>Ga0081539_10001157_pt1 | contig 47822 bp, 30 predicted proteins | sample TabmetS4T2R2_FD_71023 | JGI IMG/M metagenome (GOLD analysis project Ga0081539, IMG submission 71023) | Tabebuia heterophylla rhizosphere microbial communities from the University of Puerto Rico - S4T2R2 | ecosystem: Host-associated > Plants > Roots > Rhizosphere ... | reverse complement strand
GTCCGATTCGTTATCCACTTGCGGCGTCGGATTGACGCGGTCGGTAGAGGTGAAGGCGCCGATGAGTAGCAGTTTGTCGTTGAGATGGGCCTGCGCCCGCACGCGAAAGCGAGTGTATTCGAGGGGGTCGATCCTCACGAAAGCGTTATTGTTCGTCCCATGTTCCGCGTCGAAGATGAAGCTCAACCGATCTGTCGGGCGGACGCGCATCCCGCCGACAAAGGCGTGCGTACCGACCGACTCCTTTTCGTCATTGACCGTAGTGGAGACCGATGGTGGACTGGATACTTGCGAAACGTAATTGCCGTCCAGCGTGACGTCACGCTGCATCGCCCGCCACCCCAGATTGGCCGAAAACTTCCGGCCGAAGTTCATGTCAAACGACAGCGTATTCCAATAAGAGGTCATCTCGGTTAGCCGGCTGCCGGCGGTCGTCGTAATGATCGTTTGAGCCGCTCCGGTGGTCGGCTGTTGTCGCGAAGTCTGAGATGTGCTGACATCGCCTTCGATCCTGAATGTCGTGTAACGGAATGCATTGCTCAGCGAGAAGTGTTTGTTGATGTCGAAGGTGATCCCGGCATCAACGATGTCGCTCGGCCGTTCAACCACGCCGGCAGCGGTCAAGACGCGCGACGTGATGTTAGCGTTGTTGCTGGCCGTACCCCTCACTGTTTCCAGATACGGAGCGCGCATCCTTTCATTATCGTGCAGGCCACGCACCACAATGTGCAGCCGCTCGGCGACCGATCCGCGCAGGCTGGCTCGCGTCACCAGCGCACGTGATCGCAAGGGAACATCGCGATCAAGGAAACTGATCTTACCGGCATCGGTCGGATTGAGGCCGAGATTGACGCCCGCCGTGGATGTGATCTGAGGATCGTTACGGAAGTTGCGATAGAGTTGCTCGACGCCGAAATTCCACCGGCGGTAAGTCGCATCGAGGCCGAGCCGGTAATCGTTCGCCTGCCATCGCGATTCGCCGAGCAATTGGAAGAGATCACGTTCAAAACTATAGCTGGGATTGTAACGGCCTTTGGCCATGCTGCGGCCGTAACCGGCATTGATTCGCACGGCGCGTTGCGGAAACAGTTTAAGGTTGAAATCCGAGACCTGCTGGCGCAGATCGTAATCGCGGAAATTGTGAGCGAAGTTCGGCCCCGGCGAACGGAAGTAGTTGAACCTCCGGACGCTGCCATCGAAGCGGTAGACGCGGGTCTTATCCATCCGCAATGAGAAGGTCTGGCTTTGGTCTCCACCGGCGTTCGAAACGTCCGCTTTGAGGAAGTCGAAGAGCAATCCCGTACCGGGCCGCGCCCGCATGTCCGTTGAGTATTCCAGCAGACGGAATCCGTCACGGACATTGACGTCCGAGAGATAGCGGTTCAGGCTGCCGTCCGTATCAACAAACCGGTGGCCGATCTCGAAGGTGGTGGTCGTCGAATAGGCGCCCCAGGTGCGGCCGGTCTCGGGTTGGGCGGGCTTGTTCTCTGCAGGTTTAGTCACGATGGCCTTCGCGCGTTCCAATTCGCTCTCTGGCGCCCGGGCCTGCTGGCTGGTCTCACTCTTCTCGACGCTGCTCTGCGCCATGGCGAGCGAGCCGCACGAGACCAGAACGATACTCGCTAAGATCGATTGCAATCTTGATTTCATCTTTATCGCCCTTTCCCTCTACCGGAAGAATGGATCTTTGTTGGACCCGTGAATTTCAAAATGACAGACCGTGCAATTGGCATAACGCGGGTTGTTGATGTCGTGGAACGATGGTGTGCCAGGCCCAACACCGGTGCCTTCAGTGTCGACGATGCCCGGAGTATTCGAGTGGCATTCGAGACAGAGAAACTTGACGACGTTACGCGTCAACATTTTCGGATTGGTCGAACCGTGCGGCGTGTGGCAGGTCTGACAGCCCTCGACTCGCACCGGGGCGTGTTCGTAAACGAAAGGCCCCTGTTTGTCGGCGTGGCATTTGACGCAGGCCGAATCGCCGTTGACCGAATTACGCAGCGATTTGCCCATGAACCCGCCATGCTGATTGTGGCAGTCGGAACATTTCATGCCGCCTTCCGGCACTTTGTGATGAAAGGGCTTGGCGAAATTCGCCTTCTGATCGGCATGGCACTGGTAACACATCTTCGGCTCGGTGTCCTTCAACAGAAACTCCGTGCGCTTCGGCGAGTGTGATGAATGGCATTCGTTACACGAAACGCCATGGCGGAAATGTTCGCTGCGGCGGAAATTGAATCGCTCTTCCGCGCGGCCCTGTGAGCCTTCGTGGCACTTGAGGCAGATGGCGGCGGACTCAGCCGAGGGCATCTCTTTGAACGAGCGCAATTTTGCGGCGGCAGCTTTAACCGTGTCATTCATGAGAGCCGTGGCTTCATCCTCTTTACCATCTTCGTTCAATTTTTGAATCTTGAGGTAGAAGTCCAGGTGGCCGCGCGCCGGACCGTGACAGGCCTCGCAACCACGGGCATCGACCGGTGATTTCTCGAGATTGGTCTTGCTGTGGGCCGTCAGCGCGTAGTGAGTCGCTTCGGCGCCATGACATTCGGCGCACGAATCGCTGCCGGCGTACTGACTGGCATCGACCGGCTGGCTTGACCCTGATCGCACAGGCTTGCCAGGTTTGTCTTTGGGCGCTTTACTTTGAGCCAAGGCCGCGGTCAACGCCATCACCCGCGTCGAGATGAAAGGCGTCACCGCCATCAAACAAAAGAACACTACCACACCTATTTTGATAGTTCGCATAAACCGCTCCGGGTATCTAAACACTGAGGTCAAGTGTAAAAGGCATCTGACAGTCACTTCAGCACAGATTTACTGAGCGAGTATTGAGAAAGGGGCGCATTTTCGCTGATACTCCGATTTAAGACTGTTATTCTTTAACATCAACTTGAGTATTTCTTGAGATCTTGGGACAGCTTCTACAACACATCCAAGAAAGAGCAAATGCTATTCCGCGAAATTGAATCGAGATCATCGATGAGCCAGGATGTGTGGTAAGTGATGATAGATACGCGAGAAATGACGGCTGAGAGCCGATCTTTGAGTGAATGATTGGTAGCACGGGTCGTCTGGGGACTTGATCTCGACACCGAATAACACTGTCCAGGTGCGGAATATTACCCAGTCGCTGCGCAAAATTGCTGAGACGAAAATTTATTTGTTGCCTCTCTTCGGCTCCTTACCTTAATGCCGGGCAATTTCATGGTCATCATTTTGAGTGGCACGTTCATTGCAGCGAGAGGAATGTTCGATACTTCTATCAAACACGCGCAGTAACGAGGCGTGATCACAATTGTCAAATTCCGGAGGAGCAATGGGCGAACATTACGTTTCGACTGACCTCGACACACGTCAGGCCCAGGCTTTTATGAGATCTCTGCTGGCCGACGTCGTCGCGCTGGAGCGAATGATTGAAACGGGTAAGATTGAAAGCGGCGTGCGCCGCATTGGCGCCGAACAAGAGATGTTCCTTGTTGACCGCGCCATGCAGCCGGCTCCGGTGGCGTTAGAGGTTCTGAAACATGCCAATGAACCCAGGTTGACGACCGAGATCGGTAAATTCAATCTCGAAGCGAATCTTTCGCCGCGCCCGTTGGCTGGAGGAGGCTTGCAAGAGATGGAGCGAGAGCTGACGGAATTGATCTCTATTGCCTGCCGTGGCGCGCGGGACTACAAGACCGATATTCTTCTGACGGGCATCTTACCCACGATTCGCCAGTCGGACCTGACGCTCGATAATCTGACCCCGATTCCGCGCTATCACGAACTCAATCGTGTCATGCACCAATTGCGCGGCGGCGCTTTCAATATTCACATTAAAGGGCTCGACGAACTTCACGCCACTCATGACAATCTCATGTTTGAAGCTTGTTGCTGTAGCTTCCAGGTTCATTTGCAAGTTGGTCCGGCAGAGTTTGCCGGGCTCTACAACTTGGCGCAAGCAATCTCCGCGCCCCTCCTCGCGGTGGCTGCAAATTCGCCGCTCCTCATTGGACATCGTCTCTGGCATGAAACACGAGTGGCGCTCTTCCAGCATTCGACTGATGAGCGCTCTAACGCACGACAGATCAGGAGCCATCCGCCGCGAGTCAGTTTCGGCGAAGGCTGGATCAAGGATTCGGTCATCGAGATCTTTCGCGAAGAGATCGCTCGTTTTCGCGTCATCTTGACCAGACAGATCGACGAAGATCCGCTCGACATCCTCGCTCGCGGCCAACTGCCGGAACTGGCGGCGCTCCGCTTGCACAACGGCACGGTGTGGCGGTGGAACCGGCCTTGTTACGGCGTGAATGACGGCATCGCCCATTTACGAATCGAACATCGCGCGATACCTGCTGGACCTACCATTATCGACGAAATGGCTAACGCCGCGTTCTTTTATGGGTTGATGAGCGCGCTCCCCTCCGAGTACGGCGCGATCGAAAAGCTGATGGCGTTTGATGATGTTAAGAACAATTTCTTTATTGCCGCGCGTCACGGATTGAAAGCGCAATTGACGTGGATTGACGGGCGTGATTACCCGGCCTCGACGCTGATCGGTGAACGTCTCTTGCCTCTGGCACGCGAGGGGTTAAAGCGAGCCGGCGCCGACATGGAGATCAGCAACCGTTATCTAGATGTCATTGAGGAGCGCGTTGCACGAGGGCAAACAGGATCGCTCTGGTCGTTGCGTTCGCTGACCGAGATGGGCGGATCGGGTACGCGGGAACTGCACCACCGCGCGTTGACTGAATCCATGTTGGAACGGCAGCAGAGCGGAGAGCCGGTTGCTCGCTGGCCGTTGGCCACGTTACGCGAGTCGAAGGATTGGAGCCGCAGCTGTCGGACGGTAGCCCAGCTGATGACGACCGATCTGTTCACAGTGCGGCCGGACGATCTGGTCGATCTGGCAGCCAGCGTCATGAATTGGAGACATATTCGTCACGTTCCGGTGGAAGACGATGAAGGGCGACTGGTCGGATTGATTTCACATCGCGATCTGCTGCGTTTACTGGCGCAAGGAGGGCTGAGGTCTCAGGAAAGAGCGATCACGGTCAAAGAGATTATGAAACGCGACCTGCTGACCGTCACACCCGCGACGACGATGCTCGAAGCACTAGAGGTCATGCGCCGGAGCAAGATCGGCTGTCTACCGGTAATCGAAAACGGACGATTGGCCGGCATCATCACCGCTTACGATTTTCTGTCACTCTCAGCAGAGATTATCGAAAATCAACTGCGAGATTCAGACCAGCCGGTTGAGGAGAATATCTTGGCGTAAATCTCCTTATTTATTTGTGAACTCAGATCGCCCAGGCTCTCTCCAATTCTTCGGCTAGTAGCTCGTATCGTTGAATCGTCTGCTGTGTTTCCGCATTCTTCACAACCAGAGCCTGGGCCAGCAGATCCTTCGCTTGATTGTCCAACGCCTCTTCCGCGAGTCTGAAGAGTATGGCATCTTCTTGTTGCATATGCCCGATCAAATGATTTTTGAACTGAAGCGCAGCTGAAACGAAATTTTCGCCTGACGCCGGATCGCCACGGTACTCCTTAATTGCCGATTCCAACTTGTTGAGCAACGTTCTTTCCGTTTCATGCTCGTGGCGCAGAAATGAGAGCGGCCCGTTCTCATCTTTGATGCCGATCTGCTCGAGAGCAGGGAAGAGATATGCCTCCTCTTTCGCGTGATGAATGCCGTCTGCAAAGTTGCGAATGAAATCCAGCAGCTTCGACAACTCTTGCTGCGGCACACTGTTGCCTGCTCGAATCCTGAAACACATCCCTTCCAGCGCGCGGATGGCCTGTTCGATCACTCGGTGTTCGTGTTTAAGCGAATATGTAGGGCGAGACATCTTTTTACTCCTTACCGGAATTGGTAGCCGGATCAGGGACCGGAATCATGGACTTATTGAATCACGCGATCCTTTCCTTTCACACTGATCCCAGGCGTTCAGATGAGTGAAGAGCAAACGGAGTGCCAGTTGTTGATCAGCGTTTATCCTTCGGTACAGAAGATTATGACCATGAATGATGCGGAAACTTCCCCAGAAAGTGAGCAAAACTGCGCACTCAACTGCCTGGATCATCGGGGACGGTTACAACCTGGAGAAGAGGGGGATGAAAATCGACAGGTGAATCCGAAGCCCGGCCTCAAGCAATGAGCTTCTCGCCTCATCATCTACAGCCGCGTCTGTAGCCGAACAAATTTTCCTTACCGCTCGATCTCCATCCCGGAGAATTTTTGACAATCGATAGCAGGTTACATAATATGTGTTTATGTCACATATGCTTGAACAACGATTGGACCGGGAATTGAAGAAAGGCAGTGCCGAGTTGCTCATTCTTTCGTTGCTGGAAGCGCGCCCGCGCCACGGCTACGAAGTCCGCAAGTTGATTGAGACGCGCTCCGACGGCGTCTTGAAATTCAATGCCGCTTCGCTCTATCCCTTGCTCTACCGTCTGGAAAAGCGCGGCTGGATTGAAGGGAAATGGGTGGAGAAGGCGGGGCAGCGCCGTCGTCGTTATTACCATTTGACGAAAGACGGGAAGCAAGTCCTGGCGGCACAGCGCAGCATCTGGGAATCCTTTGTTGCGGCGATCAACCGCGTCACGAGGGCGGAAAATGCCTGATTGGAGACCCGAGATCAAGCGACGGCTGGCGGGCCTCAACCTTGAGCCGACGCGCGAAGCCGCCATTCTTGAAGAACTCTCGCAGGATCTCGATGACTGTTACGCGGAGTTCCTGGCATCCGGCGCGACGAAGGCCGTCGCCTCTCAACTAACGCTCGCGGAGTTGACTGACAGTCAAGTACTACTGCGGGAATTGCGGCGGATAGAGCGGCAAAACAGACCAGAACCCATCATTGCGGGACACAACGGAAGGAGTCATATGATCGCAGACCTCTGGCAAGACGTACGCTTCGGCGCCAGGATGTTGCTGAAGAATTCCGGATTCACTGCCATGGTAGTGATGACATTTGCACTGGGCATTGGGGCCAATGCGGCGCTCTTCTCGGTGGTTAATGGCGTGTTGCTCAATCCGTTGCCGTTCCCGCAACCCGATCAGCTGATCACGCTCCATCAGAGCAAGCCGAATTTCCCGACGGGCGCGATTCCTTATTTGAATTTTCGGGACTGGCAACGAGAGAACAAGACGTTTGCCGCCATGGCCATCTCACGCGGCGCAAGTTTCAGCCTGATCGGCACGGGCGAACCAGAGCGTGTTCGAGGGCGAAGGGTCTCGGCGGAATTCTTCTCTGTGCTCGGCGTTGAGCCCAGGTTGGGCCGCAACTTCGCGCTTGGCGAAGATGCGCCAGGCACCGGTCCTGTGGTCTTGATCAGCTCAGAGCTGTGGCAGCGCAAGTTCAGTGCGGCGCCGGATGTGTTGGGCAAGAGCATTACCCTCGATGACAATAGTTATACGGTGATCGGCGTGCTTCCGGCGAGTTTCACTCTGTATCGCGGTACCGATATCTATGTGCCAATCGGCCAGTGGAACAATCCCGCGTTGCAGAATCGTAAAGCGGCATTAGGACTGCATGGCATTGGCCGGCTCAAGCACGGCGTCACGCTCGCGCAGGCTCAAGCTGATTTGGACGGCGTCATGCGACGGCTTGCCGACGCTTATCCTGATGCCAACAGAGGCAACGGCGCGGCGCTCATTCCACTCAAGGAACTATTGGTTGGTGATGTCAGGCCAATTTTGTGGATGCTGTTGGGCGCGGTCGGATTCGTGCTGTTGATCGCCTGTGTCAACGTCAGCAACCTGTTGCTTGCGCGCTCAACCGGCAGGGCACGAGAGTTTGCCATTCGCGCCGCGCTGGGTGCGAGACAGTGGCGATTGGTGCGCCAATCGTTGACCGAGAGCCTGTTGTTGGCACTGGCCGGCGGCAGTCTTGGATTGACAATTGCGGCATGGGGGACGAAGGCCGCCCTTGCCGCTTTACCTGGTGATCTGCCGCGCGCGGATGAGGTCGGACTGGATGGCCGCGTCCTGGTTTTTACCTTGGGGATTTCGCTGCTGACCGGGGTGTTATCGGGGCTGGCTCCGGCGCTGAAGACTCCACAATGGCGTCTGGCCGAAACGCTCAAAGAAGGAGGGCGCGGCGCGGGCGGTGGCCGTCATCGCGCTCAGGGCATTCTGGTTGCAGTTGAAATGGCGCTGGCAGTTGTCCTGCTGATCGGCGCGGGATTGATGATCCGCAGCCTCCGCGCGCTCTGGAACGTCGATCCGGGTTTTCGTCCCAACAATGTCTTGACATTCGGACTGAGCTTTCCTCCTTCATTGCGAACGGCCAGCCCGGAGGCGAGACAAGCTTCCTTGCGCGAACTCAGTGATCAGCTCAACTCGATGCCGGGGATCAAGGCGGCTTCATTCTCGACGGGCGCGGCTCCTTTGCAGGGGGAAGATGATCTGTACTTCTGGCTTGATGACCAGCCCAGGCCCGCGAGCACGAGCGAGATGCAGATGGCGCTGATCTACCGGGTCGAACCCGGTTACCTCGCGGCGATGGGGGTTTCGCTCAAACAGGGCCGCTTTTTTACCGATCAGGATAACGAACGATCCCAGCCCGTCGTCGTGATCGACGAAGCCTTTGCCCGCAAATATTTTCCGAATACGGACCCGATCGGCAGGCGCATCAATTGGGGAAGCGGCCCATTACAGATCGTCGGAGTGGTCGGACACGTCAAGCAATGGAGCCTTGATGCGGATGATAGTCAGTCGCTCCAGGCGCAACTTTATCAACCGTTCCGGCAGATGGGTGGCAGCCCTTCGGATGTGGGCGTGGTGGTGCGTACCGAGGGAATACCCGGAACAACCGATACTGCATATTTTGACTCGATCCGTCGTGTTGTCCGGAGCCACCACAACCAGAACGTCATTTTTAGGCCGCAGACGCTGAATGAAGTGATCGCCAATTCGCTGGCCAGCCATCGCTTCTCAATGGTCTTGCTCAATTCCTTCGCCTTCACCGCGCTGTTGCTGGCGAGCATCGGACTCTATGGCGTCATCAGCTATTTAGTGGGTCAGCGCACGCAGGAGATTGGCCTCCGCGTGGCATTGGGCGCGCAACGGCGGGATGTGTTGCGTCTCATCTTGAATCACGGGATGAAGATGGCGCTCGGAGGAGTCACGCTCGGGCTCATCGCCGCGCTGGGTTTGACCCGTTTGCTGGCCAAGCTTCTCTATGGCGTGAGCGCAACCGATCCGGCGACCTTTATAGTCATTACTATCCTGTTGGTGACGGTCGCGCTGCTGGCTTGCTTCGTTCCCGCATGGCGGGCGACGAAAGTAGACCCGCTGATTGCGTTACGAAGTGAATAGATAATGAGAGGTACATCGCAATGTGTCCTTTTCAATTGGCTGTCCAGCATTGACCCGAAGACTGACCCAGATCTTTAGATAAATAGGATCAGGGACCAGGGATCTGGGGTCAGAAAATTCCCCGGTCCCAATCACTCAGCTAAAAAATGCTGTCCATCAGGGTTGATCGTTTCCTGATCATCAACTATACTGCGCTGCATTTTTCAAGGCGACCGCGTCAATCAAAATCAACGTTTTTCGGTATCCCCCGCGTGTTGCCGCTTCTGCTTATTGCACAACAATAAAAATGCGTGAGGTCCGGTCGGCTTGCAACTATTGGTCGGCGTGCGTTCTACGACTCAATCGAGACGATGCTCGATTGTGGTCGAAGGTCCTCGTGATCCGGATTTCCCCCACGCCTGATGCACTACACATCCAGCAGGTTCCTCTAAATTCCCTGATCTTGCTCGGCAATTCGCGCAACGACCTCGCGTGCCGGGTTGACTCTGCAAAGGAGAGCTTTAATGAAATCCTTGAAACTCCTGGTTTCAATTATGTTCGTCGCATTGCCGCTCATTCCGGCCGTTTTGACCAGGTCGATAAAAAGCCGTGGTGGTAGTCCTTACTCGACTATCTCCGTTCCTCAAGACCGGCGTGAAAGATTTCGTTCTCATGGCGTCCTCGAAGACGAAGGTCCAGGCGGATCGAGCAAGTTAATGATCAGTTCGAGAAAGCTGGAGGAAGCTCCGACAGGCTTTGATAATGTGACCAACGGTTTCGATGAACAGGGGCCGCCCTTCGAGAGTATCAACGAAGATAATGTCGTCGCGCTCCGCTCGTTTAACGACAATCGGTTTATCTTTGAAGAGGTCGAGACCATCGCTGACGGACTTGGACCAACCTATAACGCGCAGAGCTGTGGTGAGTGTCATCAGAACGTTGTCACGGGCGGAGCCAGCCAGATCGCTGAGCATCGTACCGGATCTCTGAATAACGACGTCTTTTTTGAATCGCTCGGCGGTTCGCTCATTCAATCGCGCGCCACTCACGCTGACATCGTCGAAAGAGTGGCTTTCGAGGATAAGATCCGGACGTTCCGCATCTCGACCAATACGTTGGGGAATGGGTTTGTCGAAGCCATTGCTAACCGAACGCTGCTCACCATCAGAGACAACCAACCGGAGGCGCTGCGCGGCACTGCGATGATGGTTCCTGTGCTTGAGGCCAATGGACAGGTACGGATCGGGCGTTTTGGTTGGAAGTGTCAGCACGCCAGCCTCGAGTCATTCTCTGCCGACGCATATCTCAACGAGATGGGGATCACCAGCCCACTCTTCCCGGAAGAAAACACATCCTGCGGCCGTTTTGTCGGCTTCGGCACCGATTACGACCCGGTCGCCGAACCGGAGGACGACGGAGTGGATATCATGGCATTTGCCAACTTCATGCGCTCGACCAAGGCTCCGGCGCGCGGACCGATCACCGATGAGGTGCGAGCGGGGGAAGCTTTATTCAATCAGGTCGGATGCGCGGTCTGCCACGTCTCTTCGATCGCGACGGCGCCTCCCGGCACGCGGGTCAATGGGGGCAAATTCGTGGTTCCCTTCGATCTGGGAAATAAGATCATCCATCCTTACAGTGATTTCCTGCTTCACGACATCGGGACGGGAGACGGCATTCCATTCCTACCCACACCCGAATTTGCTTTTACTTCAAACTTGATTCGCACGGCTCCGCTGTGGGCGCTCAGAACGCGCAACCGCCTTATGCACGACGGCCTCTCGTTCACCAAACAGGATGCCATTGCTCGTCACGCCGGTCAGGCGACAAGCGTGATCAATAGCTACAACGCGCTCTCTGCCACACAGAAGAACCAAATCTTAAGCTTCCTGGATTCGCTCTGATCGAGACAGGTTCATTCAGCTAAATGATCGCCAAAAGTCCGGCCGCAGGTGCACTGATCGTTCCCTTCCGGCCGGACTTTTTCTCTGAATGGTGAAATGATTTCTGTCCTGCCGCACATTTCCTACCGAAGATTGAAGAGTTCCGGCGAGTGATTGGAGTCTTGAGCGAATCGCAATTCCCCGATCTGGTGATATTCCCATACCCGCGAAAGTGGTAGCGAAAAACTCCTCGATTTCGTGATGTATTGCCTGCTCCGAAAGTTCATAGTTGACCTTTTCGTAATGGCGGCGTCTGCGCCGTCATTACGAAAAAGCCAATGATACTCAGGCAAGCGATTGACGTCGATGCAGTTACGTTATTTAGCTGGTGGTTAACTATGAGGCTCGACTTTGGCCATTGTGATGCGGTCGCTTAGCGACCGCATCACAATGGCCAAAGTCGAGATTAGGAGGAGAAAGATGAAGACAGAATTCAGGCGAATAGTGACAGGACACGACGAGGATGGGAATGCCATCTTCGTTTCCGATGCGCCACCCACGCGCGTGTACCAGATAGGCGGACCCCATGGCCCAACGTTCTTCGAAGTGTGGAACACTCGCGAAACGCCGGCCCTGATTGATCGGCAGTCCGGCGACCCCTCGGAAAGCGGCCTGGTGTTGGCTCCGCCCAAGGAAGGCTGCCGAATCCGTGTGATTGATTTCCCGCCCGAAAGCGACGAGATTCGCCAGCTGAGTGAAGCCGAGGCGCGCACACACTTTGGCGCAATGGGCGGTGCCGGAGCGTCAAAATACGAGTCGGGCGCTCCGCATCCCTTGATGCACCGGACAGAAACTATCGACTACGGAATTGTGCTGGAAGGCGAACTGACGCTGATTCTGGATCGCGGGGAGACGACGATTCAAGCCGGCGACATCGTTATTCAGCGCGGGACGAACCACGCCTGGGCGAACCGATCCGGCAGGAACTGCCGCGTCGCGTTTATCCTGATCGATGGCAAGTTCACAGATGGGTTGTCAAGACAATGAAGGTCATTTGTCATATGATCTACCGGCGTGAAACCAATGCGCGTACTGGGAGTGGACGATTTCACGTGCCGGCGTGGTCATCGATACGGCACAATCCCGGTTGATCAAAAAACGCATCGCCTGATCGAACTCCTGCCTAAAACTGAGAGGAGATATTAGAAATGTTGCAAAAAGAAGGTATCGAACATTCACCACAAGGAGATTTCCTGGATCGAATGGCGGAACGATTTGGAGCCACCGCCAACGCCGCAACTATCTTCGGCGATCCAATCGAACGCGATGAAGTTACAGTGGTCCCCGTGGCCAAAGTCGCCTATGGTTTCGGAGGCGGCCGAGGTCAGGGAAGTGATGGAGCTGGATCCGGGGGAGGGGGCGGCATGCGCGTCTCCCCGGTGGGTTATATCGAAATACGAAATGGAGGCGCAGTCTATAAACCGATTCGCAATTGGACTGAACTGATTCCCGTGATTGCCGCCGGAGGGTTATTAGCTCTGTTATGCGCCAGGCTCTTCCGCCGCTAGATCCTGCGATTGACTTAATTCCATTCTGGAGTTGAAAAAGTGGCGTAATTGATTTCAGAGGACTTATCGCAACGCAAGCGACCCGATATTGCTCTCGCCAGGCTCTTCCTATCTTTTTTACAGAAAAATTTTAACCGGGTGATTCTCCTCGCCCGGTTTTTTCGCGTCAGGTAGTGGAAGCCGAATTAATGGGAGGGCCGATGGCTTATCGAGTCACACTGGGCGTGTTTTCAGGCGACTGGCTTCGACGGTCTGCCCGAACCAGAATCGCGATCAATGTCGGGCTGCTGGCTCTGCTGGCATCCACAGTCGCGGCGAATGCGTTTGCGAAACTCTTGACGCTCGGGGCGGCGGCGCAACAACCCGTGAACACGGGTGGTCCGACACCACTGCAGAGGGCAGAGATGCGGACGCTTGAACCGGGCACACCGGTTGGGCGAAGGCTGGCCGGGGGCGAGGCGCATTTTTATCGGCTGACACTCGCCGCCGGTCAGTACGCGCGAGTGGTTGTCGATCAGCAACGCATCAACGTCACGGTTTTGGCTTTTGATTCGGACGGCAAAAAGCTTGTCGAAGCAGATCTGTTCGGCATCGGAGACTCGGAGTTGGTCTCATTCGTAGCCGAGGCTTCTGCCAGCTACCGGCTGGAGGTGCGAGCATCCGATCAGACCGCCTTGGAGGGGCGCTACGAGATTAAGATCAAAGATCTACGAGCTGCCACAGAGCGGGATGAAAATGCGGTTGCCGCCGAAAGGCTCGTCGCCGAGGGCATCTTACTTCACGCTCAACCGACGGTGGATTCGCGGCAGAAGGCGATTGAAAAATATCAGCGGTCAATCCCGCTCTGGCAGTTAGCGAAAGATCCCGCCTGGGAGGCCACCTCGCTCTATCTGATCGGCAATGCCTATATTCATTTAAGGGAGAAGCAGAAGGCCTTCGATTTCTCGAACCGGGCTCTGCCGGTTGCACAAATTGCAGCTCACCAGCCCGATCAGGAGCAACAACGCCTGGGAATCAAAGTCGAAGCGAGGGCGCTCGACACACTCGGCCTGGCTCATAACGAATTCGGGGATAAGAAGAGAGCGCTCGAACTGTTCAATCAGGCGCTTGCACTCAACCGGGCAATTGGTGACCGTGCCGGAGAGGCTGATACCCTCAATTATCTGGCGGTCGCTCATCAGTTGGTGGGCGATTACCAGAGGTCGCTCGACCTCTTGAAAGATGTCCGCCTGAAGGTCAGCGAATTGGGTGATCGGAGGAGGGAAGCCACATTACTCAATAACATCTGTGTGCTCCACAACGATCTGGGAGAGTACAAAAAGGCGATAGACTTCTGTGATCAATCGATCTCGATCAGACGGGAACTCAAAGATGGGTTCGGCGAAGCCATCGCACTCAGTAACGTGGGCAATACCTATTCAAGCCTGGGTGAGTACCAGAAGGCGCTCGATTTTTATCACCAGTCGCTCGCGATTCACAAAAGCCTGAGTCAGCTTCATAGCGAAGCTATCTTGCTCAATAACATCGGCTGGGTCTACGGTACTTTGGGCGAATATGAAAAGGCGATCGGCTTCTACAACCGGGCATGGGAGATCTTCCGCGCCGAAGGCGATCAGTACCGCGAGGCTAACATCCTCAGTAATATCGCGGTCAATTATGCTGACCTGAAAAATTTTCGGAAGGCGCTTGAAATCAATCTGCAGGTACTCTCTCTTCGCCGTGCTCAAGGCAGTCGAGATGGCGAAGCCCTCACTCTCAATAATATTGCCGGTTGTTACTCGAAATTGGGAGAGAGACAGAAGGCGCTCGACTATTACAATCAATCGATCGCACTTCACCGCGCCGTGGGAAATCCGCGTCAGCTGGCATCCGCGCTCAAGAACACCGGGGTTCTTTATCGCGACCTGGGTGAGGATCAGAAGGCGCTCGACCACCTTAACGAGGCGCTAAAATTGGCCCGAGCCATCGGTGACCGAAACAATGAAGCGGCGGTCCTGGCACATCTCGCTCGCGTTGAACGAGACCGAGGTCATCTCCTTGAAGCCAGGGGGCGAATCGAGGAAGCGCTCGCCGCCGTCGAGTCATTGCGCATCAATATCAAGAGCCATCAACTGCGCTCCTCCTTCTTTGCCTCCGTTCATCGGTACTATGAATTCAACGTCGATCTGCTGATGCGCCTTCACAAAGAGCATCCATTGGAGGATTTCGACGCCCGCGCCCTGCAGGCCGGCGAAAGAGGGCGCGCCCGCTCTTTGCTCGAGTTGCTGATGGAGGCCGGAACTGATATCCGTCAGGGAGTTGACCCTACATTGCTTGATCGCGAATGTCGGCTCCGGCAAATGATCTCTGAGAGAGCGGATCGCCAAATGCGGATCTTGAGCGATCCACACACCGATGAACAGGCCACGGCGGCGGCCGAAGAGATCGACGCCTTAATCGCTGACTATGAGCAGGTCGAGACTCAGATCCGCCAAACCAGCCCGCGATATGCCGCGCTGACCACTCCTCTTCCTTTGACCTTGAAGGAGATTCAACAGGAACTCGATGATGAGACCATCCTGCTCGAGTATGCCCTGGGCGAGGAGAAGAGCTTCCTCTGGGCTGTGACGCGGAATTCCTTCAAGAGCTTTGAACTCGCGAAGCGCACGGAGATCGAACGCGAAGCGAAGAGAGTTTACGAACTGCTGACCGTTCGCAATCAAAGTATTTCGAATGAAAAGCCCGAACAAAGGCGGCAGCGATTGGAGCGAGCCGATGCCGAGTATCCGAAAGCATCGGCCACGCTCAGTCAGATGTTGTTAGGACCGGTCGCTGCCGAGTTGGAGAAGAAACGGTTGCTGATTGTGGCCGACGGCATGCTGCAATATGTGCCATTTGCCGCATTGCCAAGCCCAGTGGCTCCGGACACGGCGTCACTGGAGCCCCTGGTTGTCGATCACGAGATCGTGAGTTTGCCGTCCGCATCGGTGATTGCGGCGTTGCGGCAGGAGGCTGCAGACCGCAAACCAACAAGCAAGACGCTGGCGTTGCTGGCCGATCCCGTCTTTTCTACCAACGACCCGCGCGTTCAGGTCTCAAGCAAGGGCCGGGCGACAATGGTTGAGGCGAGTTTTCCAATCGCAGGCACCGGAAGATCGGCGGGAGATTTAGGATCTGTAGACCTTGCAAGGTTACGCTTCAGCCGTTTGGAGGCCGATGAGATCGCGCGTTTCGCCGCCGGCAAGATGAAACTGGAAGCCCTGGATTTCGCGGCCAGCCGCGCGCTGGCCATGAGCGCGGAAATTGGCCAATACCGCATTGTTCATTTCGCCACACACGGACTGATCAATAACTCCCGGCCTGAATTGTCGAGCATTGTGTTGTCGCTAGTAGACGAACGGGGCCGCCCGCAGAATGGATTCTTGCGACTCTATGACATCTACAATCTCAAACTGGGAGCTGATCTGGTCGTGTTGAGCGCATGCCGGACGGCGCTCGGCAAAGAGATCAAAGGAGAAGGCCTCGTCGGGCTGACGCGCGGCTTTATGTATGCCGGAGCTCCACGCATCGTGGCGAGTTTATGGAGCATTGATGACAGCAGGGCTACGGCGGAGCTCATGAAGCGATTCTATCAAGGCATGCTCGGAGAGGGATTGAGACCTGCGGCGGCGCTGAGGGACGCTCAGGTCTCGATGTGGAGAGAGCAGCGCTGGCGAGCGCCTCATTATTGGGCCGCATTTACAATCCAAGGTGAATGGAAATGATTCTTCAGGAAGAGATCATGATGGAGGTGAGCAACGATGGCGGCGGCGTCACGGCCTGCCTGCGCTCGCCGGCGGCCCCACGCCGCAAGTGGGCCTTAACTCAGGAGGCCTTTGATCAGTTGCTGGCCTGTCTCGGGTCCGATCGTGAATCAGCAGGGAAAAAGTATCTGGAGGTGCGCGGCAATCTGGTACGTTTCTTCGAATGGCGCGGCTGCTCATTTCCTGAGGACCACGCCGACGAGACGATCAATCGCGTTGCCAAGAGAGTCTCTGAAGGTGAAGAGATTCGCAATCCGGTCGGCTATTTCCTCGGCGCGGCGCGCATGCTCCTGCTGGAAATCCATAAAGAGCGGGCAAAGGAGCGTCAGGCGCTCAGCGAAGTGGCGAGTGCGGAAGCCACTCTCTATCGATCAGAATATCAGGCAAAGGGGCTGTCAGAAGATCTGTCAAAAGGTCTGGAACCACGGGTCGAGTGTCTGGAACAGTGCCTGGAGAGTCTCTCGGCGAAGAACCGTGAGTTGATTCTGCAGTATTACCAGGGAGAGAAAAGGGAGAAGATAGAGATCAGAAGGAGATTGGGCGAGCAGTTCGGAGTCCCGCCAAACACTTTGAGGATGCGGGCCGTCCGGCTGAGGGAGAAGCTTCTATTATGTGTCAGCGAATGTTTGAAAAAGTGAACTCCGGCCGGTGACGTTTGAAATATTTTCGCCACTCTCAGATGAGGGCGAGATGATTAGTGTTTGAAATATTTTCGCCACTCTCAGATGAAGGCGAGATGATTAGTGATGGAAAAAGGATCTCACAATGAGGAGTTGATCGTCCGATACCTGCTTGGTGATCTATCCGACGATGAGCAGCAGCGATTGGAAGATCGCGCTTTTTCGGAACGTCGTTATATCCAGGAGATCGTGGCAGTCGAGGACGACTTGATCGACGATTACATCCGAGGATCTCTCTCAGAGCGTGAGCGGCGGCAGTTCGAAGACCGCTTTCTGGCATCTCACGAGCGCCGGCAGAAGGTAGCGTTCGCCAGTGCCTTAGCCAAAATCGCCTCACTGTCCACTGCCGCCGCAACCGCTCACCCACCCGTGACCGCCCGCAGGCCGTCATCGTGGTGGGATTCTTTCATCGGCATCATTCGCGATGCCAACCCGACAGTCAAATTGTCGATGGCAGCCGCATCTCTTGCGATTGTCATCGGCATTCCGTGGTCACTTGCGCAAAGAGCGAAACTGCATGGGGAGATTGAACGGCTTCAAGCAGAGCATCACGCCGAGCAGGCGCGGCAAGCGAATCTCGAACGGCAGATTTCGGACGAGCAGGCGCGCAGTGCGGAGTTGACCGAGCGGTTGCAACGAGAAAGAGAACAGCGCGAAATGGATGAAGAGCGGACCCGACCGCACAAAGGCCGGTCACAACCGGCGCCACCCCAAATCGCCTCTTTGATCCTTTGGCCGGGCATTTCGCGGAGCGAGAACAAATCCCAGCAGCTAGTCATTCCCCGAGCCGCGCGGCTGACCCATCTTCAAATCGTCTTTGAACGTGAAGACGAGTATCAGGGTTTCCGAGTCGAAATCAGAACCGCCCAAGGGCGAGAGGTCTGGGTCCGAGATAATTTGCGTCCGCGACAATCCCAAGCCGGTCGAGTTGTGGATTTGATTGTCCCTCAAAGCGCCTTCAGGACGGGCAGATATGAATTGATACTGAAGGGCGTGATCGATCATCAAGTTTATGAAGATGTGCGCTACTACTATCTAGACGTGTTGAAAAAATGACATTCCGTCGAGGCCGATACCTCACTTCATCCAGAGCCTGACGACTTCATTCTAAGCGTGAACCTTGGCCATCCTCTCACATCATCGTCACAGAGCATCCCGGTTGAGCCTCACGATTCGGCCATTATTTAAACCCGCTGAAAATTCCATGTGATGTTTTGTGATCTCCCGCCACTATGGAGCGACGAGAGGTCACGATCGATTACGGACTTCATCAATCGATCCAGGCAAAACTACGAATAGATGCAGGAGAATAAGAAACAGATGATCAACATGTTTTTCAACACCGGCAGGATCAGCATCATCAGCGGCCTTCGGCTAATTGCCCTGGTGATTATTACAGTTGGCTTGATGCGGCCGGTTTTTACCGGCGCTCAGAGCCGTGAGCAATCGCGAGAGAAATTACGCAAGCACGCGAACGCCATCGCCAATCGTTACATCGTTGTGCTCCGTGATGGCGTGGTCAATTCCGCTCTTCGCGATGCGGCGGTCGCTGAAATCGGAGTCTCGCTCACCTCTGCCTATGGCGCACAGGTCGAGATGACCTATCAACATGCGCTCAACGGTTATGCAATGAAAATGACTGAAGCCCAGGCCCTGGCGCTCAGCCAGGATCCGCGCGTCGCTTATGTCGAGGAGGACGGCGAGGTCCACCTCCAACCGATCGTCGAAAGCAACGCCGAGGAGATCATCTCCTGGGGACTCGATCGGATCGATCAACGCCAACTCCCGATGGATAATGTCTACAACTATGACACGACCGGAAAGGGCGTTAATGTCTATGTCATTGACACCGGAATTCGGCGTACGCACCAGGAATTTCAAGGCCGCGCCTTTGCCGCCTTCGATTCGATCAATGATGGACAGAACACCAACGATTGTAACGGACACGGTACTCACGTCGCCGGCACCATTGGCGGCACTACTTACGGTGTTGCCAAGAACGCGAATCTTTACGCCGTGCGCGTGTTGGGCTGTAACGGCTCCGGCAGTAATTCAGTGGTTATTGCTGGTGTGGATTGGGTCACGGCCAACCACGTAAAACCTGCGGTGGCCAACATGAGCCTCGGCGGAGCCGTTTCACAAGCGATTGACGACGCGGTAAAGAACTCCATCGCGGCCGGTGTGACCTATGTCGTGGCCGCCGGAAACGATTCACAGGATGCGTGTAACGCATCTCCTGCACGCGCCCCGAACACGATCACCGTCGGATCAACGGTCTTCACCGATGTCCGTTCCGATTTCTCCAACTATGGCACCTGCGTCAATATCTTTGCCCCCGGGTCGGCAATCGTCTCGGCGTGGTTCACCGGCGACAGCGACAAGCGTCTTTTGAGCGGCACTTCAATGGCCACTCCCCATGTGGCGGGTGTGGCGGCGCTCTACCTGGAAACCCATCCCGGAGTCACGCCGGCTCAGGTCTCCAGCGCCATCCTCGGCGCAGCCACCCCCGACAAACTGAGCGACGTCAGGACGGGCTCGCCCAACCTTCTACTCTTCTCACGGTTCGGCAATAGTGGCGGTGGCACTGACCCATGCGATAACTGCGCCCACTACTCCGGCCTCTTGCTCTCCAACGGAGAATCGGGCTTTGAGCCAAATGGCACTTACTACTACAGCGATTCGTCCGGATCTCACAAGGGGTGGTTGCGCGGTCCGGCAGGAGCCGATTTCGATCTTTACTTGTGGAGATGGAACGGTTGGTATTGGGAGGTCGTGGCCAGCTCGGAGAGCGAAGGCCCGGACGAAGAGATCTCTTACAACGGTTCTCCAGGTTACTATTACTGGCAGATCTATTCTTACAGCGGAAAAGGCTTCTACAACTTCTGGCTTCAGCAGCCTTAGCTTGGCTTTCACTTCCATTCGTCAAGTCTATCAATAAACGTCAATGAAACTCCCGTGAGTTGCTTCAGGAGACGTGTGCCCACGGGGTAACAATGAGAAGAGGGAATGATGAAAAGACAGATCCGTTATGTCTCAACAATAAGAAATCCTCTATTTTTGACCATCCTCTGTTGCTTGTTGGCCACAGGTCTAGCAGGCGCTGTCTTTCGACCGGCATCAGCCGCACGCGCGGCTTCGATGCGCGTCGGCGCACAATCCGGCGCAGCGCCACAGAAATATGTTCCACAGGTTCAAAAGGTGAAAATCGTTCAGCCTACGCCCGACGCTGTGGCGCAAGAGCGTCTTCACGGCATGCCGCTCAATGGCGGTTCAATCCTCGAATCGGGTGATAGAGGAATTTCCTGCCGCGTCGCAACCGAAGAGGAAGTGCGCGTGATGCGGCGGGACTCAAGCTGGCAATTGCATGTGCTCGGCAATCAGACTTCCGCGCTGAAATCGTCGGAACAAGGCCGGAAGGGATTGAAGATCGTCCTGCGCGGCACGCCGCAGCTCGAACAATTCCCCGAAGCCAAGGAGGCCTTTCTGCGCGCGGCGAGCATTTGGGAGTCGTTAATACAAAATCCCATCACTGTGGTGATTGATGTGGACTTTGGGCCGACCTTCTTAGGCGAACCATATCCGGAAAAGAGATTGGGGCTTACGCATTTTCAGCGGGGATTTATCTCCAATGTCTATCCCATCATCCGCTCTGCTCTAATCAAAAGCGCGGGAAGCCCTCATGAGGCTGCGCTCTACAACTCCCTGCCGGCAATACAACTGCCGACGGACCTGGGCGCGGCTACGGGAATGATCTATCAGGTTGCGACGTTGCGGGCGCTCGGATTGTTAGCGCCCGTGGCAGATCCGGACGGTGAAGAGAAGGGCTTGGGCTTGCCGCCCGCCATCGGTTTCAATTCGGCCGGGATGTTCGACTTTGATCCGAGCGATGGTATTGGGCATAAGAGGACCGACTTTACCGCACTCGCTTTACACGAGATCGGCCACGCCCTCGGATTTTTCTCCGGAGTCGGAATTAAAGAGCTGTTTCCTGATGCGCCTTTGACTCCAGAGATGCTCGACCTCTTCCGCTTTCGTCCAGGTGTCACGTCCGAGACTTTTACCACAGCGCCGCGCATCCTGTCGTCGGGCGGCGATCACGTCTTTTTCGATGGCGTGACGGAATTGCCGCTCTCGACTGGACGGGATGACTATACGGGGGGAGATGGCTGGCAGGCTGGGCATTGGAAAGCAGACAATCTCATCGGGCGTAACATCGGCAATATGTCACCGTACCAGTCGCTCGCTACGCGCTATGAAATGACCGCTAATGATGTCGCCGCGTTCGAGCTGCTCGGCTACCGCATGAATCCGCTCCCAAATCCTCGCGAGGCCGAGCTGAAACTCGATGATTGGGCGGTAGACGGCGGTACCGTCTACAATGAATTGATGGTAATCAATCGGCTGACGCCGCCGAGTTATCCTGCAACATTACGCAAGCTGCGCATCCTCATTCCACAATTCAGCGGCTTTCCTGATCCGACGGGAAAGCCGATCACGCTGTTGATCGGTACGCAGAGTAACTCAAACGGGGAATTGCCGCCAGGCGCGCAGTTTAAGCGTATCGAGACGACCGTGCCCAGCGCTAGCCCGAACCTCTTCCTTGAATTCACAATCCCTGATGGTCCGACGATCGACTCGGGCGATTTTTATGTCGGATATCAGGCTCCGTCGCCGCATCAGGGCGTCGGGTTTGCCGTCGATTTGAGCGGTTCGGCCGAGAATCGCAGTTTCTATTCGACCAATGATGGCGCGAGCTATGTTCCTGTCTCTGAGATCTTTGAAGGCAAGGCGGCCAATGCCATGATTCGCGCCCTCGTCTCTGTTGGTCCTCCTTTACCTACCCCGACACCAGCGCCAATTCCTCCACCCAATCCAACGCCGAGTTTCAATACCTTCGCGCTGACTTCAGGCGTGCCGTACAACGGAACTATGGTCGAATGGTCGCCGGACGGCATAGCCTTTCTGACTCAATTCACAATCGAAGTGCCGAGCGGCGCAAAGCAGCTCAAGATTGATCTGAGCGCAGATACCGACCTGGACCTCTTTGCGCGTTTCGGCAGCCTCGTCGCGATTAATAACGGTGTTGTAATATCCGATTTCAAATCGGAGTCGGACGATAATCAAGAATCCATCACGATCACCCCCGCCGGCTCTCCGGCGCTGCAGGCAGGCACCTATTACCTCATGATTGTGAATTTCGGTCCCGGTTCGACCTCTTATACCCTCACGGCTACGGTCGATGCCGGTTCCGGTCCGACACCAGGCAAGGTCGTCAACGTCTCGGCGGCGAGCTACAACGGCGATGCGCTGGCGAGCGATGAGATCGTGTCAGCTTTTGGCGAGCATCTGGCCACGACCGTCATCGAAACGTGTAATCCTCCGAAATTTCCGGATTGCTTGCAAACCGAGGTCGCCGGGACTCGAGTCGCTTTCACAGACAGCGCCGGAACACAACGCCTGGCCCCGCTCTTCTTCATCTCGCCCAATCAAATCAATTACCTGGTTCCGTCTGGCCTGGCCAATGGGACAGCGACTGTGACCGTGACGAGCGGTGACGGTGCAGTCTCGGTCGGAACGGTGCAGATCGCCGCCGTCGCTCCAGGGTTGTTCACAGCCAATGGTGATGGAAAGGGTGTGCCGGTGGCCGCTGCGATGCACTTTCCGGCGGCAGGGGAATGGTTCCAGGAGTATATATATCAGTTTGATGCGGCGCAGAACCGATATGTTCCTCTACCAATCGATCTGGGCAATCCGAACGATCAAGTCTCCCTGTTTCTATATGGTACCGGCTTGCGGTATCGCAGCAATCTCTCGACGGTCAGCGTCAAGATCGGCGGCGTCGAAGTGCCGGTGCTCTATGCCGGGCCGCAGTATCAATACCCCGGTACGGATCAAGTCAATGTGAGTTTGCCGCGCAGCCTGATCGGGCGTGGTGAAATGGACCTCGTCCTGACCGTGGACGGCAAGCAGGCCAACCCGGTCAGAATCAATATCAAGTGAGACAACGTCAATCGTGACTGTCAAAACCTCACCCGAGACCGGATGAGAATTTTCCGAAGGGCTCCTTGAATGACCTCCTGTTGACATACGACAAGGGGTCATTTATCTTTCCCCTTGTCGGCTGTCGAGGAGGCAATCACCGAGATCGGCCGGATGAACAGACCGCAAAACGGCTTTAATCAAAAGGGGACCAGTCATGCTCGACAAGATGAAGGTCAGACTGCGTGCGTTATTTTTCAGATCCAGATTGGAAGATGACCTCGATGAAGAGGTGCGTTTTCATTTGGAGCGGGAGACTGATGAGAATCTGGCGCGGGGGATGGGCCGGGAAGAAGCGCGGTTGGCTGCCTTGCGCAGTTTCGGTGGAGTTGAGCGCGTTAAGGAAGAGAGCCGGGACGAGCGCGGCATCCGTCTGTGGGACGAATTATGTCAGGACCTTCGTTATGGCATGCGAATGCTATTGAAGAAACCAGGTTTCACCGTCATCGTGGTGGTGACATTGGCGCTGGGCATCGGCGCCAACAGCGCGATCTTCAGCGTCATCAATGCGCTGCTGCTCAATCCATTTCCGTTAAAGAATCTGGGGCGGCTGGTCCTGGTTCGCGAGAGTTTTCCTCATCAAGGAATCAAGGCGACTGCCGTATCGCCGGCCGATTATCTGGATTGGTGCGATCAGAATTCGGTTTTTGCCAAGATCGCGGCCTACCGTGGGAAAGACGTGACCATCACGGGGACGATCGGTCCGGAATCGGTGCGGAGCAGTTTCGTCTCAGGCAATTTTTTCTCGACGGTCGAAATGAATGCAATGAAGGGGCGCACCATTCTTCCCGAAGAAGATCAACCAGGGCAAGATTTAAAGGTCGTCATCGGACATGGGCTCTGGCAACGCCGTTTTGCGGGTGACGAGCGCGTGATCGGGAGCAGCATCACCGTCAACGGGCGCGACCTGACCATTGTCGGAGTGATGCCTCCGAATTTCGATTTTCCATTCGCAACGGAACTGTGGATTCCACTGGCGCTGACACCGCAAGAGAGAACGAATCGCGAGACGCGTAACCTGCAAGTAGTGGCGGAACTCAAGCCCGGCATCACCACGGCGCAGGCTCAGTCGGAGATGATAACCATCGCTGACCAGATTGAACGGCAATACCCGAACACCAATCGGGGGTTGCGAGTGAGAGTCCTTCCATTGCGCGATTACCAGGCCGATTTTACGCGGCCTTTACTCTCGATGATGCTCGGAATGGCAGGGGTGCTGTTACTCATCGCCTGTGCCAACACGGCCAATTTGTTGCTCGCCCGTGGGGCGAATCGACAGAAAGAGATCGCCATTCGCACGGCGCTCGGCGCCGGACGCCGGCGTGTCATTCGACAATTGATGACCGAAGGCATTCAACTCGCTTTGGTGGCCGGTCTGCTTGGCCTGGTGCTGGCGACATGGGCAGCCTCTCTGATCAAAAACAGTTTGCCCCCTCATATTGCCAAGTTCATTACCGGCTGGAACCAGATCGAGGTTGACTCTCGAGTGTTGCTCTTCACATTAGGTGTGACAATATTGACCACTCTTATTTTCAGCTTGATGCCTGCCATTCAAACATCGCGGCCCGACTTGATCGATGCGCTCAAAGATGCAAACAAATCTTTCAGGGCTAATCTGAGAGGGCGGCGCACTCGCACTTTCCTGGTGATTTCAGAAACGGCTCTGGCCCTCATCCTATTGGTCGGGGCCGGATTGATGGTCAAAGGATTCCAGCGCATGGTGAATGTCTTCCGGGGCGCCGAACCGGAGACCATCTTGACCTTGCAGACGCAGTTGCCCGAATCGAAATACCAAGACTCGGTGAAGATTGCGGAATTCTATTCGACGGTCATGACGCGGATAGCAGCCCTACCGAATGTTCGAGATGTTGCCGCTGCCTCCAATACTCCACTCAACAACCGGCCCAATCCGAGCGCTGAATTATCGATCGAAGGGCGTCCGGCTCCATTGCCGGGGGAAAGACGATTGTCGGATCTGGTCGTGATCAGTCCCAGGTATTTCACGACGATCAATATGCCGTTGCGGAGCGGACGCGATTTTTCTGAAAACGATGGTCTGGAATCCCCACCAGTTGGGATTATCAGTCGATTGGCCGGCGAACGATATTGGCCGGGCGAAAATCCGATAGGAAGAAGATTCAAGATCGACGGGCTGCAATCGAACTCCCCCTGGATCACGATTATCGGAATTGCCGATGACATCAAACAATCATATTGGGATAAAGAGATTCGATCGCAGCTTTATCTGCCGTATCGACAGGCGCCGCGGCCGCTCATGACCGTCATGCTCAAGACCTCGGGCGATCCGATGGACTTGATTGCCGCAACCCGCGCCCGGATTGGAGAGATCGATCGTGATCAACCGATCAATGAGATCATGACTCTGGCGCAATTGTTTACCGATGAGATGTCACCTTTTAGTTTCACGGCATTTTTACTGCTGATCTTTGGAGGGATTGCCCTGGTGATGTCGGCCGCCGGCGTTTATGGCGTGATGTCGTTTATTGCGGCGCAACGAACGCATGAAATAGGCGTTCGGATTGCCCTGGGCGCTCGACCGAAAGATATCCTTCGATTGATTATGGGCTGGGGAATCAAGACCTCATCGATCGGATTGTTGATTGGGTTGCCGGTGGCTCTGGGGTTGAATCGCCTCATGGCCAAAGCGCTCTTTGGGATTGTTTCATTGGAATATTCCGTCTTGATCCTGTTCGCGTCGATACTGGCCGGGAGTATTTTGATAGCCGGCTACCTTCCGGCGCGTCGAGCGGCAAAGATCGATCCTCTCAGCTCGCTCCGTCACGAGTGACTCTGTCACGAGTGACTTTGTCACAAGTGGCTCCGTCACGAGTGAAACCGGCTAAACGTCAAAGCGATCGATGACGGTGATGCCTCCTCCGGGCGAAGACGCGAGCTTGGCGAGGGCATCACCGGCGGCATCGAGCGGGATGCGCCTCCCGATCAATTTCTTGAGCGGCATTTTTCCGGCAGCGATCAGGTCGAGAAGTTCCGGATAGGCATGAGCCTGCATTCCGTGGCTGCCGAAAAGTTCCAGTTCGTGAGCAATGACTCTGCCCATCGGAAGCGACGGCTCGGCTTGATCGCCGAGAAGTAATCCGATCTGGACGTGCCGGCCGCGTCGCCTGAGCGAGAGAATCGAATTTCTACAGGTCACCGCGCTGCCGAACGCGTCGGCGGCGACATGAACACCCCCGCCTGTGAGCGTGCGAATGGCTTCCGGGACATCAGAGACGGTGGCTGCGTTAATCGTCTGTGCGGCTCCGGCTTCCCTGGCCAGTGCGAGTTTCTCGTCCGCCACGTCGATGCCGATGGCATTTGCGCCGAGAGCGTGTGCGATCATCACTGCCGAAAGCCCGACGCCGCCGCATCCATAAACCGCGATCCATTCACCGGCTCGCAGCCTCGCCTGCGTCGCAATACCGCGAAACGCCGTCACAAAGCGGCATCCGAGCACCGCTGCATCGACAAACTCCATCGTATCGGGAAGCCGCACCAGGTTGATGTCAGCGAAAGGTAGAGCGACATATTCCGCGAACGAACCGGGTCCGGAGAATCCGGGTTGAAACTGTTTTTCGCAGACCTGTTGGTCTCCCGCCAGACAGTAGACGCACTGGCCACAGCCGAGCACGAATGGAGTAGTCACTCTTTCCCCTACTTGCCATCGCCGCACATCGGGGCCGACCTCAGATATGACCCCGGCGAACTCGTGTCCGGGGATATGCGGAAGCGTCTGAATGTCCGCGTCGTGTCCCTGCCAGCCATGCCAATCACTCCTGCACACGCCTGACGCTTTCACCTGAACGACCACGCCATCCCGCGGGGCGACAGGGTCTGGAACATTCGCAACCCGCGGCAGAGAACCGAAAGAATCGTAAAAAAGTGCGCGCATCAGAATTCAACTTACCTCATTACTTTTTAAACTCGTACTCCAGCTGCGCCCGGACAGAAATGGCTGCTCCGCCCTTGGTTGCCGGTTTATATTTGATCTTTGTCGCCGCCTCTATCGCTCTCGCTGTTAAACCGTATGGCAATCCACGTAATACGCGAATCCCTCCTACTCTACCTTCGGCGGTAAAAACGACACTGAGTAACACTACTCCACGGATCTCATTCGCTATTGCTTCTTCTTGGTATATCGCTGGTTCTTTGTGGGTTATCACAGGAGGGACGATGCTACTATTTGGGATCTTGTTCATTAAGGGGCTAACAAATGGATAATCATAGATCGGGTATTGGTTTCTTTTCCGTTCCTCTACGATAGCGTTAATTAAATCATGCACAGCCGCTCCAGGCTGGTTTCGTTGATAATCAACCCAGACGATCCTGATTTGTGATCCTCTACGTCGATAGGCGATCATCTGACCTTTAGGATCCGATGATATCGAACTGACACTGATCTGATTGCCGTTATCTTTGGTAATCGGATTAGATAAAAATGCGATGGCGAATTCTGAGCCTTCAATCTTGGTGACCGTCGCCAAGAGGCCATTTTTATCGATAAATATTTCTCGGCTCACAGCATCTTTCACTGACAGGTTGTTGATATCTAAATAGACCAGTGAGTTATATTTAATTTCTGAGATACTGGTTACTTCAATATCGGGTAGGGGAGTTTGAGCATAGCCTAACACAAAGGCTAAAAGGATTATTAACTTTACGCCCACCGCGTGTTTTATCAAGTTGGTAAACATATTTGATCTTCTCGGTAGATAACTCAGGGCTTCTTTTCAACTAATCACGAAAGGATAGATGTTTGATCGGCTTTCTCTTCCGACCTAAGCACATCGGGCTCAGTATCGATTGCGAACAGTTTGACCTGTGTTTCCGCGCCTGGAGGCATCACCATGCGTTCAAAGCGGAGCCCCAATTTTTCCAGCAACCCTGCTGATTTGTGATTGTCCGGCGAGGTGATCGCCACAATGCGTTTAAACTTCAGCTCATCCATTGCATACTTGAGGACTGCTGAGGCTGCTTCATAGGCATAGCCCTTCGCCCAGTACTGAGGTAGTAATGCATATCCGATATCGACATCATCGAGGTATTCACGTTTGACCAATCCGCAGATCCCAATTGGAATTTCGGACTTTTTGAGCTCGACGATGTAGAATCCGAAACCCAACCGCTCATACATCTCGACCGGCCCATTTAAAATGTAGGCGCGCGCGTCATCGAGCGTTCTCACGCCTCGATCCCCGATGAAACGCAACCACGACGGTTCATTCAAGAGTTGGAGCATGAACTCCGCATCGTTGGTTGACATCAAGCGTAACGCCAATCGATCTGTTTCGAGAACGCGCAATCTGACGCCTCCTTGCAGCCAATGTTCATTCGAATCTATTTTTCCCAGAAAACCTGATCGCCAACTCTGATTTGGCAGTCATTTATGACTTCGCCAAATGCTCCTCCACCCCAATCCTTGACCATCGCTTCTCTCAGACCCAGGTACGCCTCGTCCATTCTCTCGCAAGGTTTTGTTTCTCCGAAGATTCGGATTTGGCACTCGCCTATCCGGAGGATCCGGCCGCGGCTGCCGATCAGACTGATTCCACCTATCATCAGGTTGGCCCTGCGGACCGAGGCCGGGAGCGAAGTCCCGAGTTGTCGCATTAATTGTTCCCATCTTTCCTGCTCGATTATCGTCACCTGTCGGCGGCCTCCCTGATCAGCATTTCCGACAATTCCTCGTCCCGCGATCACCTGGGCCTCATCAACTTTATCCATTGGACCAAGCTTCATTCGTTTGATCCATATTGTCAGCAGCTTTCCTTCAGTCATGATTTCAATAGATTCCCGATTTATAGCTGTCTAACTGTCTATTCAAGGCGAACTCAATTATTAATTCACCGTTGAGCGCAGTCAATACATTTATTTGAAGGAGTGGAAGAAAATCGGGAGGGAGAGCAGGTAGTTGATCATTACACTGACGCCTGATCCCTGAGTGCGTGTTTTAAAAGCCACGTTTCAGCCCGCGAATGCGGGCGGCAGAGTAGAGCCTGGGGTAAAGCCGCAGGCGGAACCCCAGGACCAGTTGTTAATTGATCAATCGACTCTTAATGCTACGATTGGGTCGACCTTGGTTGCCCGCCGCGCTGGAATCCAACAGGCCAGCAGCGCGACCAGCGTCAACAACAAAGCAATCGCCGTAAAGATCAGCGGATCAGTCGCACTGACATTGAAGAGCAGCTTCTTCATCAACTGTGTCAACGCGAATGAAGCTACTAAACCGATGGCTACGCCACTCAGCGCCAGTTTTATTCCTTGCGTAATGATCAGCCTCAACACGTCGCTGCGCCCCGCGCCGAGCGCCATGCGGATGCCGATCTCTTGCAGGCGCTGGGTGACTGTATAGGACATGACGCCGTAGATTCCGACCGCTGCCAGCAAGAGCGCCAGCGCTCCGAAGATGCTGAGCAGGATCATGTTCAGGCGTTGTTGCGTAACCGAATTTGAAATCGCCATCTCCATCGTCCTGGGGCTTGTAATCGGCTGTTCTTTATCAACCTCCAATACTGCGTTCCGAACCGCTGTCGCTAAATTCAGAGGATTACCTTGTGTCCGCGCCACGATTGCTGAAAAACGGATTGGCATCTGAGCATAAGGGTAATAAAACTCCGGATCGAACTCGGAACTCAATCCCCGGTGTTTGATATTGCCAACAATTCCCACGATCGTATGGAGAGGATTATCTTCGACGTAGCGGCCAAGTTTGATCTGTTTCCCAAGAGGATCTTCGTTGGGGAAGAACCGGTGGGCGAGCATCTCATTGATGATCACGACTCTTGCTAAATTGTCAAAACTCTCGGTTTGAGGGAAAGGACGCGCAAGAGAGTGGCCTGATGACGTTCGCTTGTGGGATTATTGTGTCCCACATGCGGAGATTAAAACTAATGGAAATATTGCTATAGAATCTTGTAAACCCTATTCAAACAGGCAGCATAGTGAAGCCAGTGGAGTTTCAGGCAAGCTGAAACTCCACCGCTGCGACCGCCTGCCTGGGAATTTCCACAACAATGTTTTGACCGCTGGTGTTAACCGGCAATGGAGCAAGTTTGACTTCGTTGGGGTTTTTGAAAGTGTTCCCGGCGCTCATCTCGTCGTGAGTGAGCAGGGTGCCGCGTCCGTCGCTGGCGCGCGCGCCTCCTGTCAATTTGAGGCGTGCAGTGATGGGAGTATCAACAGATGGATTGGTGAGAGTGACCGTCAAGCGCTTGTCGTGGATCGAGGCGGAGCCCGTCAGCCGCGCCATTTTTGCGGTACCCTCTTGCACCGGGACGCTCATCTCGTCAACTCGAACCTGCATGGGGACCAGCCGCGCGCCCATGTGGGGCCGGTACATCTCAAATACGTAATAGGGCGGGGTGCGAGTGTACTTATCCTCCAATGCCAGGAAGAGCGAGTGAATGCAGTTGACCGTCTGTGCGACATTGGCCATCTCAATCTTGTCGGCATGTCGGTTGAAGATATCGAAGGTGATGGCCGTGTGCAGCGCGTCCCGGAGAGTGACAGGCTGACTCAAAATATAATCGGGCTTGATCTCCTCTCCGGGTTGATACCAGACGCCCCACTCGTCGATGACCAGTTTGGTGCGGTGCTGCGGATCATATTTTCCCATCGCTTGCCAGTGCGCCTCAATCACCGCCTCGGTGCGCAGCCCTTCGAGCAGTACCGCATACCAGTCAGGCGCTTTGAAATCCGCGACCCTCGTTTTATTGTTGCGGAAATCGGTGTAGAAATGGAGCGAGAAACCATGAACCTGACTGCGATGGCCGCCCTGCATCGCTTCAAAGAATCCATTCGTCCAGCCCAGATCCATATCGCGTGAATGGCCACGCGGGCCGGTCGCAACGAGGAACGGGTTAACATAAACGGGGAACTGTGTGACGAACTGGCGATACTGGGTCGCGTATTCACCCGGTTTCAGATCTCCACCGCATCCCCAGGACTCGTTGCCGACGCCCCAATACTTGATGCCAAAGGGCTCCTTGTCGCCGTTGGCCGCGCGTTCATCGGCCAGACTTTCAGTCCCGGCCGGCGCGTTACAGTAAGAGACCCAATCGTGAAACTCTTTGGGGGTGCCCGAACCGACATTGGCCGCCAGATAAGACTCGGCGCCGATCAAGCGGCAGAGGCGGATAAATTCGTGGACGCCGAACTGATTGGCCTCTGTCGCATGCGTGCCGGATGGCATTTGGCGCTCCCAATAATTGTAGGTCCGGGGGCGCCTGGCGGCCGGGCCAATACCGTCGCGCCAATGATAACCGTCGGCGAAGCATCCGCCCGGCCAGCGCAGATTCGGAGCGCCGATTCGTTTCATGTCCTCGACGAATTGCTTGCGAATCCCATCAATGTTTGGGATTTTGGAATTGCGTCCGACCCAGATACCGTCATAGATCACCCCACCGAGATGTTCGATGAAATGCCCGTAGAGGTGTGGGCTGATGACCGGACCGGGTTTGTCCGTCGCCAGTTCGATCTCTGCGTCCGCAGCCGTCGTCTTCAATCGTGAAGCTGCCAATACGCCTAATCCGGTGCCGGCCGCTGATTTGAGGAAAGTGCGTCGTTGCATTTCGGATGGTCCCCTTATTCGTAAGTTTACGTTGCGAGTATTTGTTCAATCACATTGCCATGAACATCGGTCAACCTGAAATCGCGCCCTTGAAACTTGTATGTCAATCGTTTGTGATCAATCCCGAGGCTCTGCATGATGGTCGCGTTGAGGTCATGAACATGCACCGGGTCACGGACGATGTTATAGCTGAAATCATCGGTTTCACCCAGGGAAATGCCCGGTTTGATGCCGCCGCCCGCGAGCCAGATCGTGAAGCATCGGGGATGATGGTCGCGTCCATAATTGTCCGCGGTCAGCTTTCCTTGTGAATAGACTGTCCTCCCAAACTCTCCGCCCCAGATGACCAGTGTGTCTTCAAGCAGTCCGCGATCTTTCAAATCCATAATCAGCGCAGCCGACGGCTGGTCAGTGTCCTGGCATTGTTTAGTGATGTTTTTGGGCAGGTCTCCATGCTGATCCCAACCGCGATGGAATAACTGGATGAATCGCACGCCCCGTTCTGCCAGCCGGCGCGCCAGAATACAGTTGAACGCGAAAGTGCCCGGCTTGCGGGCATCGGGTCCATACCGTTCAAAAGTCTTTTCAGGCTCTTTGGAAAGGTCGGTTAGTTCCGGCACGGAGGTCTGCATGCGATAAGCCATTTCGTACTGCGCCACACGCGAGAGAATCTCAGGGTCACCGAATTCCCGCGCGTTAATTCCATTCAACTCCGCCAGGTCATCCAGAAATTGCCTGCGTACCTGCCGTTCGATACCCGGAGGGTTCGATAGATAGAGCACTGGATCCTGGCCGGGATGAAACTTCACGCCCTGATAACGCGAGGCCAGAAAGCCGCTCCCCCACAGCCGGTCGTATAATGGCTGATCGCCGCCGGTTCGGCCGACCGAGACCATGACGATGAAAGCCGGCAGATCTTTGTTCTCGCTACCCAGTCCGTATGCGACCCACGAACCGAGGCTCGGACGTCCGGCGATCTGAAATCCGGTGAGCGAAAACGTAATGGCCGGATCATGATTGATCTGCTCGGTGTGCATGGACTTGATGAAACTTAAATGATCGACGACGCGGGCCGTGGACGGCAGCAATTCGCTGAGCCAGGCGCCGGATTGACCATGCCGCGCGAACTTGTAGATCGAAGGCGCCGTCGGCCAACTCGATTGATAGGCCGTCATCCCGGTCAGCCGCTGCCCCATTCTGATCGACTCCGGCAGGTTCTGGCCGCGCAGCCGTTCAAGCTGAGGCTTCGGATCAAAGAGATCGAGCTGAGACGGTCCTCCGGCTTGATAGAGATAGATTACCCGTTTGGCCTTTGGGGGAAAGTGCGGTAATTCGGGCAGGCCGGGTTTGTCCGCGGAGCTTTGGAAAAGGGGCGTCGCATCGCCGGTCTCCTTGAGGACCGTCGCGAGGGCCGCTGTGCCGAGGCCAAAGCTCAAGCGGCTGAAGAAATGCCTGCGAGTCATCATCAGGTAATGTTCAGTGACTGGATGCATCATTCGCCCCTCTATTGTTTGGTGATCACTTCGTCAAGATTCAAAATCAGACTCGCTGTTGTCGCATATGCTGCCAGTTCCGACACCTTCAGCCTCTCGTCATTCCGCTTTTCACCAATCAGGAGCAATCTGGTCGCGGCCTGTGGATTGTGATCAAAGTAATCCAGCTGCCGATTGAGATTGCGCTGCAGAATCGCGGCCTCTTGATCTTTGGGCCGGCGCGAGGTCGCGAGACGAAATGCCCACCGGATTCGCGCTTGCGGCGTTGCTCCGCCTTCGAGCAGCATCCGCTGCGCCAGCATCCGCGAGGCTTCGATGTAGGTGATGTCGTTCATGAGATTGAGAGATTGCAATGGCGTATTGGTGCGAGTCTCACGCACCGTACAGAATTCGCGCGCCGAAGCGTCGAAGACCTGCATATTCGGTGAGAGCACGGTTCGCTTCCAGAACGTGTAGAGGCTGCGCCGCCACAATCCCTCACCTTGATCGCGTTCGTATCCGGTGAGGATGGAGAAGGCCATATCTTTGTACAACCCATCGGGCTGATAAGGTTTCACCGACGGCCCGCCGAGTTTTTCGACCAGCAGCCCTGAAATCAACAATGCCTGATCCCGGATCATTTCAGCCGAAAGCCTGATCCGTGGGCCGCGCGCGAGCAGCCGATTGTCCGGATCGCGTTCTTGCAACAGTGCGCTGATTTTGGACTCTTGCCGATATGCTGCGCTCATGACCATGGTCTTGAGCACTGCTTTGACATCCCATCTTGTCGATGGCGGAGTGTTTTCTCCCGCGTTCCCGCCCATGAATTCCACGGCCAGCCAATCGAGCAATGCCGGATGCGAAGGCCATTCCCCTTGCGAACCAAAGTCCTCGCTGGTCCTGACCAATCCTTTGCCGAATAGCATTTGCCAGAAACGATTCACCGTGACGCGAGCGGTCAACGGATGATCCGGACTAACGAGCCATTGAGCAAAACCAAGGCGATTGTTTGGAAAAGACGAAGGTATTGGAGGCAGTATCGCCGGAACTCCGCGCTCTACTTTTTCGCCGGGCGCATCGTATGCGCCGCGTTTGAGTAAAAACGCCGGACGAGGTTCGGGCATCTCTTCCATGACCATGAGGTTCGGAATAGTCTCTTCGAAATCGAGCCGCTTTTGCTTAAGGTCGAGGAGTTTCTGGTCTGCCCGCTTCAATTCTTCGGGCGCTGCTTGCGCGACGAAAGCTCGATTGATCTTGAGCGCCTGGGCGCGCGTTCGATTGAGTAGGGCTTCCCGGGCAATCTTCTCCAGCGAATCGGCGCAAGCCAGGATTGCGATCTCATCCTCATCGAGCACACGGCTGTAAAGTCGCACTTCGTCGAGCGCGCCCTTGAAACGAAACTCCGGTCCACCGCCCGCCCCGATCTTCAGTGTGTTCTTGCTGCTGAAGAGCAAAAAGAAACTACGCTGGTTGAACTTCAGTTTTTGTGACCGTCCGTTGAGGTAGAGGCGAATACGGTCGTCCCACGCTTTCGTCCCATCAAATGCCACCGCGATGTGCTGCCATTGTCGAAGCGGTAGAGCGTCGGCAGTCTCGACGCGCAGGGCATCTTCACCCCACCGAAAAATCATATTGAAATGAATCTTGCCGTTCAGAAAATAGAGCCCGTAACCTTCGGCGCGCGGAACGTTATTTTCAACCTCTGCCGGGCTGTCGCTGACTTTGGTCACGATCGAGCCGCTCTGTTCCGATTCGGGGTAGATCCAGGCGGCGATTGTGAAGCGTTCGCGGTAATCTTTGGACGTCGATTTGTATCGAAAATCCGCGCGCAGGCCGCCATCAAAAAACAGTTTGCCGTCAAAGGCCACGCCTTGCCCGGTTGGCGCAGCAATGTAACGCGGAGCGCCCTCTTTAAATCCGGTCTCGATTACCTGTGGAGACTCGCTCGATCTATTGTCAGCTTGCTCGTGGTGAGGCCGGTCGGATCGATTGAAGACCGGCTCGCGGTTTTCATCCAGACTTAGATGCACCAGCAGCCGATCAGAAGGGAACCACTGCTGATTGGCTCTCCCGCCGGCGGAAGAGATCAATGATTGCTCCCACCGGCGCTGTCGCTCCGTGGATTTTTTGACCAGCGTCGCGATGTGATTTTCGGTTTGTGTGATCTCCTGATCGAGATCCTGCAACTGTCGTTGCTGCTCTCGAGTGGGCGCCGCGATCCAGGGCGGCGAGTTCCCCTGGTCAAAGGAGTGCCCGTCTTCGTCGATGCTGTTGAAATAGGCCGAGAGCCGGTAATACTCTTTTTGCGTAATCGGGTCATACTTATGGTTATGACAACGGGCGCAGCCCATCGTTAAGCCCATGAACACGGTAGATGTCGTATCGACGCGATCAACGACATACTCGATCCGATATTCTTCAGGGACAATTCCGCCTTCGGCGTTGATCCGATGATTGCGATTGAAGGCTGTCGCGATCTTCTGCTCAAGAGTGGCGTTCGGCAGCAGATCGCCGGCCAATTGCTCAATCACGAATTGATCGAATGGCTGATTGCGGTTGAACGACTCGATGACCCAATCGCGCCAGCGCCATGCCTCGCGGTTTCCATCGATTTGATATCCATTCGTATCGGCATACCTTGCGGCATCAAGCCATCTGAACGCCATTCGCTCACCGTATCGTGAGCTGTTCAGCAGGCGGTCAACCACGTGCTCATAAGCATCAACCGACCGATCATTGATAAAATCGTCGATCTCTTGGGGCGTCGGCGGCAACCCGGTCAAATCAAGTGAGACTCGGCGAATCAGTGTGGCGCGATCAGCTTCCGGCGCAGGCTCCAGTCCTTCATGTTCAAGTCGCTCCAGCACGAAATAATCGATCGCGTTCTTGGGCCAGGCCTTGTTCTTCACTGAAGGCAGTTGAGGCCTGAGCAGCGGGGCAAACGACCAATGTTTTTGCCACGGGGCGCCTTGCTTAACCCATTCGGTAAGGATGTCGATCTCCGCTTGAGTCAGCCGATGCCCGGAATATGTTGGAGGCATGCGCATCAACTCATCGCTGGCCTTGATGCGGCGAACCATCTCGCTCCGATCAGGATCGCTGGGGACGATGGCGCGCCGGCCTTTGCCCAGGTCGGCTGTGGCCGCGGCTTCCGAGTCCAGGCGCAACCGGATCTTCTTGTTCGGCGCGTCCGGGCCATGACAGGCGAAACATTTATCTGAAAGGATCGGACGAATGTCACGGTTGAAATCGATCCGGCGCTGCGCGTGACCGAGAGCCCTTTCATCGAAGGAATATTGAATAAGTAAACCGCAGGTAAAGAGCAACACCGTCAGTTTCCAGCGCCATCTGCCGATCGATTGGCACGCAATCTGTCTCATTCCGCACCTCTTCCGAGCCGGGTTTTATCTGAAGCCTGTTCAAAATGAAAGTAGATAGCATTTGCTGTCGATTCGTATACTTCATTTTGCGGACAGGTTCAATCGTGGCGCGTGAGGCTGAGGAAGAAAACGGCGGCGCGTTCCATGGTTTGATCGAACCATGGTCTGTAATTCCAGAATGCGTGGTGGGCTTGCTCAATCGATACCAGCTCCGCCTTCGCGCCGGCTTTGCGGCACCGCTCGGCGAATCGCGCAGACTGTTCCGGCAGAACTGCTTCATCAGTATTGCTGTGCATCAGTAGAACAGGAGGGCCATCGGCGCTGATATGATTGATGGGAGAGGCCCGCGCCCAAAGTCTCGGGTTTTGCGCCTGCGTCGCATGGAGAAACCGTGCGACAGTCCGCTGTCCACCTGCATCAAGTCGGGAGAGATCGGCGGGAGGGGCCATGGCTACGATCGCTTGCACGCGGCTGGATGTGCCGTGATGGCCTCCGGTCCCTTCTAAATCGCGGTCGCGCGTAGCAAGCCCGCCCATCAATGCCAGGTAAGCTCCTGATGAACCGCCGAGCGTGCCGATGGCGTTGGGAGCGATGCCGTAGACGGCGGCGTTCGCGCGCATCCAACGAATCGCGGCCCTCACGTCCTGCACGGCTCCCGGGAATGCGGCTTCATCAGCGGTTCGATACTCGATGCTGGCGGCAGCTACGCCTCGTTCCGCGAGGGCTGAGGCAACGTGAGCGAATTCAGCCCGATCATTGACCATCCACCCGCCGCCTCGAATGACGATGGCCCCCGGAACCGGTTGTTTGCGGTCAACCGGAAGATAGAGGTCCAGCCGCAGCGATCTGCTGCCGTAGCGGGCAAATATCACATTCGAGACTACCCGTACCCGCGGAGACGGACGATATCTGATGCGTTCCAATCCATTTTGAGATTGGGCTGGCTGTGAAGCAAAAGAACCGTTCAGAGTGATGACAATTGCGAGAGCCAAAGCTTGAATGGCCAATTTTCCTATCCTTAGGCGTTGAATGATTTTAAACCAGGCAATCTACTGACCTCTGATCCCTGATCCCTGATCCCCGATCTCTGATTCTTTTTATCGATCTTAAGGGCCTAGGATCAGCGGGCAGTAAGCTCAAGATGCCAACTGGTGGAAACTCTATTGGAGTATCGCGGTCCTTAGGTAGAATGTCAATGAGAGGCAGAAGGCACTGGTCTGTACGGATAGAAAACAAAATGTGATTGCCCGGGGCTGATGACAGTTCGATGCGGTAGAGCGTAGAATGCGCCGAAGTGAAAAATGATCTATTGAGGTCTTAATGAAAACATTTCCGCTTTATCTCAACGGCGATTGGACTGTTTCCGCGCCGTTTCAGCAGGTCATCAACCCGGCGACGGGTGAGGTGTTAGCACGAGTTTCGACAGTTGATCGTTCCCGCGTCGCGCAGGCGATCGGCGACGCGCACGAAGCCTTCAAATCGTGGAGAACCATGACCGCCAGAGCGCGTGCCGATTTTCTGTTGGCTGTCGCCAGCGAAATCGATGATCGCAAAGATGAGCTTGCCCGGACGATTACACAGGAGAACGGCAAGCCGCTGGGGCAAAGCCAGGGCGAGGTGGCAATGACGGTCGATCACCTGCGCTGGTTTGCCGAAGAAGCGCGCCGGGCTTATGGCCGCGTCGTCCCACATCAAGTGGAGGGCAAACGGCATCTGGTCATCAAATCGCCGATGGGCGTGATCGGCGCGATTACGCCGTGGAACTTTCCGCTGGTGCTGGCCGTGCGAAAGATGGCTCCGGCGCTGGCTGCCGGAAACACATTTGTGTTGAAACCGGCAGAGCAGACTCCGCTCAGCGCCATTGCCCTGGCAGAATGCGTCGCCGCCGCCGGCATGCCGAAGGGCGTTTTCCAGGTCGTACTCGGCGAAGCATCAGAGATCGGCCAAGAATTTTTGCAAAACCCGCTCTGTCGGAAGGTCACTTTCACCGGCTCGACCGAGGTTGGGCGGCTCTTGATCGCCGGGGCCGCGCCGACGATCAAACCGCTATCGCTGGAACTCGGCGGACACGCGCCTGTTTTGGTCTTCGGCGATCTCGAACTTGACCGGGCCGTCGAAGGCGCGTTAATCGCCAAGATTCGAAATACCGGCCAATCGTGTATTGCGGCGAACAGGATTTACGTCGAGCGAGGAATTTACGAGCGATTCCTCGAAGCCTTTACCGCCAGGATGAAAGCGCTGAAGGTCGGAGACGGGTTAGAGCCGGGCGTCGAGATTGGTCCGCTGATCGATGATGCGGGAGTTGCCAAAGCGCTCGCGCATATTGAAAACGCCATTGCCGGCGGCGCACGGTTGTTGTGCGGAGGAAAGCGTGTGGGGGCGCGTGGTTTTTTTATCGAACCGACCGTGCTGTCCGATGTTCCGAACGATGCGCTTTGCATGCGGGAAGAGACCTTCGCCCCGGTCGCCGCCATCCACCCATTCGACAGCGAAGCCGAGGCCATTGCGCTGGCCAACAACTCCAGTTACGGTTTGAGCGCTTATGCTTTCACCGGCAATCTGGACCGCGCATTTCGACTGATGGAATCCATCGAAGCCGGAATGATCGGCATCAACGATGGTGTGCCATCGACCAGCAACTGTCCATTCGGCGGAATCAAACAAAGTGGTTGGGGGCGAGAATTGGGCAGCGAAGGGCTGGATGCCTTCCTGGAAACAAAGCACATTTCGCTCGGAGTATTGGCATAACTATTCTTTGCTGCTGCGCTAATCTTTGCTGCTGCGCTAATCTTTGCTGCTGCGCTTATTTTGTTACTTCACTGCAAACCCCTTGAACGGCACATCAATTATGAATAATATATAGACTCATCAACAAAGTAATCATTAGAGTATTAATCTTGAGGTTGGTACCCGCGATAAAAAGATCGAGGAGCACCTCCACCGAGCCACACTACGGGCCACCGCGCGGTACTGCGCGCCACTGCGCGCCACTGCGCGGATGATATTCGCAAATCCCCCACAAACTTGTTGAATTGACCATCAACTATCGTAGCATCTAACTATCGAGGCGGAATAAGTGTTGATTAAATATCGTAAGGTGATACTGATCGGATTATCGGTCAGTATTCTCGCTGTCATTTCGGTAGCTGTTGTAGCTATCAATTATCAACAGATCCAGGGAAAGGTCGCGGGGATGCAAGGGCAGCATTCGGCGCCGCCGGATTGGAAACCATGGCTTAACGAGTGGAATGGTGAGCTTCTTAAATCCCTCGACTTCGCAAGGCACATTCACTCACGTGGAGATGATCTGACACCGCAAGTAGTGGAATCAGGTTGGCTAGGATATCCAGGCGCCACAGAGGAGCAGATTGTCCGTCTCGAAGACCATCTAGCCAAGAAATTACCTCCCTCATACCGCGCATTTCTCAAGGCCTCGAATGGTTTTCGACAGCCTGGCGGATTGGTTACGCGACTCCTGCCGGTCGAAGATGTCGAATGGTTCCGCGTGCGGGATCAAGAGACCATCAAGATCTGGAAATCGGGTGGGGATGACCTTTCAGCTACACTGGCAATCAGTAATTTTGACCACAATATCTATTTATTAAATCCCAGGACGGTCACTGCCGACGGTGAATGGCAAGCGATCTATTTTAGCCCGGGGGGCGCTGTCAAAAACCAATACTCTTCTTTTGGGGAATTGATGCAAGCTGAGCGCCAGAGGTTTTTGTCTATGAGGGATCTGGATAGAGACCAAATGCATCCGGATGAGGATGTGGGGATGGTTGTTGCCAAGATACCTCATCTCATTAAAAATATCGGAAACTACCATATTACTGTTCCAAACCAAGAGATGTATGAAGGAATGAAAGGGCACGTCGAGGGAGAGAGCAATCGACGCACGATCTCGGAAATCAAAGGAGGAGTCCGTGAGGCTCCAAGTCCTGCATCGCTATCACAAGCGGTTGAGAGGCCAAAAAAGAACGATTCTCAGCCTTTATATCAGCTGCAAGCTGTGAGCCCAAGATCAAGAGAAACAAAATCAGACGAGGTGGACTCTGAAGCGTTCTATCGGAAATTTCTGGAATACAGTGAGGGGCATAGCGAGGCGATGCGATCTGCTAAATTGAAGGTCCTCGAGATCCAAGCAGGAAGCAATCAACCTGAGATCGTTTACCGGGAATTAGTCAAGCTCGGGCGAGAGTTGATTGAAAAGTATCAGGAGTATAAACGTAATAACCCCTGGGTTGATGATTACCATAGCAATCTTCACAATCGCGAGACCGGATTTGCCAAGGGGTGCGGGGCTGCAGGAGCGAGAATCATCTTTTTCTTGAACGAGCCGGCTGGTATTTCATGGGAAGAGTTGAAACCTCGCGCCACGAAATCGGTAACTCCAACGTACTCGTCATCACAGGACGCAAGCGCCACTGTTGTGATTTTGGTGAATGTTCAAGGAGCCGTGACAAGAGCATACTACAAAGATGGTGACGAAGGATTAGGACATGCCGTAGCTCAAACACTTAAAGAATGGCAGTTTCGTCCCGTGATACTTCATGAGCGGGGAGTTGATCGCAGCTGCGAAGTTTTAGCAAAGCTGGTCGCCGGAAAAATAATACTATCCTCGAACAGCTCCGGAACTGGGAACGTCAACAATAAATAACAAATCTTCTGTTGTCTTCGGAAAGATATTAGCCGGGTCGGCGGACCTTGATCTCATCGCCCAAAGGAATTTTTATGCTGAAATTGCATCTTGATACTGATCTGGGCGGTGATATTGATGATTTGTGCGCTCTGGCTTTGGTGCTCAATTGGCCGGGCGTTGAATTGCTCGCTGTCACAACGGTTGGAGAGCATCAAGGCAAACGAGCCGGCTATACCCGCTATGCTTTGGAGCTGGCCAACCGGGGAGAGATCCCCGTCGCCGCCGGAGCCGATGTCTCGCTGGATTGTTATCGTTCCTGGCTTGGCTTGCCCAACGAAGAGGATTACTGGCCGGAGCCGATTGCGCCCGCTCCGGCTCCACTCGATGAAGCCCTCACCTTGCTCGAACGCAGCATCGAGCAAGGTGCGATTATCGCTGCCATCGGACCTTTTACGAACCTGGCATTGTTGGAGAAGCGTTCTCCGGGGATCTTGCGCCATGCCAAGTTGTATCTGATGGGAGGATATGTGTTCCCGCCGAAAGAAGGCTTTCCGCAGTGGGACTACAAGATAGATTTCAATGCTCAGATCGATGTCCAATCCGCTCACTATGTCATTGACCATTCCAACCCGACATTTGTGCAATTGGCGGTGAGCGTCGAGACCTCGCTCAGGCGAGCATATTTGCCCGGGTTGAGACAGTCAGGGCCGCTGGCCCAACTGATCGCCAGGCAAGCCGATGCTTTTGCCAAAGACGAGAACCATGAAGCCCTCTACGGCCGGACGTGCGAAAAGGTACCGAAAGATACGGTCAATTTTCAGCACGATGCGCTGGCGTGTGCTATTGCGTTGGGCTGGAGCGAAGGAGTGGAGATCCGCGAAATTCCATTAAAGTCGGAGATCAAGGATGGATGGCTGTGCCATACAATTGACGCGAGGGGAAAGCCGACACGAGTGGTGACACGAATCGACGGCGACAAATTCAATGAATTTTGGTACGAGGTCGTAGCACGCTAAATTCGAGAACGCCGGACGCAAACCTTATTTTGTGTCCGGCGTTCAATAATAAAATACTTCCTTATTTTCCAGCCGTTCGCTTGGCCTCGAACTCGGCGATTAATGATTTGGGCGCGGCTAGCCGGTAGGCGCCCTCCAAGACTGCCTTGACTTCTGTCCAATCGACCTGTGGCGTGTCGAGCCACAATCCAACCCAACCAAGACGACCGGCAAATTTGGGGATGTGAAATCGATCCGGGGCGTGGTTCGTCAACTGGTCAGCAAAGCCGCGTGCAGCCTTACAATTGATGGCCAGACGTCTGTCACCATGATGGTCTTCGAGATACCAGCCGAAGCGCTTTTGGCGTACTTCAAGGCTCAAATGAGCGCCATGGGCTACGGCGGCAGCTTCAGGAAGTCCGGTAATGAGCGTGATGAGGCGCGCGCGCCGCTCGTCGGCAACCTCCCTCGTCACGCTCAATAACCCTTGATCGATGACTTTTTTCATCGCCAAGTCGATCCGTTCGGCTGGGGTCGATCTCTTTTTCTTCATTTTTTCGGAAAGTTCGGGTCTGCCTTGACCTCATTGATTTGTGCAATATGACGCTCAGTGTGTCCGCTGATAATCAGAAGCCATTGCAACCCGTCAATCTCTCCCGGACCGAATGCGCTAAAATAATTTCGCAGGTCGAGTTTGGTTGTCTTGACGAAATCGATCGTGTGCGCCCGCCGTTTATTGAACTCTTGAAGCGTTTCGGTGGTGGTCGACCATTTACTTGCGGGCTTGATAGGTTCAGGGGCCTGGAACTTGCTGCTTCTGTCGGTGACCAATGCCAGGACCTGTTCGTCCGCTACCTTCTTCTCCTTGTCAGGAGCCGGCGTGGTTTTCAACACCTTTTCGGTGAACACGTTGAAGAGGAAATTCTCTGCTAGAGTGATGTGCTCGGCGACCTCGGCGACCGACCACCGGTCGGGCGCGGATTTAAACTTCAACTGGGCTTCCGAGAGCCCGGCTACTGCGCTGGCGAGTTTCTCCCGCGAAGCGTTCAATTGATTGATGGCAAACTCGCGATCTTTCTCGGTCATCCTGGAGGCCGTCTTGGTCTCGGGTATTTGCGCAACAATCGGCAACGCTAATAATGCTAAGAGCAAAAATACTTTCATGAAATATCCTGATCTTCGACGATCTGCTAAATCGGGATTGAACATCTTTTTCTCCTTGCCTTTTAGTTAAAGGCCGTTTATCGGTCCCATCTTCCTGCAAATTCGAGGGTATGATACATGAGACGCTGTGTTATGCAAGAAATATCTCTGTTAAGTAAATACAAGAACATGGGGCGATTCAATTTTCCTGAATCTATCATCTTGTGACAGACAGCTTTTCTTATCTTAAAAGAGCTTGGGCGGAAGATTTTTTTGACACATCATAGCCGGCTACATAATATATGCTTATGCAATATATCAAGATTCAAAGTTCGACCAGATAGTGGTCGAGACGAATGGGCGACCGTTCATCCACCATGGTCGGGTCATTGACCGAGTCAGCGGAATAGAAGATGCGCAAATGGGATGAAGAGATTAGTCGGCGTCTAGCGGACTTGAAGCTTGAGCCGACGCGCGAGGCGGCCATTATTGAGGAGCTCGCGCAGCATCTGGACGATTGCTACGTGGAGTCGCTGGCGAGCGGTGCGACATCGGCGGAAGCTCGCCGTCAGGCGCTGGCAGAATTGGATTGTGGCGAATTCCTGCGGCGAGAGTTGCAGCGTGTCGAGCGGCAGGTCAATGACCACGTCATTTCGGAAACTAATTGGAGGAGCAAGATGATTGCAGACCTGTGGCAGGATTTGCGCTATGGCGCACGAATGCTCTGGAAGAAACCCGGTTTCACCGCCGTCGCCGTTCTGACACTCGCCCTGGGGATCGGTGCGAATACGGCGATCTTCAGTATCATCAATTCGGTTCTGATCAAGGCGCTTCCATATCCTGACCCGGAGCAAATCGTGAATCTTTGGGAGTCACTTCCGGATGGTAGGAGAAGCGGTGTTTCAGCAGGCACTTTCAAGGACTTGCATGCGCACAGCACTAAGTTTGCTCATCTCGCTCTGATTAAGGATGCCCGGTTCAATATTACAGGAGACGGCACACCGGAAAATGTCTTGGGGCTACAAGTCACTGCCGAGTTTCTTTCGGTGCTGGGCGTCTCTCCCATTGTCGGACGTGGTTTTGTTGCCGGCGAAGATGCAATTGGCGGCAACAATCGGGTCGTTGTTTTGGCGCATCAATTCTGGCAGCGTCGGTATGGTGGAGATACTGGCGTCATCGGCCGCGTCGTTTCACTCAATCAAATTCCTTACACGGTGATCGGTGTCTTGCCTCCCTCTGTGCTCCTTCAAGATGAGACAATGTTTTTAGTGCCGTTCATTATCGATGTTGATTCCGACACGGTGCAGTGGAATCGCGGTTACAACTGTTGTGGGATGCTGGGCCGGGTTGCGCCGGGTATCACAATCGCCGAGGGACAGGCGGATTTACGGGGAGTCAGACGACAACTCGCAGCCGAATATCCGCCCTACAAAAAAGACTGGAGTGTTGGGGGCGCCCCCCTCCAAGATGATTTGACCGGAGAAATCCGCCCGACCCTCAGAATGCTGTTGGCGACGGTGGGGCTAGTGTTATTGATCGCCTGCGCGAATGTTTCCAACCTGTTGCTCGCTCGTGGAAATTCCCGCGCCAGAGAGATGGCGATTCGAGTTGCGCTGGGTGCGCAATCCGGACGGATCATCCGTCAACTGCTCGTCGAGTGTTTGTTGTTAGCCCTGGTCGGATGTGCGCTGGGCCTGTTGATTGCAGCCGTCAGCCTCAAACTGTTGACGGAGATGATTAAAGACCTGGTTCCTCAAATGCTGCGCTCCGAACTGGATCTCAACGTCCTCGGGTTTTCGATCTTGATCGCATGCGGTTGTGGCCTGCTCTTTGGTCTTCTGCCGGCGATCCGCGCGAGCAAGCCCGATTTGAATCATGTCCTGAAGGAGACGGAGCGAGGATCGGTCTCGGCCTCAAAGAAGCGATCTCAATCCTTCCTGGTGATTGCGGAATTTGCGTTGACCCTGGTCTTGTTGATTGGAGCAGGGTTGTTCCTGCGCAGCTTCGTTCGGCTGCTGGAGACGGACCCCGGCTTCAATCCCAAACAGACGTTGGCCTTCGACCTCTCATTTCCCAAAGCAAAATACCCGAAGGCGGAAGATCAACAACGGTTCATCAAAGACATCAGTACCCGGATCGCTGCCTTACCCGGCGTCGAATCGGTGGGCGCGGCGACCACCTTGCCGCTCAGTAATCGGGGGCGGGGAAATGGTATTACCCGGGGAGACAGACCTGGGAGTGATAGTTATAGCGTCAGAGACGATTTTGTGAGCGGCGATTATTTTTCTGCCCTGCAAATCAAGCTTCTCCGAGGCCGAGTGATTAGCGAAGCCGATAATCTTCCAACCACGCCGCGCGTGCTGATGATTGATGAGAAGATTGCGCGCGACCTCTATCCTCATGAGGATCCGATCGGCAAACCCCTCATGTATAACGGCAAATCCTGGGAGATTGTGGGCGTCGTCACGCGCATCCGCCATACCAGCCTGGATAGTGATCCGTCTCCCAGAATTTATGGACCTCGCGTTTATTTCTCTTATCCGACGACCGGTGTGGTGATTCGTTCTTCGCTCCCACCCTCAACGCTCGTCGAGACGGTTCGAAAAACAATCCTCGAAGTCGATCCCGACCAACCGATCGCCAACGTCCGAACGCTCGAACAAGCCGTCCAGAAATCGGTGGGGAGGCAACGCACCACGCTCATCCTCCTGAGCATTTTTGCCCTGGTCGCGGTCAGCCTTGCTTGCGTCGGGATCTACGGCGTCATGTCTTATTCGATCAGTCAGCGGACACGCGAGTTGAGCATCCGCGCGGCGCTCGGGGCGCAGCGCCGCGACATTATTCGGCTGATCTTGACCGAAGGGGGGAAACTGTCAGCGATCGGCATCGTGATCGGATTAGCGGCGTCGTTCGCGCTCTCACGTCTGGTTGAGAAACTGCTATTCGAGGTGAAGACTCATGACCCGCTGGTCTTCGTTGCCTCGACGGTCATGCTTGGAATGGTGGCGGCACTTTCCATCTATCTGCCGGCGCGCCGCGCGGCGCAGCTCAATCCGATCACGACCCTGAGGAGCGAATGACCTCTCTTGACTCAAGTGGATAGGGCTTGGGCTTGATACACTACTTGATGCGTTGGACGCCCTCCTTACTTTTGGCGAGCTCGAATGTTGGCGATCGCAGATTACTGTCGGCGTGGCATCTTTTCGCAATTGCGTTTAGTATTACTGCCGCGATGACGAGAGATGATAAAAAGATCACGCCGACAAGCGATTGGGATTAAGTGAGATTGGGATCGCCACAAGCCATGAAAAAAAGAACGTTTCTAAAAATATCTTCAGTCGCGCTGACCGGGGCTGCGATAACGCCGGTGAGCAGTTGCAATCAATCCGATCCGGCAGTCGCTCCGCCGAACTCGACAGCCGAACGGCTCAAAAATTGGTCGGGGAACCTGGAATACAGCACCGGTCATGTCGTCTATCCCGAGTCGGTCGAGCAGGTGCAAGCGTTTGTGAAGAAGGCGGACAAATTGCGAGCGCTCGGTTCGCAGCATTGCTTTAACAGAATTGCCGATTCTTCACATCAACTGCTTTCGACGAAGAATTTGAACAAGGTGATCTCTCTGGATCCCGCCAAAAAGACAGTTACCGTCGAGGCGGGAATTCGGTATGGAACGTTGGGAGAGTACCTGCAAAGCAAGGGATATGCGTTACATAACCTTGCGTCCTTGCCTCATATCTCCGTCGCCGGCTCGATCGCCACGGCAACGCATGGCTCAGGCGTGAAGAATGGGAATTTAGCGACCGCCGTTTCCGGCATCGAATTCATCAATGCCGCGGGTGAAGTCGTGACATTATCGAAAGAGAAGGATGGCGATCTTTTCCTGGGCGCAGTCGTGGGGCTGGGCGGGCTTGGCGTCGTAACAAAGGTCACGCTTGACATTCAACCGAGCTATCAAGTCCGGCAGGATGTCTATGAAAACCTGCCCTTCGGCGAGTTGGAGAAGAATTTTGAAGCCATCATGTCGAGCGGTTACAGCGTTAGTCTCTTTACGGATTGGCAGAAAAATAACATCAGCGAAGTGTGGGTGAAGAGTCGTGTTATTGATGGGAATCCGACGATTGTTAAACCGGAGTTTTACGGCGCCACGCCGGCCAAGAGAAACCTGCATCCGATTGTCGAGCTTGCGGCAGAAAATTGCACGGAACAGATGGGCGTCCCCGGCCCGTGGCATGAGCGCTTGCCTCACTTCCGCATGAATTTCACGCCGAGCAGCGGCAAGGAACTCCAATCGGAATATTTCTTGCCGTTCAGCAATGCTTTTGCCGCCCTCAAAGCGATCAACAGCATGGGAGATAAATGGAT
>Ga0081539_10001156_pt1 | contig 47824 bp, 49 predicted proteins | sample TabmetS4T2R2_FD_71023 | JGI IMG/M metagenome (GOLD analysis project Ga0081539, IMG submission 71023) | Tabebuia heterophylla rhizosphere microbial communities from the University of Puerto Rico - S4T2R2 | ecosystem: Host-associated > Plants > Roots > Rhizosphere ... | reverse complement strand
CGGGACATGCCCCTTCCCATTTCCGGACCTCTCCTCGCGGGGTCTGGGGGGCACGGCTGCCCCCCAGCGGGGAGAGCCCGAGAGGGGCAGAGCCCCTCTCGGTCCCGCAGCCGGGCCTCGAAGACGCTACGCGGCCTTGGCGCGGGGCCAGGGGAGCACGGCGCGGAGCGCGGTGATGAGTTCGGCGAGCATCGCGTCGGTGTGGTGGGGGGTGGCGCAGAGGCGCAGGCGTTCCTGGCCGCGCGGGACGGTGGGGTAGTTGATGGGCGTCGCGTAGATGCCGTGGTCCTCGAGCAGGCGGCGGGCGACTTCGCGGCAGAGCGCGGCCTCGCCGACATGGACCGGGACGATGTGGCTGGTGCTGGGCAGGCGCGGCAGGCCGGCGGCGTCGAGGGCGGATTTCAGGGCGGCGCCGCGTTCGGCGAGGCGGCTGCGCAGCGTGTCGTCGGCGCGGAGGTGGCGGATGGCGGCGAGGGCCGCGGCGGCGATCGCGGGGGGGAGGGCGGTGGTGAAGATCAGGCCGCCGGCGGTGGAGCGGATGTAGTCCACCAGCGAGGCCTCGCCGGCGACGTAGCCGCCGAGCACGCCGAAGCCCTTGGCCAGCGTGCCTTCGATGATGTCGAGGCGCTGCGCGGCGCCGTCGCGTTCGGAGATGCCGCCGCCGGTCGCGCCGTAGAGGCCGACGGCGTGGACCTCGTCGAGATAGGTGATGGCGCCGAAGCGGTCCGCGAGGTCGCAGATGGCGTGGATGTCGGCGATGTCGCCGTCCATCGAGTAGACGCTCTCGCAGGCGATCAGCTTGGGCGCATCGGGCGGTGCGGCGCGCAGCAGCGCTTCGAGATGGGCGAGGTCGTTGTGGCGGAAGATGTGGCGGGCGGCGGGGCTGCCGCGCATGCCGGCGATCATCGAGGCGTGGTTCTTGGCGTCCGAGAAGACCTGGAAGCCGGGCAGCGCGGTGAGCAGCGCGGTCAGCGCGGCGGTGTTGGAGAGGTAGCCGCTGCCGAACAGCAGGGCGGAGGGCTTGCCGTGCAGCGCGGCGAGCTCGGCCTCGAGCGCGAAGTGCAGCGGCGAGGTGCCGGAGATGTTGCGCGTGCCGCCGGCGCCGGCGCCGTGGCGCGCGAGCGCGTCCTGCGCGGCGGCGAGGACGGCGGGGTGGCTGCCCATGCCGAGATAGTCGTTGCTGGACCACACGGTGACTTCGCGGGTCTCGCCGTCCGGGCGGTGCCAGAGATAGCGGGGGAAGCGGTCGGCCTGCTTCTCCAGGCGCGCGAATTCGCGGTAGCGCCCTTCCCGGCGGAGGCCGGCGAGGGTCTCGCCGCAATGGCGGAGCAGGGCGTCGCGGGTGTTCATGGGCGGGTATTTCACGGACGTCCCCCATAATAGCGAGTGAAAACGGGTCAAGGCAGTCCTGCGCCAAGGTCGGAGTGATATCCGACCGGCGTGGTCGGGCCATGACCTGGGTCAAAGGGGAATCCGGGATGGCTTGCCGACGGTGGGGCGGCGTGGGATGGGCGCGCCATGGCGGTGCGGCGCGTCACGGCGGTGACGGTCACTTATGAGAGCGCGGGCGTGATCGGCGGCTTCCTGGCGGCCTGTCCGCCCGGGATGGGCGTCGTGGTGGTGGACAATGCGAGCCGGGATGGCTCGGCCGCGCTGGCCGAGGCGGCGGGGGCGCGGGTGATCCAGAGCGCGGTGAACCGCGGCTTCGGGGCGGGGTGCAATCTGGGGCTCGATGCGGTGGCGACGGAGTTCGCGCTGCTCGCGAACCCGGATGCGCGGCTGTCGGCCGCGGCGGTGGCGCGGCTGGTGGCCGCGGCGGATGCGTTCCCGGAGGCGGCGCTGCTCGGGCCCAGCATCGTGGATGCGGATGGCGGCCGGGTCCGGTCCTGGAATGCGGGGCAGTTCCGGCGGCGGGTGATCGCACGCAGGCGGGACGATCCCTGGCCGGAGGGGCCGGCCTGCGTGGAGTTCCTGTCCGGGGCCTGCCTGCTGGTGCGGATGGCGGCGGGGCTGCGCTTCGACGAGGCGCTGTTCCTGTTTTACGACGACGACGATTTCTGCGAGACGGCGCGCGCGCGGGGGCATGCGCTGGTGCTGGTGCCCGAGGCGGTGGTGGCGCATGCGGGGGGCGGGTCGTCGGCGCCGTCGCCGCGGCTCGAGCGGTTCAAGGCGTGGCACATGGCGCATGCGCGGCTGCAATTCGCGGCGAAGCATCGCGGTGTCATCGCCGCGCGGCGGGAGGCCGCGGGGCGGGTGGTGCATCATGCGGCGAAGTTGCTGGGGCATGCGCTGAGCTTGCGGCGGGCCAAGGCGCGGCGGGATGTCGCGGCGCTCGCGGGCACGCTGGCGTGGTGGCTGCGCGGGCGTGGATGAGGGGGTGTCGTCATGGCGGAATTCGGCTTCGTCCATCTGACCGATCCGCACCTGCGGCCGGCGGGGGAGCGGCTGTATGGGCTCGATCCGGGCGAGAGGCTGCGTGCGGCGGCGGCTGACATGGCGCGGCGGCATGGGCCGGGAAGCGCGGCGCCGGCGGCCTTCGCGGTGATCACCGGCGATCTCGCGCATGACGGCTATGAGGGCGCCTATGCGCTGCTGCGGGAGGCGGTGGGTGCGCTGCCGTTTCCGGTGCATCTGCTGCTCGGCAATCACGATGACCGCGATGCGTTCCGCGCGGCGTTCCCGGAGGCGCCGGTGGATGCGGCGGGGTTCGTGCAGCAGGCGGTGGCGACGCCGGCGGGGCGGTTCGTGATGCTCGACACGCATGAGCCGGGGCAGGCGGGCGGGGTGTTGTGTGCGGCGCGGCTGGGCTGGCTGGCGGAGCGGCTGGCGGAGGGGGAGGAGCCGGTGTTCCTGTTCCTGCATCATCCGCCCTATCGCAGCGGGATGCCGGGGATGGACCGTTCGATGCTGGCGGCGTCGGAAGGGCTGTGGGCGGTGCTGGCGCCGCATCGGGCGCGGCTGCGGCACCTCTTCCACGGGCACACGCATCGGCCGATCGCGGGGTCCTGGCATGGCGTGCCGGTGTCCTCGCTGCGCGGGTCGAGCCATCAGGTGGCGCTGGAGTTCCGCGACACCGGCCGCGTGCCGGGCAGCCAGGAGCCCGCGGCCTACGCCTATGTACGCGTCACGCCTGAGGCCGTGGTGGTGCACGCGCACGACTTCCTGGACCCGACGGCGACCTTCGATTTGTGACCCCGCGGCCGCTGGCGCCAAGAGTCAAAAAAAGGAGGTGGGGGTTCGGGGGCGGAGTTCTCTCCGCCCCCGATGTCCGTCATGCTCATTGGCGAACAACCGGGGAGGATGTGCACCCATGCACCGCCGCGCCGCGCTTGCCCTGCCGTTCCTCGCCTTCCCCGCTCATGCGCAGACCTGGCGTGCGCCGTCGCAGATCCGCATCCTCGTTCCCGCTGCGCCGGGCGGCACCACCGACATCATGGCGCGCATGATCGCGCAGCACTTGCAGGCGCGCTGGGGCAATGCCGTGGTGGTGGAGAACAAGGCCGGCGGCGGCGGCACCATCGGCACGCTCGAGCTGGTGCGTGCGCGGCCCGATGGTAGTACGCTGATGTCGGGCAATATCGGGCCGCAATCCATCGCCTATTCGCTGTTCCGCAACCTGCCCTATCGCGCCGACCAGATCGTGCCGATCGCCGGCACCATCCGCGGGCCCAACGTGCTGGTGGTGAACAACCAGGTGCCGGCGCGCAGCGTGCCGGAGCTCGTCGCGCTGATCCGCAACACGCCGGGGGGGATCACCTACGCCTCGACGGGGGTAGGACAGTCCACGCATCTCTCGCCGGTGCTGATGCTGCAGATGCTGAACGCGCAGGCGGTGCATGTCTCGCATCGCGGCTCGGCGCCGGCGCAGGTGGATCTGCTGGCGGGCAACGTGCAGTTCCTGATCGACAACCTGACCGGGGTGATGGAGTTGATCCGCACCGGGCGGGTGCGCGCGCTGGCGGTGACGAGCGCGGAACGCAGCCCGCAACTGCCCGACGTGCCGGCGATGCGCGAGACCATGCCGGAGCTCGCGGGATACGAGGTGAACACCTGGTTCGGCATGTTCGGCCCCGCAGGGCTGCTGCGCGAAGCGGTGGTGGCGGTGAACGCCGAGGTGAATGCCTGGCTCGACCTGCCGGAGACGGAGCGGCGCTTCGCGGAACTCGGGGGCGTGAAGATGCGGCTCTCACCGGAGGAGTTCGCGGATTTCGTACGCGCGGAGACGGAGAAGTGGGGCGGCGTGATCCGGCGGGAGGGGCTGCAGCTGGACGCGGGGTGATGAAGAAAGGTTGGGGGGCGGAGTGAACTCCGCCCCCCAAACCCCCCACCTCCTTTTTTTGGATACTTGGCGCGAGCGGAAACGGACGGCGGAAGGCCGCAGCGCTGTCCGTCCGAGAAGGGGTCGCCAATGCGATTGACGGGGCGGCGAAGTACAAGCAGGGTTGCAGCGCCAACAGGTAACCACGCCATGCCGCCCATCCACGCCGCCGCGACCGCGAGGCGCGGCTGATGCCGCTGTGGATCGCCGCGACCCTGGCCGCGGCCCTGTTCCAGACCTGGCGCACCGCACTCCAGCAGAAACTCCGGGGCCAGCTCTCGATCAACGGCGCCGGCGTGGTGCGCTTCCTCTACGGCGTGCCGGCAGGATTCGTGCTGCTGTTCGGCTACATGGCGGTGTTCGGCGGCACACTCTCGGCGCCGACCGGATGGTTCCTGCTGTACTGCGCCACCGGCGGGCTGCTGCAGATCCTCGGCACCAACCTGCTCATCATGGCCTTCGGCTATCGCGGCTTCGCGGTGGGCACCGCCTACGCCAAGACCGAAGCCGTGCAGAGCGCCGTGCTCGCGCTGCTGCTGCTGAACGAGCGGATCTCGGCACTGGCCTGGGCGGGGATCGGGGTGTGCGTGTGCGGCACGCTCTACCTTTCGCTCGCGGGCAAGAAGCTGGGAGCGGGGGAGTTCCTGCGCGCGACCTTCCAGCCGGCGGCGCTGTGCGGCCTCGCCGCAGGCCTGTTCTTCTCGTCGACCGCGATCTGCATCAAGGCGGCGAACACCGCCATCGCCGGACCCGACCCGGTGCTGCGCGCGCTGGAGACGCTGGTGCTGACCAACTTCCTGCAGACCCTGATGCAGGGCGGGTATCTACTCTGGCGCGAGCCCGAGCAGCTGCGCGCGGTGTTCGCGACCTGGCGCACCAGCGCGCAGGCCGGCGCGCTCTCGGCCTGCGGCTCGGCCTGCTGGTTCACCGGCTTCGCGCTGGCGCCGGTCGCCATGGTGCGCGCGGTGGGGCAGGTAGAGATCCTGTTCACCCTGGCCTTCGGACACTTCTACCTGCGCGAACGGCCGAACCGGTCCGAGATCGCCGGCGCGCTGACGGTGGTGGCGGGGGTGGTGCTGGTGCTGCTGGGGCGGTGACCCCGGGGGCAGCGCTCGCGCCCCCGATCCCTCACGCCTCGTGGCGCGCCAGGAACGCCTCGACCGGCAGCGATCGGAAATCCGCCACCGCTGCGCGCAGCCGCTCCACCGGCCACTCCCACCAGCCGAGCGCGCGCAGCCGCGCCGCGATCTCCGGCGGGAAGCGCCAGCGCAGCTGCCGTGCCGGCACGCCGGCAACGATCGCGTAGGGCGCCACGTCCCGCGTCACCACCGCACCCGCGGCGAGCACGGCGCCGTCGCCCACCGTCACCTCGGGCAGCACCGTCACGCCGTGCCCGATCCACACATCGTTGCCGATCACCACGCGCGCGGCGCCGCGCGCGGCGAAGAACGCCGCGTCGCGCTGCTCGCCGGCGAAGTAGTATTCCGGCACGTAGGAGAAGCGGTGCTGGCTCGCCCGCTCCATCGGGTGGTTGGGCGGGTTGATGCGCGCGCCGGCGGCGATGGCGCAGAATTTGCCGATCTCGGCATGCGCCACCTGCACGCCTTCCATCAGGTAGGACCAGTCGCCGAGCGTCGAATAGGCGAGGCTCGCCCCGGCCGATACCTCGCACCACCGCCCGATGGTGCTCTCCCGCAGCTTCGCGGAGGGATGCACGAGGCCGGCTTCGGGCACGCGCGGCGCCGGGCGTTCCGCATCCATCGCCGCGCCGCCCGCCTCAGACCTTCTCGACCTGCCCGTATTCGAGCTCGACCGGCGTGGAGCGGCCGAAGATCGAGACCGAGACCTTCACCCGGCCCTTCTCCTCGTCCACCTCCTCGACCACGCCGTTGAAGCTCGTGAAGGGGCCGTCGGCGACGCGCACCTGCTCGCCGACCTCGAAGATCACCGCGGGCTTGCGCGGCTTGTCGACGCCTTCCTGCACCTGGCGGACGATGCGCTGCGCCTCGGCCTCGCTGATCGGGCTCGGCTTGTTGCGCGCGCCGAGGAAGCCGGTGACCTTCGGCAGGTTCTTGACGAGGTGCCAGGCGTCGTCGGTCATCTCCATCTTCACCAGCACGTAGCCAGGGAAGAATTTCCGCTCGGTGTCGGTCTTCTGGCCGCGGCGGACCTCGATCACCTGCTCGGACGGCACCAGGATGTCATCGAACTTGTCGGCCAGGCCCTTCTGCGCCGCCTGCTCGCGCAGCTGCTGGGCGATCTTCTTCTCGAAGCCCGAATAGACGTGGACCACGTACCACTTCTTGTCGGCCACGGCCTTCTCTCTCCCTACCCGAGCCCGAACATGCCGCGCATGGCCAGCTGGATCAGCTGGTCCGCCACCAGGAAGAACACCGCGGCGAGCGCGGACATGCCCAGCACCAGCCCGGTGGTGACGAGCGTTTCCTTGCGCGAGGGCCAGGTGACCCGCGCCACTTCCTGTCGCACCTCCCGGACGAACTGCACGGGATCGAGCTTGGCCAAGGCGGCAATTCCCTTCCAGCGACCGACGCGACGCGAGCGACGCCCTGGGCGGGCGCCACGCCAAAACCGGCAAGGATGCGGGTTCCGGGTGGTGGCAGGGGCGGAGGGTCTCGAACCCCCAACCTCCGGTTTTGGAGACCGGCGCTCTAGCCAATTGAGCTACGCCCCTCGGCGCTCGCGCGCGGCGGAGGGTGGGTCCTATAAGCGAGCGCCCGCAGCCTGTCGAGGCCGGCTCAGGCCTGCCCCGAGACGATCCAGATCGCGCCCTTGAGCGCCAGACCGTCCGGCCCGGCGAGCGGCGCCAGGGCGCCGGCGATCGCCTCCCGCACCTCCGCCCGCTTCGCCTCGGGCGCATTGGCGAGCGCGCGGCCGGCGGGGCCGAGCTGCGTCGCGAAGCCCGCCGCCTCCGCCACCCCCGCGGGCCCCGGCGCGGCCAGGCGCATCATCGTGTCGTGCGCGGTGAAGGCGAGCTTGTGGAAGCCCGCCGTCTCCAGGATGCGGCGCACCCGGATGGGATCGGCGAAGGCGAATTGCCCCGGTTCCTCGGGTCCGGGCACCGGCATCTCCGGCAACAGCGGCCGCGCCGCCGCCCCGGGCACCGCCACCCAGGGATTCTCGGCCAGCGGCCGGAAGGCGCCGAACACCAGCCGCCCGCCCGGCCGCAGGGCGCCGCGGATATGCGCGAAGGCGGCGACCGGATCGGCGAAGAACATCACCCCGAAGCGCGAGAAGACGAGGTCGAATCCCTCCTTCGCGTAGGGGTAGGTCGCCGCGTCGCCGAGCCGAAGTTCCACTTGCGGCAGCCCCGCGGCCCGCTCGCGTGCCCGTTCCAGCATCGGCTCGGCGACGTCGAGGCCGAGCACATGGCCCGCCGGCCCGACCCGCTCCGCCAGGGCGAGCACCGTGGCCCCGGTCCCGCAGCCGACATCCAGCACCCGCTCCCCCGGCCGGGGATCGGCATGCTCGAGCAGCACGGCGGTGAGCGGCGCGAGCACCGCGTCGATGCGTTCCTGGAGCGGCACCCAGGCGCGTTCCGCCGCCGCGCGCCAGTACTCGCTCTCGCTGGCCTTCGGCCCAGCGCCGTGCTGCGTGTCGGTCATGGTCTGCCGCACCCCGGATGGCTCCGCCCGCTCATGTGGGGTCGGCGGCGCGATGCGCAGCACACCCCGTTGTGAGGAATGTTTTCCCTTGCAATCGCGCACCGACATGTCCTAGCAAGCGGGCCGAGGGGGCAAGCCAAGGAGTCTTGCCATGTCGCAGGTCGAAACCCTTGCCCCTGCCGATCCCGCCTCGGCGGTGCCGCCCCTCGCCGCCGTGCTGCAGGCGATGGGGGTGCGCGACGCCGCCGGCTGGGCGCCGGCGCTGGAGACCGCCTGCACACGCCACGGCATCGACACTACGCGCCGCATCGCCGCCCTCCTCGCCAATGTCATGGTCGAGACCGGCCGCCTCGGGACCCTCGTCGAGAGCCTGAACTACTCGGTCGAAGGCCTGCTGCGGACCTTCAGCCGCGCGCGGATCAGCGAGGCCGATGCGCACCGCCTCGGCCGCAAGCCCGGCGAGGGGCCGCTGCCGCTCGCGCGCCAGCAGGCGATCGCCGATCTCGTCTATGGCGGCGCCTTCGGCCGCGCCCAGCTCGGCAACACCGAGCCCGGCGACGGCTTCCGCTTCCGCGGCCGTGGCCTGATCCAGCTCACCGGCCGCGCCAATTACGCGCGCTTCGCCGCCGCCATCGGCGTCGCCCTCGCCGACCTCCCGCCCCGGCTCGAGACCCGCGAGGGCGCCGCCGACAGCGCCGCCCACTTCTTCGCCGCCGCCGGCTGCCGCGAGCTCGCCGACGCCGACCGCTTCCCCGAGCTCCGCCGGCGCATCAACGCCGCCGGCCTCGGCATGGCCGAGGCGGAAGATCTCTACGCGCAGGCGAAGGCGCTGCTGTAGCGTCCTGCCCGCACGGAGCGGATCGGCAGGCCACCAGAGCGTTTTCGTCGGACCTGGAATCAGGAGAAGAAGTGGGGGCGGAGAGAACTCCGCCCCCACACCCCCACCTCCTTTTTTTGGCGACTTGGTTCTGCCTCCTCCCGCACTCTCAGGCGACACGCCGTTGTCGGGCTGAGAACGGAGTTCGCCACGCTTCCCCGGAATCAAAAAAAGGAGGTGGGGGGTCTGGGGGGCGGAGTTCACTCCGCCCCCCAGCCTTCTTCGAACGCCTACACCGGCGCCACCGCGGCTGGCGCTCGGCCGCCGTCAACGCGATGATCCGCCCTCGCCGCGCGGCCAGCCCGGCCAGCCGCCGGCGGCCGGGTCGCCGCCAGGAACCGTTGCAAGGCGGTGGGGGGTCGCGGCACTGCCGCGACATGAGCTCCGTCCCCCGGCTATCCTGCCTGGCGCCGAGGAGGGCACGCCAGGATGGACGATCTGCGTTTCGGGTTGCTGCTGTTCCCGCGCCTGACCCAGCTCGACCTCACCGGGCCGTTCGAGGTGTTCTCGCGCGTCCCTGGCGGCGCGGTGCATCTGATCTGGAAGACCACGGAGATGGTGCGCGCGGATACCGGCATCGGGATGATGCCGGACACCAGCTTCGCCGAATGCCCGAAGCTCGACGTGATCTGCGTTCCCGGCGGGCCTGGGGTGGCGACGCTGATGGAGGATGACGACGTGCTCGGCTTCCTGCGGGAGCGGGCCGAGACGGCGCGCTTCGTCACCTCGGTCTGCACCGGCGCGCTGGTGCTGGGCGCCGCCGGCCTGCTGCGCGGCAGGCGCGCGACGACGCATTGGGCCAGCCATGATTTCCTCGCCGCCTTCGGGGCGACGCCGGTGCAGGCGCGGGTGGTGCGCGACGGCAATACCGTCACCGGCGGCGGGGTGACGGCGGGAATCGATTTCGCGCTCAGCCTGGTGGCGGAGCTGGTCTCGCCGGAGACGGCACAGGCGATTCAGCTGCAGATCGAGTATGCGCCGGCGCCGCCCTTCCACGCCGGGACGCCGGCGGAAGCGCCGCAGGCGGTGGTCGCGGCGGCGAAGGCGCGCGGCAAGGCGATGCGCGAGGAGCGCGAGAAGCTGGTCGCGCGCGTCGCGGCACGGCTGGGATGAGCGGCGGGGGCATGGCGCGGCGGCGATGACCGCGCCCATCGGCATCGTCGCCTGCTCGGCCGAGGGTGCGGCGCTCTGCTACCGCACCATCTGCGTCGAGGGGGAGGCGCTGCTCGGGCCGCATGCGCATCCCGAGGTGTCGCTGCACGGGCATTCGCTCGCCGATTATGTCGCCTGCCTGGAGCGCGGCGATCTCGAGGGCGTCGCGGCGCTGATGCTGTCCTCGGCCCACAAGCTTGCGGCGGCGGGGGCGGCGTTCCTGATCTGCCCGGACAACACCATCCATGCCGCGCTGCCGCTGGTGCGGCCGCGCTCGCCGCTGCCCTGGCTGCACATCGCCGAGGTGGTGGCGGAGGAGGCGATGGCGCGCGGCTACCGCCGGCTCGGCATCACCGGCACGCGCTGGCTGGTGGAGAGCGCGGTGTATCCGGAGGCGCTCGGCGCGCGCGGGCTCGCGCATGCGCTGCCGAGCGAGGCGGAGCGCGCGGAGGCCGACCGCATCATCATGGCGGAGCTGGTGAAGGGCGTGTTCCGCCCGGAGGCGAGAGCGTGGTTCTCCGCGCTGTTCGCGCGCATGGCCACGGCGGGCTGCGACGCAGTGGTGCTGGGCTGCACCGAGATTCCGCTGATCGCCGGCGCGGACGACTCGCCGCTGCCGCTGCTCGATTCGACGCGTCTGCTGGCGCGCGCGGCGCTCCGACACGCGGTCGCGGCGCGGCGGGCGGGATTGCGCGGCTGAAAGATTGGGGGGCGGAGTTCTCTCCGCCCCCCAGGCTGCGGCTGTTGCCAGCCGCGCGCGGTTCTGTGATCGTGTTGCACTGCACTCGGAACGGGGTGATCCCATGCGCCGGTTCATCGCTGCCGCCTTCGCCGCCGGGCTCGCTTGCGTCGTTCCCGCGGCGGCCCAGGCGCAGGCGCAACCGCCGCTGCGCTGCGCGGTGGACGGCACCTTCGCCCCGCACGCCTTCCCCTCGCTGCAAGGCGGCGTGCAGGGCTTCCAGATCGACCTGTTCCGGGAAGTGGCGCGGCGGATGGGGCGGGAGATCGTCATCGATTCCGCGTCCTTCTCCGGCCTGATTCCGGCGCTCAATGCGGGCCGCTACGACTTCCTCTGCGCGCCCACCACGGTGACGCGCGAGCGCGCCGAGAGCCTGCTGTTCACCGAAGGCTATCTGTGGACCGAGCTGCAATTCGGCATCCGCCGCGGCACGCCGCCGATCCGCTCGGACGAGGACCTGCGCGGCAAGACGATCAGCGTGAACAAGGGCACGCCCTATGAGCAGTGGGTCACGCGCAACGCCGAGCGGCTGAGCCTGACCCTGCTCGCCTTCGACACCCAGCCCGACGCGGTGCAGGCGGTCATCCAGGGCCGCGCCTATGCCAATCTCTCGGGCAACACGGTGATCCGCTACAGCGCCTCGCGCACGCCGCAATACGTGGCGGACTACGTGCTGCCGGGCACGCGCTTCCATTGGGGCACGCCCTTCCGCCGCGACAGCGCCGCGCTGCGCAACCAGGTGGAGGAGGTGATCGAGTGCATGAAGAAGGACGGCACGGTGGCCAGACTTTCGGAGCGCTGGTTCGGCAGCCGTCCCGGTCCCGACCAGGCGGAGAACATCGTGTTTCCGGGCTACGGCCCGCCCGACATGCCGGGCTACGATCCGACGGCGCACGAACCGCGCTGCGGGTGATGGATCGGGCGGGCGCGGCACCGATCGTCGCGGCGCGCGGGCTGCACAAGCATTTCGGCGCGCTGCATGTGCTGAAGGGCGTGGACCTGGTGGTGGCGGAGCGCGAGCTCGTCTTCGTCATCGGGCCGTCCGGATCGGGCAAGTCCACCCTGCTGCGCTGCCTGAACCGGCTGGAGGAGCCGAGCGCGGGCTCGGTGGTGGTGGACGGGATCGACCTGCTCGATCCGCGGACCGACATCAACAAGGCGCGGCAGCGCATCGGCATGGTGTTCCAGTCCTTCAACCTCTATCCGCACATGACCGCGCGCGGGAATGTCGCGCTGGCGCTGCGCAAGGTACAGCGGCTGGGGCGCGCGGAGGCCGAGGCGCGGGCGCGCGCGGCGCTGGATCGGGTGCACCTCGCCGACCGCGCGGAGCACTATCCGGCGCAGCTTTCGGGCGGGCAGCAGCAGCGCGTCGCCATCGCCCGGGCGATCGCGCTGGAACCGAGGGTGATGCTGTTCGACGAGCCGACCAGCGCGCTCGATCCGGAGCTCGTGGGCGGCGTGCTGCAGGTGATGCGCGAGCTGCGCGAGGACGGCATGACCATGGTGGTGGTCAGCCACGAGATGGGCTTCGCGCGGGCGGCCGCCGACCGGGTGGTGTTCATGGCGGACGGGCTCGTGCTGGAGGAAGGCGCGCCGGCGGAGATTTTTGGGGCGCCGCGGCAGGACCGCACGCGCGCCTTCATCTCCCAGATAGCGCGGCACTGATGGCGCGGCGCCGCGAGCGCGCGGGGCGGGCCCGCCCATGAGCAATTGGGAACGCTTCACCGACTCCTTCTTCAATGCGCGCGTGATGGCGGAGTATCTGCCGAAGATCATCGACGGCTTCTGGCTGACGGTGGTGCTCGCGCTCTGCATCGTCGCCACGGGGCTCGCGGCGGGGCTGCTGCTCGCGGTGCTGCGCGCCATGGGAGTGCGGGTGGTGAACTGGGTGATCGTCTTCGCGGTGGACCTGTTCCGCGCCCTGCCGCCGCTCGTCGTCATCGCGCTGCTGTTCTTCGGGCTGCCCTCGGCGGGGCTGGAATTGTCGGGCTTCGCCTCGACCTGGCTCGCCCTCTCGCTGGTGCTGATGGCCTTCGCCGAGGAGATCTTCTGGGCCGGCATCACCGCGGTGCCGCGCGGGCAGTGGGAAGCGGCGCGCTCCACCGGCCTCGGCTTCCTGCAGACCCTGCGCTACGTGGTGCTGCCGCAGGCGCTGCGGCTCACCATCCCCCCGCTCACCAACCGCACGATCGCGATCACCAAGGGCACCGCGCTCGCTTCGGTGGTGGCGGTGCAGGACATCCTGGGCGCCGCGCATGCCGGCGTGAGCTTCTCCTTCAACCCCTCGCCGCTGACGCTCGGGGCGGCGGCGTATCTCGTGCTCTTCCTGCCGGTGGTGGTGCTCGGCCGCTGGATCGAGACGCGCTTCGCGTGGAAGCCCTAGGGCAGGCGCCGCCGCGCGATGGACGATTTCCTGCTCGCCTTCTTCAGCCTGGACATCCTGGAGCAGGCCTGGCCGATCCTGCTGCAGGGGCTCGTGCAGACCCTGCTGCTCTCGGCGCTCGTGGTGCCGCTCGGGCTCATCGGCGGCGTGATCCTCGCCCTGCTCTCCACCGTCGGCCATCCGCTGCTGCGCTGGCCGCTGCGGGCCTGGGTGGATGTGTTCCGCGCGCTGCCGCCCTTGGTGCTGCTCGTCTTCCTCTATGCCGGGCTGCCCTTCATGGGACTCGACATCGGCGCCTGGGGCGCGGTGGCGATCGGCTTCTTCCTCAATACCGGCGCCTATTACGGCGAGATCCTGCGCGCCGGGATCGAGAGCGTGCCGCGCGGGCAGGTCGAGGCGGCGCGCTCCACCGGGCTCACCCGCGGCCAGGCGATGCTCTATGTCGTGCTGCCGCAGGCGGTGCGGAACGTGCTGCCGGACCTGATCTCCAACACGCTCGAGGTGGTGAAGCTCACCTCCATCGCATCCGTGGTGGCGCTGCCGGAGCTGCTGTTCCAGGCGCGGCAGGCGCAGAGCGTCACCTACAACGCGACGCCGCTGATGGCGGCCGCGGCGGCGTATTTCGTCCTGCTGTGGCCGGTCGTGCGGGTCCTGAGCCGGCTGGAGAACCGCCATCTCGCCGGGCGGCGGTGAGGCTCAGGCGTCGAACAGGCCGAGCAGCGCGCCAAGCAGGTCGAGCCCGGCTTCCACCGCCTCGCCGGCGCCGGGCCCATCGGATTCCACGCCGGCCTGCTGCGCCTCGCGCTGCCGCTGCTCCTCGCGCTCGAGGCGGCGCGCCGCCTCCTGCTCGTCGAAGGGATCGGTCGGGGCGGGGCGGGTTCCGGACATGCGGCTACTCCGCCGTGCAGCCGGTTGCGGCGCCACGAAGCATTTCGCCGCGCGGCGCGCGGCGCCTCGCCGTCGCGAGGCCAATAATCGCGAGGCAGCACAGCGCGTTGGCGCCGAACATCAGGGCGAGCTGCGTATCCGCCACCACCACCAGCGCATAGGCGAGGCCCGAGGCGTGCGACAGCAGGAACAGCGCCCAGGTGAGGCGGGAGACCCCGCGCGCGCCCTCCCGGTCGCGGGCCAGGGAGACGATCTGCGGCACATAGGCGAAGGTGCGGAGGCTGTTGGAAAAGGTGAAGGCCGCGACGACGAGATCGGCGACGGTCATGGACCGCCCCCCAGGGCGCCCGCCATGAAGCGGGAGAGGCGAAGCGCGGCGTCGAGCGCGAGGCGCGCATCGGGCAGGGTGCGCGCGACACGGCCCTCCGGCGTGACATAGCCGATGGCGAGGCCCGCGGGCGCCAGGCCGGCGGCGTCGAAGCCGCGCCCGGCCGGATAGGCGTGCAGCGCGGCATGCCCGCCGAGCGGGCCGGCGACAAGGCTGGCGCAGGCGCCCGGCGCATCCAGCGCATCCGCCTCGGCGGCGACCACCAGCACGGGCGGCGCGGCGCCGAGCCGGGCCTCCGCGCCATGCCCGTCGGCGAAGGGCTCGGCCGCCAGCAGGTCGGCGCAGCCGGGGTACAGCGCGGCGACGGCGGCAGGCTGGGGCAGCGTGCCACGCCCGAGCGCCATGAGCGCGACCTGGCCGCCGGTGCCGATGCCGAGCAGCCCGATCCGCGCCGCATCCACGCGGCCGGAGGCGAGCAGCGCCGCATGCAGGGCGCGAAGCTGCGCGAGCCCGGCCTCGCCGGCCAGCATCGGCGCGTCCAGCACCAGCACCGCGAGCCCCGCCGCCTCCAGCGCCTCGGCGTGCAGCGTGGTGCCCGCATCCGGCCCTCCGGCATCGGGCAGGATCAGCACGGCCGGCGCTTGCTGCCGCATCGCCGGCAGCATCAGCCAGCCGGCAAGCTCGGGTCCGGCAGCGATCGGGTAGGCGCGCGGTTCGCTCGCCGCGGCAGCGCCGCCGATGGCACAAAGCGCGAGAGCGGCGATCCATCGGCAGGGGCGCAGCATGGGCTCTACTCCTCGTTACGGAGGAGAGCCTGCGGGGCTTGCTGCACCGCCGCATCCTTCGATCGGGGGAGAAACGGTGCCGCTCGCGGCGACGTGACGGGGCCAAGAGCTGGGGGGCGGAGATGAACTCCGCCCCCCAGACCCCCCACCTCCTTTTTTTGGTGACTTGGGACGGGTGGCGAGGGCAGCCCTGAACACCCGAAGCGCGCGGCGGCCGACAGTGCGGAATTTGTTGTTGGGGGAACGTGGCGCGCTCCGCTCTCCGTAAGACGACGGGGTGGCGGTTGAGGGCGCGGGTGCGGGCGGCGCCAAGTAGTCAAAAAAAGGAGGTGGGGGGTCTGGGGGGCGGAGTTCACTCCGCCCCCCAGCCTTTTTCTTACTCTGTCTCGATCTCTTCCTCGACGGTGTGCACCAGTCCGAGGGATTCGATCTCGATCACCGCCCGCGCGCGCACTGGGCGCGTAAGCTTGCCTTCGGACGCGGCCTTGCGCACTGCGGCTTCGATCTCGCGTTGCGAGGTGACGCCGACGACCTTGAGGAATTTGCGCACCGACATGTTCAGGCGATCGTCGTCCATGGGCGTGTCTCCCGTTCAGCGCACCGCGGTGCCGCCGACTGTCAGGCCGGTCATCTTCAGCGTCGGCTGGCCGACGCCCACCGGCACGCCCTGGCCTTGCTTGCCGCAGGTGCCGATGCCGGGGTCGAGCGCCATGTCGTTGCCCACCATCGTCACCTTGGTCAGCGCGTCGGGGCCGTTGCCGATCAGGGTCGCGCCCTTGACCGGCGCGCCCAGCTTGCCGTCCTCGATGAGGTAGGCCTCGGCGGCGGAGAAGACGAATTTGCCGCTGACGATGTCGACCTGGCCGCCGCCGAAATTCACTGCGTAGAGGCCGCGCTTGACGCTGGCGATGATCTCCTGCGGGGCGTGCGCGCCGCCGAGCATGATGGTGTTGGTCATGCGCGGCATCGGGATGTGGGCGTAGGACTGGCGGCGGCCGTTGCCGGTCGGCGCCACGCCCATCAGGCGGGCGTTCTGGCGGTCCTGCATGTAGCCGACCAGGATGCCGTCCTCGATCAGGGTGGTGCGGTTGGTCGGCGTGCCCTCGTCGTCCACGGTGAGCGAGCCGCGGCGGTTGGGCAGCGTGCCGTCATCCACCACCGTCACGCCGGGGGCGGCGATGCGCTGGCCGAGCAGGCCGGAGAAGGCCGAGGTCCTCTTGCGGTTGAAATCGCCTTCGAGGCCGTGGCCGATCGCCTCGTGCAGCAGGATGCCGGGCCAGCCGGCGCCGAGCACCACCTCCATCTCGCCGGCGGGGGCGGCGACGCTGTCGAGGTTGACCAGCGCCTGGCGCAGCGCCTCGTCGACCGCGCCCTTCCAGGCGGTCTCGGCGACGATGCCGTCATAGGCGAAGCGGCCGCCGAGGCCGTAGGAGCCGGTCTCGCGCCGGTCGCCCTGCTGCACCACGACGGCGACGTTGAGGCGGACCAGCGGGCGGAGATCGGCGAGCCGCCCGCCATCGGGGCGCAGGATCTGCACCGCCTGCCACTCGCCGACCAGGGAGGCCATCACCTGCACGATGCGCGGATCGCGCGCGCGGGCATAGGCGTCGATCTCGGCCAGGAGGGCGGTCTTGGCGCCGAAATCGAGCAGGGCGAGCGGGTTGTCCTCGGCATAGAGCCGGGCGTTGGTGGGGCGCGGCCCGGCATCGAGGGTGCCGCTGTGGCCCTGGCGCACCGCCTTCACCGCGGCGGCGGCGCGGGCCAGCGCGGCGTCGGTGAGCTCGCCGGAATGGGCGTAGCCGGCGGCGTCGCCCGCCACGGCGCGCAGGCCGAAGCCGCGCGTCGCGTCGTAGCTCGCGCTGCGGATGCGGCCGTCCTCGAGCGCGATCGCCTCGCTCTCGCGGTATTCGAGGAAGAGCTCGCCATCCTCGCAGCCCTCGGTCGCCTCGGCGAGGCGCCGCGCGGCCGCGTCGCGGTCGAGCTCGGCGAAGAACAGGGCGTCGGTGGTGGCAAGCGCGCTCATGGCGTCTCCGTGACTTCGTTGCGCGGCCGCAGGAGGTAGGCGGGCAGCGTCAGCGTCGCCGTGCTGCCGGCGCCGGGCGCGGAGGCGAGATCGAGCCGCCCGCCCATCGCTTCCGCCAGCACGCGCGACAGATGTAGGCCGAGTCCGGCGCCCTGGTAGCGGCGGGCGAGGGTGGAATCGAGCTGGGTGAAGGGCTCGAAGGCGGCGGGGATGTCTTCGGGCCGCATGCCGACGCCGGTGTCGGTCACCTGGAACTCGAGCGCGGCCGCCCCGCTCAAGCCGAGGGCCAGGGTCACGCGGCCGCCGGCGGGGGTGAACTTGACTGCGTTCGACATCAGGTTGAGCAGGATCTGGCGCAGCCGCCGCTCATCCGCCTGCACCAGCGGAAGCCCGGGCGCGATCTCCAGCGCCAGGCGCAGCCCGGCCTCGGCCAGGGCGCTTCCCATCACCCGGCCGATCTCGGCGGCGAGCGCGACAGGGTCGACCGGGACCGGGTTCACGCGGAACCCGGCCGAGCCGGCGCGCGCGACGTCGAGGATGTCGTCGATCAGGCCGAGCAGGTGCCGCCCGGCATCGCGCACGGCGCCGATGAACTCCTGCGAATCCGGGCCGGAGGGGCTCGCGATCAGCGCTTCGGAGAAGCCGATGATGGCGTTGAGCGGGGTGCGCAGCTCATGGCTCATGGTGGCGAGGAAGCGGGACTTCGCCTGGCTCGCCGCCTCCGCCGCCGCGCGCGCGCGCTCGAGCTCGACGCGGATGCGGCGCTCCTCGGTGATGTCGCGATAGACGCGCACGAAGCCGCCGGAGGGCGTCGGGGTGGTGGTGACCTCGAGCCTCGTGTCGTCGCCGCGCTCCCTCTCGTAGCGTTCCTCGGCGTTCCAGGGCGCCGCGAGCCGCGCCTGCGCCGCGGCCTCGGCTTCCGCCGAGCGGCCGAACTCGCCGCGGTCGAATTGCTTGAGGCGGATCTCGTCGATGCTGGTGCCGGGCGCCATCTCCTCCGGCGCGAGCCCGACCATGCGCGCGGCGAGGGCATTGGCGGCGACCACCCGGCCCTCGGCATCGAACAGGCAGATGCCGTGGCGCATGTTGTCGAGCATCACCGCGAGCACCTCGGCGCGGTGCTGCGCCTCGCGCTCGGCGCTGACGCGCGCGGTGATGTCGGTGATCGAGACGACGAAGCCGCCGCCGGGGACGGGATCGGAATCGACCTCGATGACGGTGCCGTCGCGGCGGGTGCGGGCGTAATGGCTGGGCTTGCTGCGGTCGGCCGCGATGTGGTGCTCGGCCCGCGCCGCATCATGCTCGCCGAGCGCCTGCTGGGCGCGGACCAGCTCGGCAAAGTGGCGACCGGGGCGGAGCGCCTCCGCCGGCAGGCCGATCAGCCGCGCCGCCAGGCGGTTGCTCGCCACCAGCCGGTGCTCGGCATCGAACAGGGCGATGCCGTGGCGCATGCCTTCCAGCATCGTCTCGAGGGTGGCGGCGCGCTGCTGCGCCTCGGCCCGGGCGTGCGCGAGCGGGGTGATGTCGACATGGGTGACGACGAAGCCGCCATCCGGGGTGGGATCGGAGAACACCTCCAGCATGCGGCCGCTGGCATTGGGCCGCACCATGCGCGACGGCTTGCTGCGGTCCTGCGCCAGCGCCTCGGCCGCCGCCCGGCGCAGCCTCTCGGTGTTGCCATCCGGGCGGTTGGCGAGCTGGCCCGCCACCAGCTCGTCGAAGGAGCGGCCGGGTGTCACGGTGCCGGGGCTGGCCTCGGACAGCTCCTCGGCCAGGCGGTTGGCGGCGATCACGCGGCGGTCCGGGCCGAACAGGGTGATGCCGTGGCGCATGCTCTCGAGCATCAGGTCGAGCACGCGGGCGCGCTCGCGCGCCTCCCGCTCGGCGCGGTGCAGGTCGGTGATGTCGGTGACCACCGAGATCATGCCGCCATCGGGCAACGGCGCGGTGCGGATCTCGATGGCGACGCCGTTGGGGCGGACGCGGCGGCGGACGACCGCCGCGCCACCGTGTGCGGCCGCGAAATGGCGCACATGGTCGGCGATGTCGCCGGGCCCGTACTCGCCGGCCTCGGCGCGGCGGCGCACGATGTCCTCGAGCGTCTCGCCGAGGGTGACGGGCGCGCCCGCCATGATGCGGGCATAGGCGGCGTTGAAGGCGGCGACCCGGCGCTCCCGGTCATAGACGCAGACGCCGTGCGGCAGCGCCTGGATCACGTCGTCCAGCGGCGTCGCGCGGTGGGGCGGGAGGGCGGTCACCCGGGCTCCGGCGGGGGCCGCACGGCGTGCAGGGCGGCGAGGGCGGCGGTCAGCACCAGCACGGCGACGCCCTGGTGCAGGGTGCCGAGCCAGACCGGGACCACGGCGAGCAGGGTGGCGACGCCGATCGCGTATTGCAGCAGGAGGGCGAGGCCGAGCCCGAGCGCCGCCTGCCGCGCCGGGCCGGGCGGCAGCCGGCGCCAGCCCAGGGCGGCGGCGGCCAGGCCGTGCAGGAGCGCGAGCGTCGCGAGGACCCGATGGTTGAATTGCACGGCGGCGATGTTCTGCACCCAATTCCGCCACCAGGGAGAGAGCTGGGCATAGGCTTCCGGCACCACCCGACCTTCCATGAGCGGGAAGGTATTATAGTCGAGGCCAGCCCGCAGCCCCGCAACGAAGCCGCCGGCCAGCATGGTGAGCGCGACCAGCAGGAGCGCGGCGCGGAACATCGGGCGCAGGCGCGCGGCGGCGGGGGAAGGCGCCGGGCGGGGGCGGAGCAGGCCGAGCGCGGTCCACAGCACCGCCGCATAGAGCAGCAGCGCCAGGCCGAGATGGACGACCAGGCGCCAGGGGCTGACGGCGGTGCGGTCGGGCTCGAAGCCGGAGGCGACCATGAACCAGCCGACCGCGCCCTGCATGCCGCCGAGCAGCAGCAGGAGCAGGAGCCGCGGGCCGAGCCCCAGGGGGATGCGCCCGCGCAGCCAGAACCAGGCGAGGCCGGCGGCATAGGCGAGGCCGATCAGCCGGCCCCACAGCCGGTGCGTCCATTCCAGCCAGAAGATCCGCTTGAAGCCCTCGAGCCCGAAGCCCTGGTTGACCAGCTCGTATTGCGGGATGGTGCGGTAGAGGTCGTAGAGCCGCTGCCACTCGGCATCGCTGAGCGGCGGCAAGGCCCCGCGGAACGGCGCCCATTCCATGATGGAGAGGCCGGAGCCGGTGAGCCGGGTGGCGCCGCCGAGCGTGACCATGGCCCAGATCATCAGGGCGATGCCGAGGAGCCAGTACGCGACCGCGCGGCGGTTGGCTGCTGCCTGGCCGCCGGAGGGCTCGGGGCCGGGACGGGGATCGAAGGGCATGGCCGGGGTTATAGAGGCCCGGCGGCGGGACCGAGAGGGGCTCTGCCCCTCTCGGGCTCTCCCCGCCGGGGGGCAGCCGTGCCCCCCGGACCCCGCGTTGGCGTACAGGTTCGGAAATGGGAAGGGCCACGTCCCGGCCGCTGAAGCGGCCCGCGGGTTGTGCCCCTTCCCATTTCCGAACCTGCCCTCGGGGTCTGGGGGGCGAGGTCGCCCCCCAGCGGGGGAGGGCCAGGAGGGGCGGCGCCCCTCCTGGCCCGCAGCCGGTCACGTCATGACGCGACCGCGTAGTGCTGCTCCAGCCGGTTGTAGTCCGGCAGGCCGATCAGCCGGTTGAAAACCTCGAAGGGGATGATGTCGGCGCCTTCCGTGGTGCCGGCGGTCTTCAGCCTGTCGAGATAGGCGGTGACCGCCTTCGCCGCGGCGTAGAGCGGCCCGGTCGGGTAGAGCGCGATCGCGAAGCCCAGCGCATCGAGCTCCGCCGCCGGCAGGAAGGGCGTGCGGCCGCCTTCGATCATGTTGGCGAGGGTCGGCGTGTCCGGGAAGGTCGCGGGGATGCGGCGCAGCTCCTCCAGGCTCTCCGGGCTCTCGATGAAGAGCACGTCGGCGCCGGCTTCCGCATAGAGCTTGCCGCGGCGGAGCGCTTCCTCGAGCCCGAGGGAGGTGCGCGCGTCGGTGCGGGCGATGACGACGAAGTCGGTGTCCTGGCGCACCTCCGCCGCGGCGCGGATCTTCTGCACCATCTCCTCGGCGGGGATGACGCGGCGGCCGAGCATGTGGCCGCAGCGCTTGGGGAACACCTGGTCCTCGAGCTGGATGCCGGCGGCGCCGGCGGCCTCGTAGGCCTGCACGGTGCGGCGGACGTTGAGCGGGTTGCCGAAGCCGGTGTCGCCGTCGGCGATCACGGGGACGTCCACCGCGGCGGCGATGTTGCGGGCGCGCTCGGCCATCTCGGACATGGTGAGCAGGCCGACATCGGGCTGGCCGAGCACGCTCGCCGAGGTGCCGTAGCCGGTCATGTAGACCGCCTCGAAGCCGGTCATGGCGATGATGCGGGCGCTCAGCACGTCGTAGGCGCCGGGGGCCTGGAGCAGCTTGCGCGCGTGCAGGCGCTGGCGGAGGCGAGTGGTCTTGCGCATGGGGGCGGTTCCTCAGTCGGCGGTGATGTTGGCGGCGCGGACGACCTCGGCCCATTCGGCGAGCTCGCGCTCGACGCGGGCGCCGAGCTCGGCGGGGGCCATGGGGCGGACGACCGCGCCCTGTTCCTCGGCCTTGGCGCGGTATTCGGGGGTGGCGATGACGGCGCCGATCTCGGCGGCGAACAGCCGGATCATCGCCGGCGGGGTGCGCGCCGGGGCGAACACCGCGAACCAGGCTTCCGCGGTGAAGCCGGGGAGGCCGGCCTCGGCGGCGGTGGGGATATCGGGCAGCGCGGGGTGGCGCGCGGCGGCGGCGAGCACGATGGCGCGGAGCTGGCCGTTCTGGAGGAAGGGAATGGCCGGCGGCGGGGTGGTGAGGAAGAGCTGCACGCGGCCGGAGAGCAGGTCCTGCATCACCGGGCCGGTGCCGCGATAGGGCACGTGCTCCAGCTCGATGCCGGCGCGCTGCTTCAGGAGCTCGGTGCCGAGATGCTGCATCGAGCCGTTGCCGGCCGAGGCGTAGTTCAGCTTGCCGGGGTTCGCCTTGGCATAGGCGATCAGTTCCGCAAGCGTCCGCGCGGGGACCGAGGGATGCGCGAGCAGCACCTGCGGCGCATCCATCAGCAGCGCGACCGGGGCGAGGTCGTGGCGCGGATCCCAGCCGAGATTCCGCACCACCGCGGGCGTGCCGACATGGTAGCCGGAATACTGGACGAGCAGGGTGTGCCCGTCCGGCCGCGCGCGGGCCACCGCCTGGGCGCCGAGCGCGCCATTGGCGCCGGCGCGGTTGTCCACCACCACCGGGCGGCCGAGGCGGTGCGACAGCGGCTCGGCGATCAGGCGGGCGGCGAAGTCGGTGGTGCCGCCGGCAGCGGTGGGGACCACAAGGGTGACCGGGCGGCCAGGCGCGAGTTCCTGCGCACGGGCGGCGGGGATGCGGAGAGCGGGGGCGGCGAGCACGGCAAAGCCGAGCAGCGCCGCGCGGCGGCGGATGAGCATGGCGTTCCTCCTCGGGCGAGGTGCCGCCTCTCGGGGCGGCGTGGCCGCACCATGGTGCGGACGCGCGCGGCGGGCCATGCCTCTCTCGGCAAGGGAGGTTTCGCGGGTGGGCTGGCGAAAAAGGCTGGGGGGCGGAGTGAACTCCGCCCCCCAGACCCCCCGCCTCCTTTTTTTGGCTACGGGGAAGCGTTGAGAGCTCCGTTCTCAGCCCGACAACGCTGCGTCGCCTGAGAGTGCGGGAGGAGCCAGCGCCAAGTGTCAAAAAAAGGAGGTGGGGGGTCTGGGGGGCGGAGTTCATCTCCGCCCCCCAGCGCTTGGCTCAGCAGAAGGCGCGGCCGAGGAGATGGGCGGCGAGCAGCCGCGCCGCGGCGGGCAGCGCCTCAGGCCCGCGGCGGAGGCAGAGCGCGAGGGGGCGCAGCGCCCAGGGCTCGGCCAGCGGGCGCACCGCGATCGCCATGCTCGCGGCGTAGGGGGCGGCGCTGATCTCGGGGAGGATGGCGACGCCGAGCCCGGCTTCCACCATGCGGCGGACGCCCTCGAAGCTCGCGACGTTCACCCGTTCGCGCAGCGCGAGGCCGATCGCCTCGGCCTCCCGCCGGTAGAGCTGCTGCAGCGCCATGGCGGGGGAGAGGCCGACGAAGGGCTCGGTGGCGAGCTCGGCCAGGGGGAGCGGCGCGTCGCCGCGGGCCAGGGGATGTGCGGCGGGGAGCACGGCGACCAGGCGGTCCTCCCGCCAGGGGAGAAGCTGGAGCTCCGGCGCGCGGACGGTGCCGGAGACCAGGCCGAGATCGGCGCCGCCGGTGCGGACGGCGTGCAGGATATCGGCGGTGAAGCGCTCCTCGAGCGAGACCTCGATGCCGGGATGGGCGGCGAGGAAGCCGGCCAGGGCCTCGGGCAGGAAGCCGGCGACGGCGGAGGTATTGGCGTGGAGGCGGACATGGCCGCGGGCGCCGGCGGCGAAGGCCTCGACATCGGCGAAGGCGCGGTCGAGGAGGTCGAAAAGCGGGCCGAGATGGCGGATCAGCACGGCGCCGGCGGCGGTGGGCTCGACGCCGCGGTCATGGCGGCGGAGCAGGGGGGTGCCGAGGCGGGCCTCCATCTCGGCGATGCGGCGGCTGAGGGCCGAGAGGGCGAGACGCTCGCGCTCGGCGGCGCGCGCCAGGCTGCGCTCCTCGACCGCGGCCTTGAAGACGCGGAGGCTGACGAGGTCGAGGCCGAGAGCAGTCCAGGGGAGGGGTGACTTGCGGATGGGACGGCGGCCTGGCGGTTGCGCGCCGTGACGTTACGAAGACTGGGGAAGGGAGATGAACTCCCTTCCCCAGACCCCATCCCTCTTTTTTTGGCCACTTGGCGCTGCCGGCGAGGTCACGCGCGGCGATGCGCCGTTGTCGCGTACGCAACGGCGCGCCAGGCAGCGCTCGCGGGCCACCAGCTCCAAGAAGCCAAAAAAAGGAGGAAGGGGGGTCCAGGGGGGAGGGAGTTCACTCCCTCCTCCCTGGCCCGCACTCGGGCCTTCAGGCCACCGCCGCAGCCGCCGCCGACTTCTTCGCCTGCGCCCGCTCGACGCGGCGCTTCAGCACGCGCGCCTCGGTGGGCAGCTTGCGGTCCGGGGTGCCGAGCAGGAAGGCGTCGATGCCGCCATTGTGTTCCACCGTCCGGATGCCGGTGGTGGAGAGGCGCATCTTGACTGCCGCGCCGAGCACGTCGGACCAGAAGGAGCTTTCCTGCAGGTTGGGCAGGAAGCGCCGACGGGTCTTGTTGTTGGCGTGGCTGACGTTGTTGCCCGTCAGCACGCCCTTGCCGGTGATGCCGCAGCGGCGGGCCATGACACGATTCCCAGTCACACAAGCGCGCGCCGGGGTAGCGGCGCGCGGTCCGATCTCGCGAAGGCGGGGTTCTTGGCGAAGCCGGCGCCCGGAGTCAAGCGCTGGGAGTCAAGCGCTGGGCGGCATCGTGGGCGGGGCGGGGCGGCTTTCGCGCAGCTCGCCGTTCTCGACCGAGGCGAGGGCGCTGCGGAGCACGTGGCCGATGGCGCGGTCGTCCATGCTGCGGGCGAGCAGGCCGAGCGCGCCGCCGAGCAGGGCGGAGGCGATCGAGATCGGGGCGATCTTCTGCTCCATCATGTATTCGATCGCCTTGTCCACCACCGAGCCGGCGTGGCTGAGGTCTTCCGGGGCCACGCCCTGCGGATCCAGTTGCATGCGGGGTCCTCCTGCTCTCCCGGCGAGATAGGCGCGGAAGGGGCCGGGGGGAACCCCTGGCGGGTCATTCCGCGGCGTCGACGCGCTCGGCCTGGCGCTGGCGGGGCTGTGCCAGGTCGGCCGCCGCCTGGGCGGCGGCCGCGGCCTCGGCCATCGCCACCGCCTCGGACTGGCGGCGCCACATCTCGGCGTAGAGGCCGTTCTCGGCGATCAGCGCGCCGTGGGTGCCGCGCTCCACCACCCTTCCGTCCTGGAGGACGATGATCTCGTCCGCCTCCACCACGGTGGAGAGGCGGTGCGCGATGACGAGGGTGGTGCGGTTGCGCGAGACGTCGCGGAGCGCGGCCTGGATCTCCTGCTCGGTGCGGGTGTCGAGGGCGGAGGTCGCCTCGTCGAGGATCAGCACGCGCGGATTCTTGAGGATGGTGCGCGCGATGGCGACGCGCTGCTTCTCGCCGCCGGAGAGCTTGAGGCCGCGCTCGCCCACCATGGTGGCGTAGCCTTCGGGCAGCCGCAGGACGAAGTCGTGCACCTGGGCGAGGCGGGCGGCGTGCTCGATCTCCTCGGGGGTCGCGCCGGGGCGGCCATAGGCGATGTTGTAGCGGATGGTGTCGTTGAACAGCACGGTGTCCTGCGGCACGACGCCGATCGCGGCGCGCACGGAATCCTGCGTGACGCCGCGGATCTCCTGGCCGTCGATCAGGATGCGGCCGCCCGTCGCGTCGTAGAAGCGGAACAGCAGGCGGGAGATGGTGGACTTGCCGGCCCCGGTCGGCCCGACGATGGCGAGCGTGCGGCCGGGCGGGACGGTGAAGGAGACGCCCTTCAGGATCTCGCGGTCCGGGCGGTAGCCGAAGCGGACATCCTCGAAGCGGACCTCGCCGGGGCCGGGGCGCAGGGCTTGCGCGCCGGGCGGGTCGGCGACCTCGCGCTCCTCGCGCAGCAGGGTGAACATCGCCTCCATGTCGGTGAGGCCCTGCTTCATCTCGCGATAGACGAAGCCGAGGAAGTTGAGCGGCAGGTAGAGCTGGATCAGGTAGGTGTTGACCAGCACGAAGTCGCCTACCGTCATGCCGCCGGCGGCGACGCGGCTCGCCGCCATCAGCATGACCGCGGTGAGGCCGAGGGCGATGATCGCCGCCTGGCCGCCATTCAGCGCGTTCAGCGTCTGCTCGGAGCGGATATAGGCGTGCTCGTAGCGCGCGAGCGAGCCGTCGTAGCGGCGTTCCTCGTGCTTCTCGTTGTTGAAGTACTTCACCGTCTCGTAGTTGAGCAGGCTGTCGATCGCCTTGGTGTTGGCGTCCTGGTCGGTCTGGTTCATCGCGCGGCGGAAGCGCAGGCGCCAATCGGTGAAGGCCAGGGTGAAGGCGATGTAGACGCCGATGGTGCCGAGGGTGACCGCGGCGATCGGGAAGTCGAACATCCCCCACAGGATCAGCGCGACCAGCAGGATCTCGAACAGCGTCGGGATGATGTTGAACAGCATGAAGTCGAGCACGAAGTTGATGCCGCGCACGCCGCGCTCGATGATGCGTGAGAGGCCGCCGGTCTGGCGGTCGAGGTGGTAGCGCAGCGAGAGCGCGTGCAGATGCGCGAAGACCGAGAGCGCGATGCGCCGCGCCGCGCGCGCCTGCACGGGGGTGAAGATGGCGTCGCGCAGCTCGCCGAAGCCGGCGGAGAGGGCGCGCAGGATGCCGTAGCCGACGACCAGCGCGATCGGCACCGCGACCATGCGGCCGGCGCCGTCATGCGGGGTCAGCGCATCCACCGCGCGGGCATAGAGGATGGGGACGAGGACGTTGGCGGCCTTGGCGAGGACGAGGAAGACGAGCGCGGCGACGACGCGGACGCGCATCGCCGTCTCGGCCGGCGGCCAGAGATAGGGGGCGAGGCTCGCGAGGGTGCGCAGATGGGCGCGGTTGGATTCGGGCTGGCGTTTCGGCACTGGGCTCTCCGGCGGGTTCCTCCGCAGCTTGGGTCGCTGCGCCGGCAGGACAAGCCACGGGCGGCGCGAAACAGGAATGCGGGGGCATCGCCGGGGACCGGGTTCCTGCGTTACAGGGGGGCATGTCCCCCTTCGCCCGCCACATCGCCGCCTGCAACAACCTGGCCACGCCGCAGGGGCTGATCCCGTTCCGCATCGGCGGGGCGCAGGTGGGCTGGCTCTCGCCCGAGCTCGCCCAGGCGCTGACCTATGAGCCGCGCGACTTCCATTTCGATGCCGCGGGCGTGGCGCTGGCCGGGCGCCTGAAGAGCCCCGCCGCGCGCAGCCAGGCGCTGGCCGCGGCGCTGCCGCATCTCGAGAAGGCGAGGCTGCTGCGCATCCGCGGCGAGGAATTCGACGTGCGGGAGACCACGACATCGCCCGTGCTCGCCACCTTGGACCGCGGGGCGTTGCCGCCCTTCGGGGTGATGTCGCAGGGCATCCATGTGAACGGGCTGGTGCGGCGGGCCGACGGGCTGCACCTCTGGATGGGCTGGCGGTCGCGCGACAAGTCGGTGGCGCCGGGCAAGCTCGACAACCTGATCGCCGGCGGCATCCCCGCCGGCCTCACCATCGCCGAGACGCTCATCAAGGAAGGCGAGGAGGAGGCGAGCGTGCCCGCCGAGCTCGCGCTGCAGGCGCGGCGGGCCGGCCGCGTCTCCTATGTCATGAGGAACGAGGAGGGGCTGCGGCGGGACGTGCTGCATTGCTACGACCTCGAGCTCCCCGAGGACTTCACGCCCCACCCGAACGACGACGAGGTCGAGCGCTTCGAGCTGATGCCGGTGCGCCGCGTGATGGCGATCGTGCGCGATAGCGACGATGTGAAGTTCAACGTGAACCTGGTGCTGATCGCGCTGTTCCTGCGCGAAGGGCTGATCGAGGACCCCGATGGCAGCCTCGCCGCGGGGCTCGATCAGGGGCCGGCGTGACCGCGCGGGAATAATTGCGCCGGCGCCGGAGTCCTCCTGCCTGCACGCCGCAGCAGGAGGGCCGCATGCACCGCGACGACACCCGCGTCGATACATCGGGCGCCACGCGCCGCCACACGTTGGAATGCATGCTGTGGGCCGGGACCGGCCTGCTGTGGACGGTGACGGGCGGCGTGCCGCGCTCGGCGCTGCTCGGCAGCGCCGCCGCGCAAGCCCAGGCGAGCCAGGGCGGCTACAGCTTCGTGCAGATCAGCGACAGCCATCTCGGCTTCCGCGCGCCGCCCAACCCGGACGCGACGGCGACCCTGCAGGAGGCGCTGGCGCGCATCCAGGCGATGCAGCCGCGCCCGGCGATGATGCTGCACACCGGCGATGTCACGCATCTGTCGCGCGCCGGGCAGTTCGACCTCGCCGCGCAGCTCATCGGCGGGGCGGGCGTGGAGACGCGCTACGTGCCCGGCGAGCACGACGTGGTGGAGGACGAAGGCCGCGCCTTCCGCGAGCGCTTCGGCCGCGAGGCGACCGAGGGCCTGTGGTACAGCTTCGACGCCGGCGGCGTGCACTTCATCGGCATCAACAACGTCATGAACCTGCGCGCCGGCGGCATGGGCAAGCTCGGCGAGGCGCAGCTCCGCTTCCTCGAGCAGGACCTCGCCGGTCGCAGCGCGAGCCAGCCGATCGTGCTGTTCGCGCACATCCCGCTGTGGACCGTGCACCAGCCCTGGGGCTGGGCGACGGAGGACTCGGCGCAGGCGCTGGCACTGCTGGCGCGCTTCGGCTCGGTGACGGTGCTCAACGGCCACATCCACCAGACCTTGCAGAAGGTGGAAGGCCACGTCGCCTTCCACACCGCGATGTCCACCGCCTTCCCGCAGCCCGCCCCGGGCAGCGCCCCCAGCGCCGGCCCGATCCGCGACCTGCCGGCCGAGCGGCTGCGCAGCCTCCTCGGCGTCACCAGCGTCTCGGTGGTGCCCGGCCAGGCACCGCTCGCCATCATCGACACGCCACTCGGCGCGTGAGGACTTGATGCGCGAGCCCGTCATCGGCCGCCGGGCGCTGCTGGCCGGCAGCGCATCGGCCCTCGCGGCGATGCCCGCCGCGGCGCAGCCGACGGCGACGATCACCATCGACCACGAGGCCTTCGCGCCGGCAACCTTGGCCGTGGCGCCGGGAACGGCGGTCACTTGGGACAACAAGGACCACGAGCCGCACAACGTCGTCAGCGCAGAAGAACCACGCGCGTTCCGCTCGCCGCTGATGGATACCGGGGAACGCTTCGCCTTCACCTTCGCGCAGGCAGGGATCTACCGATACTTCTGCGCGCTGCATCCGCATATGGTTGGCGTGGTGGTGGTGGCGTGAGAAAGAACTGGGGAAGGGAGTGAACTCCCTTCCCCAGACCCCATCCCTCCTTTTTTTGGATACTTGGCGCCGGTGGCTTGCGCATCCCGGGTGACACAGCGTTGTCCGGTGGAGAGCGGAGCGCTGTTCCCGCACTCTCAGCCGGCGCGCCGCTGGATCGTGACGCGCGGAGCCCGCCACACTTCCCATTAGCCAAAAAAAGGAGGTGGGGGGTCTGGGGGGGTCTGGGGGGCGGAGTTCATCTCCGCCCCCCAGCCTTTTCCAGCACCTCCGCCGGGCTGCACCCCGCCTCGCGCAGCGACCGGAGCGTCGCCGCGCGGTCGCGCTTCGCGAGGCGGCGGCCCGAAGCGTCGGTCAGCAGCGCGTGGTGCGCGTAGGCCGGTTCCGGCCAGCCCATCAGCGCTTGCAGCAGGCGGTGGACGTCCGTGCTGGGGCGCAGGTCTTCGCCGCGCGTCACCAGGGTGACGCCTTGCAGCGCGTCGTCATGGGTGACGCAGAGGTGGTAGCTCGCGGGAATGTCCTTGCGGGCCAGCACGACGTCGCCGAAGCGCTCGGGGTGGCAGGGGACGCGTTCGCCGTGTTCGAGGCAGCTCAACGGCGCCGACAGCACCGACAGCGCGGCGGACATGTCGAGGCGCAGCGCGTAGGGATCGCCGCGGGCGAGGCGGGCGGCGCGCTCCGTGCGCGGCAGAAGGCGGCAGGTGCCAGGGTAGAGCGGGCCGTCGGGGCCGTGCGGGGCGTGGCCGGCGGCGGCGATCTCGCGGGCGATGTCGGCGCGGGTGCAGAAGCAGGGGTAGAGCAGGCCGCGCGCTTCCAGCGCGCCCAGCGCAACGCGGTACTCGGGCAGGTGTTCGGACTGGATGCGGACGGGCCCGTCCCAGCCGAGGCCGAGCCAGGCGAGGTCCTCGAGGATGGCGGCGGTGAATTGCGGGCGGCAGCGGACCGGGTCGATGTCCTCGATGCGGAGCAGGAAGCGCCCGCCGGCCTCGCGCGCGGCGCGCCAGCCGGCGAGCGCCGCATGGGCGTGGCCGAGATGGAGATAGCCGGTCGGGCTCGGCGCGAAGCGGGTGACGAGGGTTGCGGCCATGCGCCGGGGCGGGGTACCGGGCGGGGCCGGCTCGAGGCAAGGGGGGTGGGGATGACCGAGCTCGATGGACCGCGTTTCGGGCCCGCCGCGGGCGGGGCGCCGGATTCGCTGGTGGTTCTGCTGCACGGGGTGGGGGCGGACGGGCATGACCTGATCGATCTCGCGCCGCAGCTCGGCAGGGTGCTGCCGCATGCGCTCTTCGTGTCGCCGCATGCACCGGAGGCGTATCAGGGCGCGCCGTTCGGGCGGCAGTGGTTTCCGCTGTGGGACCGTTCGCCGCCGCAGCTCGAGGCGGGGGCGCAGCAGGCCGCGACGTTGCTCGGGGCGTGGCTGACGGCCGAGACGGCGCGGCTCGGGCTGCGGCCGGGGCGGCTGGGGCTGGCGGGGTTCAGCCAGGGGGCGATGACGGCGCTCTATGCCGGGCTGCGCGGCTATGGGCCGGCGCCTGCCTGCATCCTCGCCTATTCCGGCGCGCTGCTCGGGGCCGCGGGGCTGGCGGCGGCGATCAAGGCGAAGCCGCCGGTGCTGCTGGTTCATGGCGAGGCCGACGAGGTGGTGCCGGTCGCCGCGAGCCGGGCCGCCGAATCCGCGCTGCGGGGAGCCGGCGTGGCGGTGAGGGCGCTGTACCGCGCCGGGCTGGGCCATGGCATCGACGAGGCGGGCCTCGCCGCGGGGGCGGCGATGTTGCGATCGTCGCTCAGCTCTTCATGACAGGGCGTTGAAACTGCGCAGGCCTCGCCGGGCGAAGTGTTGCACCGCGTCGCGCCACATGCCATGAGTGCGCAGCATACGCGGCGGCGCCACATCATCTGGGGCCTTCCCGCCGTGGCAGGCCCCAGGTGTTGCGGATCCTCGTCGGAGGCGCTTGGCGCCGCCGATGCGGGGCAGGGCCCGCCGCTGGAAGGAGCGGCGTTTGCCAGACGGCAGTCAGTTGTCCGCCCAGGTCTTCTCTGCGGGGCAGTCCTTTCCCGCCCTGGTGCTGAATGCCGATTTCCGGCCGCTCTCCTATTTCCCGCTGTCGCTGTGGTCCTGGCAGGATGCGGTGAAGGCGGTGTTCCTCGACCGTGTCTCGGTGCTGTCGGAATACGACACCGAGGTGCACTCGCCCTCCATCACCTTCCGGCTGCCGAGCGTCATTGCGCTGAAGGAGTTCATCCCGGCGGCGCGGCGGCCGGCCTTCACGCGGTTCAACGTGTTCCTGCGCGACCGCTTCGAGTGCCAGTATTGCGGCGAGGCGCAGCCGACCCACGACCTGACCTTCGACCACGTCATCCCGCGCAGCCGCGGCGGGCGGACGCTGTGGGAGAACGTCGTCACCGCCTGCGGGCCGTGCAACCTGCGCAAGGGCAACAAGCTGCCGCGCGAGTGCCGCATGCTGCCGCGCCAGGCGCCGCGACAGCCGACCTCGTGGGAGCTGCAGGAGAACGGGCGGGCCTTCCCGCCGAACTACCTGCACGAGAGCTGGCGCGACTATCTGTACTGGGATACCGAGCTGGAGAGCTGAAGAAGGATCGGGGGCGGAGTTCACGTCGCGGCAGTGCCGCGCCCCCCCGAACCCCCACCTCCTTTTCTTGGATTATTGGCACTGAGTGGCTCCCGCACTCTCAGGCGCCGCAGCGTTGTCGGGCTCAGAACGGAGCTCGCCACGTTTACCAGGTCACCAAAAAAAGGAGGTGGGGGGTCTGGGGGGCGGAGTTCATCTCCGCCCCCCAGCCTTCTTCGAAGGCATAAGCCGCGGATGAAACCGCTCTACCGCGGCGGTGTGCTCGGGCGCCGAGGCGGGGCGGGCTGCCCCGGCGGCGCGGTCCCGCCGGCGTCGGGCTGGGTCAGCTCGCGGTAGAGCCGCTCCACCTCGGATGTCTCGGCGCGGTCCCGCTGCGCGGAGGGGGCGACGCCTGCCTCCCGCTCGCGGGCGGCGGTCGCGCCTGGGTTGGGCTCGTAATCGCGCCCGTCGCGGATCGGGCCTTGCGGCATCTGGGCAAGGGCCGGTCCGGCGAGGGCCAGAAGGGCGAGCAGGACAGGGCGCATGGCGGCCTCCTTCCTTGCCGAGATGCGCCTGCCGCGCCGCGATGCCAACCCTCTTTGCGGCGTGGCGCGGCCATCCATGGCCTGGATGGGCCCGATCCATGCTCTGCGTTGGTCCGGCGCGGCGGGGCGGACCTATGTTCGAGCCCAAGGAGGCCGGCCTTGGCCGGCCCGCGAAGGATCAGGACCATGAGTGTTCACGCCCTTACCCACCCCGAGCCTGCCGCTCTGCGCAGCGCGCTGCTGCTGGCGGGTGCGGCCGCCTATCTCGGCGGCTTCCTTGTCGCCGTGGAGTTTGCCCTCGCCCGTCTCGGCTGACCGCTGCCACACGCGCCAAGTCCCAAAAAAAGGAGGGATGGGGTCCGGGGAAGGGAGTTCACTCCCTTCCCCGTGTCCAGCCTCAGCCCTTCAGCGCGTCGCTCACGGCCTGCACCACATCGGCCGTCCCCTGCCGCCCCCCGATATCCGCCGTGCGCAGCCCTGCCCCGAAGGTCGTGTCCACCGCGCCCTCGAGTTCCGCCGCCGCTTCCGCGTAGGCCTCTCCCGCGCCGCGCCCGGCGAGCCAGTCCAGCATCATCGCCGCGCTGAGGATGGTCGCGGTGGGGTTGGCGATGCCCTGGCCGGCGATGTCGGGCGCGGTGCCGTGGGCCGGCTGGAACACCGCGTGGTCGTCGCCGATATCGGCCGAGGGCGAGAAGCCCATGCCGCCGACCAGCCCGGCGCCGAGGTCGGAGAGGATGTCGCCGAACATGTTCTCGGTCGGCAGCACGTCGAAGTCCCAGGGGCGGCGCACCAGGTCCAGCGCCATCGCGTCCACGTAGTGCACGGCGTTGGTCACGGCGGGGAACTCGGCCGCGATCGCGGCGAAGATCGCGCGCATGAAGGCGAAGGCGCGGAACACGTTGGCCTTGTCCACCAGCGTCACCGTGCCGGCGCGGCCGCGCGCGGCGGCGCGGCGCTCCGCGAGGCGGAAGGAGAAGCGCGCAAGGCGTTCGGTGGTGGCGCGGGTGATGCGCAGCGTCTCCTCGGCCGCGTTTTCGGTGACGACGCCCTTGCCGCGCGAATGGAACAGGCCTTCGGTGCTCTCGCGCACGAGGACGAGGTCGATGCCGCGGGCGCGGGGATCGGCGAGCGCCACCGGCACGCCGGGGATGGCGCGCACCGGCCGCACCCCGGCGTAGAGGCCGAGGCGGAAGCGGAGATCGAGCTGCGGCGCGATCTCGGTGCCGTCGGGGTAGCGGATGCCGGGCCAGCCCATGGCGCCGAGCAGGATGGCGTCGGCCTTCGCCGCCTCGGCGAAGGTTTCCTCGCTCATCGCCGTGCCGGTCTCGCGGTAGAGGAAGGCGCCGGCCTGGAGGCGGCGGAAGGAGAGGCCGAGGGCGTGGCGCCGCGCGACGCGCTCCAGCACGGCGAGCGCCGCGTCGGTGACCTCGACGCCGATGCCGTCGCCCGGCAGCACCGCGATGTCGAGCGTGTTCGCGGACAGTGGCATGGCGCGCTTCCCCCTGCGGCGTGTTGAGGCACGCCCACCCCGCCGTTAGTCTGCGCCGCCAGGCTGCGCAAGCCGGGAGGAAACCACATGATTCCGAGGATCGGCCGGCGCGCCGTGCTGGCGGGCGCAACCTTGGCGCCGGGCCTCGCCACGGCGCAGGGCGACTATCCGGCGCGGCCGGTGCGCATCATCGTGCCCTTCCCGCCCGGCCAGGCGGCGGATGTCTTCGCGCGCATCCTGGCCGACGAGCTCTCGAAGCGCTGGCCGCAGCGGGTCTTCGTGGAGAACCGCGCCGGCGGCGCGGGCTCGATCGCCATGGAGGCGGCGGCGCGCGCGCCGGCCGACGGCCATACGCTCGCCTTCGGCACCTCCGGCACGCTCGGCGTCAATCCCTCGGTGCTCGCCAACATCCGCTACGATCCCGAACGCGACTTCGCACCGATCAGCGGCATCTTCCTGGTGCCGCTGATGATCGTGACGCACCCTTCCTTCCCGCCGCGCACGGTGCAGGAGCTGGTGGCGCATATCCGCGCCAACCCGGGCCAGCAATTCGGCTCGGCGGGGCCGGCGACCTCGCAGCACATGTCGGCCGAGCTGTTCGCCTACCGGCTCAACCTCACCATGACGCACGTGCCCTATCGCGGCAGCGGGCCCGCCATGGCCGATCTCATCGCCGGCAACATCCCGATCCTGTTCGACAGCACGACCAGCGCACTGCCGCACATCCAGTCCGGCCGCGTGCGCGCGCTGGCGATCACCGCGGCGCAGCGCATGCCGCAACTCGCCGAGGTGCCGACGATCGCCGAGACGGTGTCGCCCGGCTACGAGGCGCTCGGCTGGTCCGGGCTGATCGCGCCGGCGGCGACGCCGGCCGAGATCGTGCGGAAGATCAACGCCGACGTGGTGGCAATCCTGCGCGAGCCGGGGGTGACGGCACGCATCGCGGAACAGGCGGCGATCCCAGCGCCGGGCACGCCGGAGGAATTCGGCCGCTTCCTGCGGGAGGAAATCGCGAAATGGCGCGAAGTGGCGCGGGCGGCGAATGTGCGGCTGGAGGGGTGATGAAAAGGTTGGGGGGCGGAGTTCACGTCGCGGCAGTGCCGCGACCCCCCCAAACCCCCCACCTCCTTTTTTTGGATACTTGGCGCCGGTGGGTTGCGCAGTCTCGGACGACGCGGCGTTGTCGGGTGGAGAAGGGGGCGCCGGGCGCTGGTGGCTTCCGCACTCTCAGGCGCCGCAGCGTTGTCGGGCTGAGTACGGAGCCCTCCACGCTTCCCCGTAGCCAAAAAAAGGAGGTGGGGGGTCTGGGGGGCGGAGTTCACTCCGCCCCCCAGCTAACGCTAATGCGCGAGCAGCACCGGCACCGGCGCGTGGCGCAGCATCTCCCGCGTCACGCCGCCGAGCATCATCTCGCGCAGCCGGCTATGGCCATAGCCGCCGATCACCAGCAGATCGTCCGCGCCATCGGCAAGGCTGTTGAGGATCAGCTCGTCGGGCCTGGCCTCGCCGCCGGCGGTGACCTCGGCGGTGGCGTTCACGCCGTGGCGGGCCAGGTGGCGGGCCATGAAGTCAGCATCGAGGCGCGCTTCCTCGAGGCCTTCCACCGCCGCCACGGTCAGCAGGCGGACGCGCTCGGCGGCGGCGAGCAGGTCCAGCGCGTCGTGGATGGCGCGCGCCGATTCGCGGGTGCCGCTCCAGGCCACCAGCACGCGCCCGGGCGCGGTGCCCGCATCCCAGCGCGGCGGGGCGACGACCACCGGGCGGCCGGTGCCGAACAGCGCCGCCTGGGCGAGGGCGACGCCATCGGTGCGGCTGCCCTCCACCGGGCCGCGGCTGAAGACGGCGAGATCGGCGAAGCGGGCGTGGCGCTGCACGACCAGGTCGGGCGTGCCTTCCACCACGCGCCACTCGCCGGCGATGCCGTCGCGCCGCCAGGCTCCCTCGCACTGCGCGCGCAGCGTGGCGGAGGTTTCGCGCTCGGCTTCCTGGGTCTCGCGGATGAAGCGCTCGACGGCGGCGGGGTTGGCGTCGCCGGCGGCGGCCATGGCGGCAGGGCCAACGGCATCATAGGCGTGCAGCGCGGCGACATGCGCATCGTGCCGGCGCGCCAGCGCGTTGGCGAAGGCGAAGCCGGTGCCGAGGGCACCGTCCACGTGAACCAGGATGTCCTTCAGGGCCATGATGCCACTCCCATGCCCGGCGATCGCCGGGCGCAATAATGGGCACTATGGGCGCCGCCGCGGCTCCGCGGGCTTGATGCGCATCAAGTCCGCGCGCCGTCAGCGCCGCCCGGCGGCGAAGCGCACCGCCTCCTCGGCTGCACGGAACAGCGCGCGGGCCTTGTGGCGGGTTTCCTCGTACTCGGCGACGGGATCGGAATCCGCCACCACGCCGCCGCCGGCCTGCACATACATCGTGCCGTCCTTCACCAGCGCGGTGCGCAGCGCGATGCAGGTGTCCATGCCGCCATCGGCGCCGAAATAGCCGACGCCGCCGGCATAGAGGCCGCGGCGGGAGGGCTCGAGCTCCTCGATGATCTCCATGGCGCGGATCTTGGGCGCGCCGCTCAGCGTGCCGGCGGGGAAGCCGGCGGCCAGCGCGTCGAGCGCGGTGAGGCCGGCGCGCAGGCGGCCGGTGACCTCGCTCGAGATGTGCATCACCTGCGAGTAGCGCTCGATCTGGAACTGGGCGGGGACGCGGACGGTGCCGATCTCCGCGACGCGGCCGACATCGTTGCGGCCGAGATCGAGCAGCATCAGGTGCTCGGCGCGTTCCTTGGGATCGGCGAGCAGCTCGCGCTCGAGCGCGAGGTCCTCCTCCGGCGTGGCGCCGCGCGGGCGGGTGCCGGCGAGCGGGCGGACGGTGACGGTGCCATCGCGCAGGCGGACCAGGATCTCCGGGCTGGCGCCGACCGCGGCGAAGCCGCCGTAGTCGAAGAAGAACAGGAAGGGGGCCGGGTTGATGCGGCGGAGCGCGCGGTAGAGGGCGAAGGGCGGCAGCGCGAAGGGGATCGAGAAGCGCTGGGAGGGGACGACCTGGAAGCAGTCGCCGGCGTGGACGTATTCCTTCGCGCGCTCGACCGCGGCGACGAAGGCGTCCTTGGTGAAGTTGCTCTCCGGCGCCGGCGGCGGCGGCAGGTCGGCGGGCGGGGCGGGGCGCGGGACCGGGCGGTCCAGCGCGGCCTCCGCCTCGTCGAGGCGGGCCTGGGCGGCGTCCCAGGCGGCGCGCGGGTCGATGCCGGGCCACACCGGGGCGCAGAGGGTGAGCACGTCGCGGATGTGGTCGAACACCGCGACGATGGTCGGGCGCTGCAGCACCGCCTCGGGGATGCCGAGCAGGTCCGGCCTGGTGGCCGGCAGCCGCTCCATCAGCCGCACCATGTCGTAGCCGAGATAGCCGAACAGGCCGGCGGCGATCGGCGGCAGGCCGGGCGGCACGGCGAGGCGGGAAGCGGCGATCGCCGCCTTCAGGCTCTCCAGCGCGGGCGCTTCCTCCGGCACGAAGGCGTGCGGGGCGGAGAGGGCGTGGCGGTTGACCTCGGCGCGGCCCTCGCGGCAGCGCCACACCAGGTCGGGGGCGAGGCCGATCGCCGAGTAGCGGCCGCGGGCCGAGCCGCCCTCAACGCTTTCCAGCAGGAAGGCGTTGGGCTGGGCGCCGGCGAGCTTGAGATAGGCGCCGACCGGGGTTTCCAGGTCGGCGACGCGCTCGCGGGTGAGGACCTGGCCGCGGCCGGCCTCGAGGGCGGCGCGGAAGCTGGCGTAATCGGTCATGGGCCGGCCATCGATTCCAGGAGGCTGCGGTTGATGCGGACATCGGCGCGCGCGCGCAGCGCCTGCTGGTACTGCGCGTCGAGGTCCTCGGTCATCTGCTGCTCGATCTCGCCGCGGACGCGGCCGAGGCCGAGCGGGTCGGCATCCGGATCGGCGCGGACGATGTCGGCGAGCTGGGCGACGGCGAAGCCGCCGCGGGTCTCGACCATGGTGGCGGTGCCGACCCGCGCCTCGAAGAGGGGGGCGAGGAGCTCGGGCGGGATCGGCATGTCCGGGTTGGGGTCGCGGCCGAACGGGCCGAGCCGCTCGGTCTGCGCCTGGACCTCCTGCGCCGCCTCGGCGAAGGGCTTGCCGCCCTGCACGGCGGCGAGCATGGCGGCCGCGCGGCCTTCCATGGCGCGGCGGCGCTCCTGGTTGACATAGGCGCTGCGCACCTGCGGCTCGACGGCCTCGAAGGGGCGGAGCGCCGGCGGGACGACCTCCTTCACGTCGATGGCGACGAAGGCGTCGCCGACCTCCTGCAGGCGGGCATGGTCGCCGGGGCGGGCGGCGAAGACCGCGCGCAGCAGGTCGCTGCGGTTGGCCTGGGGCACCGGCAGCGGCACCTCCGCCCCCTCCGCGGTGCGGCCGGTGGCATCGAGGCGGACGGTGGCCAGCGTCATGCCGAAGCGCTGGGCGGCCTCGGCGAGGGGGGTGCCGCCGGCGAGCGCGTCCTCGATGCGGTTGGAGCGCTCATAGGCGAGGTCGAGGGCGCGGTCCTGGGCGAGCTCGCGGCGGAGCTCGTCGCGCACCTGCTCGAGGGTGCGGGCGGTGGCGGGCTCGACGGACTCGACGCGGACGACGTGCCAGCCGAACGGGGTCTGGACAGGGTCGGCGACCTGGCCCTGGGGCGTGGCGAAGGCGGCCTCGGCCAGGGCGGGAACGGGCAGGCCCTCGCGATCGGCGGCGGGCAGGGCGATGGCCTGGCCGCCGGCTTCCTGGGCTTGGCGCTCGATCGCCGCCCAGTCGGCGCCGCCGCGCCAGGCCGCGGCGATGGTCTTCGCGGCCTCCTCCGTCGGCAACACGGCCTGCTGGATGGCGCGGCGCTCCGGGGTCTCGAACTGGCCGCGGCGCTGCTCGAATGCGGCGGCGATGTCGGCGTCGCCGACCTCGATGTCGCGGGCGATGGCCTCGGGCGTGAGCACGGCGAGCACCACTTCGCGGTATTCGGGGGAGGAGAAGCGCTCCGGGTTGTTCTCCTGGAAGCGGCGGAGCTGGGCCTCGGTGGGGGCGGGCGGGTCCGGCGCGTCGACCAGCGGGAAGAGGGCGACCTCGGCGATGCGGCGCTCGGACTGCCAGGCGAGGAGGGGCCTGGTCAGGGCATCGGGCCCGGCGGCGCCGGCGCGGACGGCGCCGACCAGCTGGACGCGGGCGAGGTCGGCGCGGACCAGGGCGAGGAAGCGCTGCTCGGTGAGCTCGTTGGCGCGCAGGAAGCTGTCGAAGATGGCGCGGGAGAACTGGCCGCCCTGCTGCAGGCCGGGGATCGAGAACACCAGGTTGCGCACGGCGTCCTCGGGGACGGCGACGCCCTCGCGCAGCGCCTCGACGCGGATCGCGCGGTCGGTGATCAGCGCCTCGAGGGCGGAGGCGGCGACGGCGCGGCGGATGCTCTCGTCGGCCTGGAAGCGGGCGCCGAGCTGGCGGGAGAGGCGGGCCATCTCGCGGCGGGCGGCGAATTGCGCCTCCTCCATCTCGATGGGCTGGCCGCCGACCCGGGCGATCGCGGTATCGCGGCCGAAATTGCGCACGACATCGCCGATGCCCCAGATGGCGAAGGACAGGACCAGCAGGACGAACAGGCCCTTGGCGACCCAGGTGGCGGCCAGGCGGCGCATGAAGGTGAGCATGGTGGGGGTGGTGTAGAGGCGGTGGGGAGCGGGGGGAACACCCTACAGACGGCTGGTGTCCTGTCCGCGCCGTTCGCTGCACGTCGCAGCGAACGGCGCGGATCGGCAGGCCACTGAAAACAAAGCCTAGTGGCCCGAAGCCCGGGCTCGCCGCACTGGCGGCGAACATCGGATTCGGGACACCAGAGCGTTCGAAGAAGGCTGGGGGGCGGAGAGAACTCCGCCCCCCAGACCCCCCGCCTCCTTTTTTTGAGTTCGGGGAAACGTGGCGAGCTCCGTTCTCAGCCCGACAACGGCTCGGCACCTGAGAGTGCGGGAGGAGACGGCACTGCCGCGACGCGAACTCCGCCCCCCTCTGCCAAACCGACCTGCCCTGCGGTCAGCGCCGCCGATCCTGGCCCCCGGCCGTGGCGATGATCTCGACGCGCCGGTTCTGCTGGCGCCCCACCGGATTGTCGGATCCGTCCGGGTTGCCGTTGGGCGCGATCGGCTGGCGCCTGCCCATCCCGCTGGTCTGCACCGCTGCGGCGGGAAAACCCGCCGGCGGCCGGGTCAGCCAGCGTTTCACCGCATCGGCACGCCGCAAGGACAGCGCGTCGTTATAGGCGTCCGTGCCGATACTGTCGGTGTGCCCTTCCACGCGGATGGCCGCGCGCTGGCGGAACCGCTCCCGGATCTGCGCCGCGAGATCACGCAGCACCGCTTCGGCCTGCGGCCGCAAATCGGCCTTGTCGAAGTCGAAGAGGATGTCCGCCGTGAGCCGGAAATGGAGCTCGTTGGATGAGGTCCGCAGCCGTTCGGCGATGGGCTCGGTGGGGAATCGAATGGTGCCCGTTGGAAAGCGCACATTGCCGGGCGGCGCAGCCGGCGGCTCCTGCGGCCACGCCGTGGCGGGCGCGACAAGCAAGGCGATGATGCCCGGCCAAGGTGCGAGAGGCCGGCTTAGGGGCATGGGGCGGCGCGCCCGTCAGCGCCCGCCCAGCGGCAGGTCCATGATGGGGGGCGCGCCTGGCACGAAAACCGAAAGCCGCGCGACGCCCGCCGGCGGCGCGCCGAACCAGGGCCCAGAAACTGCGCCGGCCGCCGGGCGGAACGACGTTGCCGCGCTGCGGCCAGCGGCTCGCGAGGTGATGCGGCGCGCGGCCGATCTCGTGGCGGATCCCGCTGGCGAAATCGAGCAGCTGCACATTCTCGAGCTGGCTGCCGGGCGCCGGAGATCCCTTCCAATTGCAAGGCCGCGAGGGGCACCGGTGCCTCGGTCGTGTTCACGAGGTCGAAGCGCAGCTCGACGACGGGCTGACCGGGCAGACGCTCGAGCCTGGTCACCTCGAGGAAGACGCCCGCGACCAACTCGCCACGGCCGAGAGCCTGCGCCTGGGCCAGGCCTGGCGCGAGTCCGATGACCGAGGCGAGGGCGAGAAGGGCCAGGAAGCGGCGGTGGCGAGGGTCCCCCATGGGCTCCTCCCCGGGCTGAATGGCTTTGGGGAATCAGCCTATCACGGCGGGTTCGGCAGCGCCGTCACAGCTCGGTGCCGCCGCTTGTCAGGGGGCCGCGCCGCGGTATTCGCGGTGGGCGGCTTGCCAGACCTCGCGGGCGGCGTCGAGGTTCATGGCGAAGATGGCGAGGCCCACGGCGAGGTCCGGCCAGGGGGAGAGCGTGTAGGCCGTGAGGACGCCCGCGCCGATGATGGCGATGTTGGCGAGCGCGTCGTTACGGGCGGAGAGGAAGGCGGCGCGGGTGAGGCTGCCGCCGGCGGCGCGGAAGCGGGCGAGCAGCAGCGCGCAGAGGCTGTTGACGGCAAGCGCGCCGAGGCCGGCGAGGGAGAGCGGCAGGGCGGCGGGGGCGAGGGGGTCGAGGAACTTGTCCCAGGCGGTCCAGATCGTGGCGATGCCGGGGGCGAGCAGGACGGCGCCGAGCAGGGCGCCCATGGCGGCGCGGCGCTTCGCGCTCCAGCCCAGCGCGAGCAGGACGAGGAAATTCAGCGACGTATCTTCCAGGAAGTCGACCGAATCGGCGAACAGCGAGACCGAGCCGATGGCGGCCGCCACCGCGAACTCCACCCCGAAATAGGCGAGGTTGAGCAGCGCCACGACGGCGATGATGCGGCGCATGCCCGGTTCCGCCCCGTCCGATTCTACGCCGATGTGATCCGCCATGGCTCCTCCGGGGGATCAAGCTGCCGCGGTGTGCGCAAAGGAGAGTCCGCGATGGCTTCCCTGCTGCCTGACCCGTCCTTCTATCCCTCGCCCCGGATGGCGGCCCGCGCGCCGGCCGAGACGCTCGCCTATGTCGCAAGCTTCGATCCCTCGCGACAGGGGCATGATGCGATCGCGGTGGTGGACGTGGACGCCGCCTCGCCGAGCTACGGGACGATCCTCGGCAAGGTGGAGATGCCGGGGACGGATGACGAGCTGCACCATTTCGGCTGGAACGCGTGCAGCTCCTGCCTGTGCCCCAACGCGCCGCACCCGCATGCGGAGCGGCGCTACCTGGTGGTGCCGGGGCTGCGCTCCTCGCGCATCCATATCCTCGACACCAAGCCGGATCCGAAGGCGCCACGGCTGGTGAAGACCATCGAGGCGGCGGAGATCGCGGATCGCGCGGGCTACACGCGGCCGCACACGGTGCATTGCGGGCCGGAAGGCATCTATGTGACGGCGCTGGGCAACGCCGAGGGCAAGGCGCCGGGCGGCGTGTTCCTGATCGACCACGAGAATTTCGAGGTGCGCGGCCGCTGGGAGGTGGAGCGCGGCAGCCAGCAATTCGGCTACGACATGTGGTGGCACCTCGGCTACGACACGGTGGTGACCAGCGAATGGGGCACGCCCGACATGTTCGAGCAGGGGCTGGTGCCGGAGCTGCTGCTGGGCGCGAAATACGGCCACAAGCTGCATTTCTGGGACCTGCACAAGCGGCGGCATGTGCAGGAGGTGGATTTCGGGCCGGAGCACCAGCTGGTGTTCGAGCTGCGGCCGGCGCACGACCCGACCAAGGCCTATGGGTTCGTCAATTGCGTGGTGAGCCTGAAGGATCTCTCGTCCTCGATCTGGACCTGGTATCGCGAGGGCGATCGATGGGCGGCGCGCAAGGTGATCGAGATTCCCGCCGAGCCGGCCGAGGCGGATGCACTGCCGCCGGTGCTCAAGGGTTTCGGGGCGTGCCCGCCGTTGGTGACCGACATCGACCTCTCAGTGGATGACAAGTATCTCTACGTGTCGTGCTGGGGGACGGGGGATCTGCGGCAATACGACGTGTCGGATCCCTTCGCGCCGAAGCTCGCCGGCACGGTGCGGATCGGCGGCATCGTGGCGCGCGCGGCGCATCCCGCGGGCAACGGGCCGTTGAATGGCGGGCCGCAGATGGTGGAGATCAGCCGCGACGGCAAGCGCGTGTACTTCACCAATTCGCTCTATGGCGCGATCGATCCGCAATTCTACGAGGGCGGGCTGAAGGGCTGGATGGTGAAGCTGGACGTGCAGGAGGGCGGCGGGATCGCCTTCGACCAGCGCTTCTTCGTGGATTGGCCTGCCGGGCAGCTGCCGCACCAGGTGCGGCTGCAGGGCGGTGACGCGTCCTCGGATTCCTACTGCTATCCGTGAGGCCTGGCCCTGGTGGGCACTGGCCGGGCTCGGCCTGTATCACGGGCTGAACCCGGCCATGGGGTGGCTGTTCGCGGTGGCGCTGGGGCTGCATCGGCAGAGCCGCGGCGCGGTGCTTCGGGCGCTGGTGCCGATCGCGCTCGGGCACGCGCTGGCGCTGGGGGCGGCGGCGGCGGGGCTGGCGGCGGCGGGTCTCGTGTTGCCGGCCGAGGTGGTGCGGCTTGCGGCGGGCGCGCTGCTGTTCGGCTGGGGTACGTATCGGATGCTGCGCGGCGACCGGCACCGGGTGCGCGTGGGCATGCAGGCCGGGTTCTGGGGGCTGGCGCTGTGGTCCTTCCTTATGGCGGGGGCGCATGGGGCGGGCGCGATGGCGATGCCGGCGCTGCTGCCGCTGTGCGCGCCGGGGGCGGTCGCGTTGCCCTTGGCGGGGGTGGCGGTGCACACGCTGGCCATGCTGGTGACGACGGGGTTGGTGGCAGTCGCGGTGTATGAGTGGGTGGGGGTGGGATTCCTGCGGCGCGGCTGGGTGAATCTCGATCCGCTGTGGACGGCGTCGCTGTTCGCGGCGGGGGCGGTGCTGATCGCCGGAAGTTCCCATGTCTAGAGCGGTTTCGTCGGAACTGGAAATCAGGAGAAGAAAGAGTGGGGGCGGAGAGAACTCCGCCCCCACACCCCCACCTCCTTTTTTTGGCTTATTGGTTCTGGCTCCTCCCGCATTCTCAGGCGACGCCGCGTTGTCGGGCTGAGAACGGAGCTCGCCACGCTTCCCCGTAGCCAAAAAAAGGAGGTGGGGGGTCTGGGGGGCGGAGTTCATCTCCGCCCCCCAGTCTTTTTCCAGAGGCGTTGGTCCGGTAGCAGAGCCTTCCCTGGACTCATTCCCGCCTGAGCAGCCCGTCCACCAGCCGGTCCGCCCACGGCTTGGAGCGGAAGGCGGCGCGCAGCGCGTGCTCGTCATAGTCCTCGCGCACCCAGGCGAGGAAAGGCTTGGGGCCATGCGCCTTCAGGAAATCCGCATAGAGATGGAAGAAGGCGTCGAGGATGCCGGTGCGCGCGGCGGCGACATGGCCGAAACGGAGCGAGAGCTGGTCGAGCGCGCGATCGACGCGCTCGCCCTGCAGCAGCAGCCAGATGCCCGCAGCGAGGCCGGTGCGGTCGGCGCCGGACTTGCAGTGGATCAGCGCGGGCTCCTCGATGCGCGCGAAGATGTCGGCGAGGCGGAGGATGCGGTCCCTGTGCGGGGCGCCGCGGCTCTCGAAGGGCGCGTCGACATGGGCGAGGCCGAGGGCGGCGGCCTCGGCGCGGCCCAGCACGTCCGAGCCGCAATCCTGGCGGTTGCCGCGGAGATTGATGACGGTGCGGATGCCGTGGCGGCGCGCCGCTTCGCGCAATTGCCAGGGCATCGGGTGGTTGGAGCGGTACAGCCGGCCGCTCTGCACCACCGCCCAGTTCCGCCAGCCGATGCGGAACAGGGCGTGGTCGACGAAGAGCGAGTTGAGCCATAGGCGCGCGCGGGGGGCCATGGGCGCTTCAGTGACGGAGGCGGCGGGGCTTGCCAAGGTGGTGCCGCAACCAGGCCGTACGCGCGGCGGCGGCTGCCGGCGGGCGCGGGGCACGCGATGCGGGGCCGGTTCGGTGAAGCTTTCGGGTCATTCGCATTCTGGGATGGACGGGCGGCCGGCTGCGCCCCTAGCGCGGTGGGGCATGATTTCTCCCCCCGCACGGCCGGCCGCGCCGTGGCGGCGCTGCATGCTGGCGCTGCTCGGGCTGGCGCCGCTGGTCTGCGCGGCGCCGGCCGCGGCCCAGCGCGGCACCGCCGGCCCGATCTACTCCGAGAACGTCGACGAGCTGTTCCCCGAGCTCAAGGCGTGGCTCGGGCGGATGGAGGAGCAGGGCTGGCTGCTGCGCGGCCAGGCGACGACGATCGCGCAGGGCCATCCCGGCTTCCGCTCGCGCTATCGGCGCGACGGCGACCTCAACCCCCATCCCGATTTCGGCCGCACCCAGACGGTGGATCTCGTGCTGGGCCGGCGGCTCTGGCACAACGCCGAGCTCATCGGGGTGCTGAACCTGTCGCATGGCTCGGGGCTGTCGCAGGGCCGCGGCGTCGGGGCGGGGCTGAGCGCCGAGGCCTTCCACGGCGGCGTCGAGGATGTCAGCGTGATGCTGCCGCGCCTCTTCCTGCGCCAGACCTTCGACATCTCCTACGATGCCTTCGGCGTGGACGACGACCCGATGCGCTTCGCCGGGCCGCTCGCCATCGAGCGCGTCACCCTGACGATCGGGCGCTTCGCGGCGTGGGACTTCTTCGACAACAACACCTATGCGCACGACCCGCGCACGCAGTTCGTGGCCTGGGCGCTGAGCGGCGCCGGCGCCTTCGACATCGCGAGCGACGCCGCGGGCTTCACCAACGGCGCGGTGCTGGAATGGGAGAACGGCGCCTGGGCGGTGCGGGCCGGCGCCTTCCAGGTGGCGCGCGAGCAGGGCGGCGCGCGGCTGGATTCGCGCATCGGCAGTGCCTGGCAGGCATTGCTGCAATTCGACCGGCGCTGGTGGCGCGGGCGGTTCCCCGGCGTGGCGCGGCTGCTGCTCGGCGCTTCGCGCACGCGCTCGGGCTTGTGGAAATCGCTGACGGCGGCGGCGCGCGAGGGAGACCTCAGCGGGCAGGACGGCCGCACCTTCCGCACCAAGGCGATGGTCGCCATCAACCTCGAGCAGGCGCTGAACGATTCCCTCGGCGTGTTCCTGCGCCTCGGCTGGAATGACGGGCGGTCGCAGGACTGGATGCTGACCGACATGGACTGGTCGGTCTCCGCCGGCGTCGCGATCAATGGCTGGACCTGGGAGCGCTTCAACGACACGGTCGGCATCGCCGCCAATCTCGGCGGGCTGTCCACCGGGCAGCGGCGCTGGCTGGAAGCGGGCGGATCCGGCTTCGTGATCGGCAGCGGCCGCATCCGCTACGCGCCGGAGGCGCTGTTCGAGACCTATTACGACGCGCAGCTCGCACCTGGCCTGCACGCCGCGCTCGGGGCGCAGCTCGTGTTCAATCCGGGCTACGACGCCAATCGCGGCCCGGCGCCGGTGCTGTTCGCGCGGCTGCGCGCAGCGTTCTAGGGAGAGACTGGGGGGCGGAGATGAACTCCGCCCCCCAGACCCCCCACCTCCTTTTTTTGACTCCTGGAAAGCGTGGATAGCTCCGTTCTCAGCCCGACAACGGCGTGGCGCCTGAGAGTGCGGGATGGTCCAGCGCCAAATAGCCAAAAAAAGGAGGTGGGGGGTTTGGGGGGCGGAGTTCACTCCGCCCCCCAATCTTTCTTCAGTCCAGCCTGGCGCCGGAAGCGCGCACCACCTCGCGCCACATCGGGCGCTCGCGCGCCGCGCGGGTGGCGGCGCCTTCCGGCGTGCTCCACAGCGCGCGTGCGCCGGTCTGGAGGAAGCGCTGCTGGAAGGCGGGATCCTCGGCGGCGGTCTTCATCGCGGCGTTGAGGCGCTGGATGGCGGCGCGCGGCGCGCCGGCGGGGAAGGCGATGGCGCACCAGGAGGTGACGACGAAATCGGCCATGCCCGCCTCCGCCATGGTGGGCACGTCGGGCAGCGTCGGCCAGCGCTCAGCGCTGGTGACGGCGAGCGCGCGCATGCGGCCCTCGTTGATCACCGGGACGTAGGAGGCGAGGTTGTCGAGCGCGAAATTCACGTCGCCCGAGAGCATCGCCGGGATGGTCTGCGCAGCGCCGCGGAACGGCACATGCGTGCCGTCTATCCCCGCGCGGTTGCAGAACATCGAGCCCGAGAGATGCGGCGTGGTGCCGACGCCGGGGCTGCCATAGCTGACGCCCTGGCGCTGCTGCTTCGCCCAGGCGATGAATTCCTGCAGCGTGCGCGCCGGCACATGCGCGGCGGGGACGGCGAAGACGTTGGGCAGCTCCCAATGCATGGAGACGGCGACGATGTCGCGCTCGGGGTCGTAGGGGAGGCGCGTGTAGAGATACTGGTTGATCGACCAGCCGCTGACCGTGACCGGGCCCATGGTGTAGCCGTCGGGCGTCGCCTTCGCGATCGCATCCGCGCCGATGTTGCCGCCGGCGCCGGGCCGGTTCTCGACGACGAAGGTCTGGCTGAGGAGCTGCGTGAGGCGCTCGGCGAGAAGACGGCAGAGGACATCGGTGGAGCCGCCCGGCGGCCAGGGAACGATGACGCGGACGGCGCGCTCGGGCCATTGCGCCTGGGCGAGCGCGGTTGCCGGCAGGGTTGCGGCGGCGGCGAGCAGGGTGCGGCGGCGGAGCACGGCGGTTTCCTCCCGGCGGGTGTTGCGGCGCTTTTTGCGGCATGTGGGGCGCGGAGGCCAGAGCAGGGAGCGGGCGTGCCGGCCGATCTGTTCGGCGGCGCGCTGGACGGCCTGCATGAGACCGCGGGCGGCTCGCGGATCGTCGCTGGCGATCCAGCGTACCGCTTCGGCCAGCTCGCGCCGGGCGCGCGGCGTAACCCGTGCGGGCGAGGGCTTGGCGTTCAGCGCTCGGCGCGCGCTGCCCGCTTCGCCTCCTCTGCGCGGATGATGTCCTCAAGCTCGGCGCTCACCTCCTATTCCTGGAGGAGGCGCAGGGCAGCGCGCACGACCTCGCCGACATTGCCGTGGGCGAAGCGCTCGGGCTCGGGCGTGAGGGTGACATTCGGCATGATGTCAGAGGGCTGCCGTAAGGAGCTCCGTTCTCGACACGACAACGGTGCGGTGCCTGAGCGTGCCGGAGCCGCAAGCGCCAAAAGCCAAATAAAGGAGGTGGGGGGTTCGGGGCAGGGTTATCGCATATGAGCAAAGAGCTCGTAGAGGAAGCCCTTCTTCCAGCGGGCGAGGTTCATCTTGCGTGATGGCGAGCGCCGATCCGGATGCGCGCGCAAGATG
>Ga0081539_10001155_pt1 | contig 47848 bp, 44 predicted proteins | sample TabmetS4T2R2_FD_71023 | JGI IMG/M metagenome (GOLD analysis project Ga0081539, IMG submission 71023) | Tabebuia heterophylla rhizosphere microbial communities from the University of Puerto Rico - S4T2R2 | ecosystem: Host-associated > Plants > Roots > Rhizosphere ... | reverse complement strand
TCACCTCCTTCAATGGCGGCACGGCGACCAACATCACCTTCGGTGACGGCTCCGGCGGCACGGTGAAGACGCTCGATCAGCTCAACGCGGCGCTGCTCATCAACAACCTGACCGCGACGCTCGACTCGAACGGCAAGCTGACGATCACGTCGACCAACGACTACGCCTCCTCGACCCTCGGCTCGGTCTCGGCCGGCGGTGCGATCGGCGGCACGGTCACCAGCGCGCTCGCCTGGTCGACGGCGTCGGCCCCGGTGGTCGATATCTCGGCGCAGACGGTCCGCGGCAACCTGGTGACGCAGTACAACAACATCCTGCAGCAGATCACCACGACCGCGCAGGATGCCTCGTTCAACGGCGTCAACCTGCTGAACGGTGACCAGCTCAAGCTGACCTTCAACGAAACCGGCAAGTCGACCTTGAGCATCACCGGCGTGGTGTTCAACTCGGCGGGTCTCGGTCTCGCCAGCCTGGTCAACGGCACCGACTTCATCGACAACGCCGCGACCAACCGCGTGGTGACCAGCCTGAGCAGCGCCTCGACCCTGCTGCGCTCGCAGGCCTCCGCCCTCGGTTCGAACCTCTCGGTCGTGCAGATCCGTCAGGACTTCTCGAAGAACCTGATCAACGTGCTGCAGACCGGCTCTTCGAACCTCACGCTGGCCGACACCAACGAGGAAGCGGCGAACAGCCAGGCGCTGTCGACCCGCCAGTCGATCGCGGTCTCCGCGCTCGCCCTCGCCAACCAGTCGCAGCAGAGCGTGCTGCAGCTGCTGCGGTAAGGCTCGGGTTCCAGATCATGAGCACGAACGGCGGCGGGGCAAACCCCGCCGCCGTTTCGCTTCTTATCGATCGCCGATCCGCCTCGAGCGTCGTCCTGGCGACCCGGAAACCGGTCGCATGGCGGCGACCGCTTCGGCATCACAACGGAAACGCCGCTTGGCGGCCGGCACGCGCGGTGCGCTATGCTGGGCGATATCCGGACGAATACATACGCCGCGCCTCAGTCCCTCGCGGGGATAGTCATGGCCCTGAAAATCGAACTGAAACCGTTTGAGCGCATCATCATCGGCGAGAGCCTGATCACCAACTCGGATCAGCGCGCGCGCTTCCTGATCGAGGGCAATGCGCCGATCCTGCGCGAGAAGGACATCCTGACGGCCGACGCCGCCGATACGCCGGTGAAGCGGATCTATCTGTGCGTTCAGATGATGTATCTGGAAAACGATATTCCGAAGTATCAGGACCTGTATTTCGAGTTCGTCAGGGAGCTGCTCGCCGCTGCGCCGAGCTCTCGCAAGCAGATCGAGTCCGCCAGTAACCATATTTTAAGCGGTTCTTTTTATAAAGCTCTTAAGGATATCAAGAAGTTAATGGCTCGCGAAGCCGAGCTTTTGAAACCGCCCAACCCTGAAAAAAATTCCTGAGGTTACGAATGTCGACTGGCGCCCAAGCCTATGCTCGCACTGTCCAGACGTCCGCTTCGCCCCGCGAAATCGAGGCGCAAGCGCTCCTGAAAGCCGCAAAGCAGCTGCAGGAGGTGCAGAGCAATTGGAGTGGGGCGGACCAGCGCCTGCACGCGGCGCTGCAGTTCAATCGCCAGCTCTGGACCATCTTCCTCAGCGCCGCGCAAAACGACGAGAATCCGCAGCCGGTCGAGGTCCGTCAACAGATCACGAACATCGGCGTCTTCGTGATGAACCGGACGATTGATATGCAGCTCGCGCCGGAGCCGAACAAGCTCAGCTCGCTGATCGAAATCAATCGCAATATCGCGGCGGGCCTTTCGGGCCGCGCCTGAGCGGGCGGGCGTTTGCGCGCCGTCATTTGCTAAAATCGCGGGAGCGCGCTCTGTGGCTGACCTCTGGTCGATCATTTCGGCGAATTACAAGGCCGTCGGGCTGAATACCAACCTGATGACGGGGAAGTACGTCAACGTCGACCCGAATGCCTACGAAGGGATCTGGAGCGGCAAATACGCGAACAATACCAAATTCACTGTCACGATTTCCGAGATCAACGGCTTCAAGGCGAAGGTGCGCTATCAGAGCGGTTCGACGCTGCAGTATCAGGAGGTGCTGATCAAGAACAATTCGTTCCGGATTGGCGATTCCAGGTTCACCTTGCAGCCAAACGGTATGGCCGAGGTGAAGACCGTGACGAAAGATGCGGCGACCGGCACCAGCTATATCGACACCGCCTACGCGAAGCGCAGCTAGCGCGAGCGTGATTAATTTAGGTCCGCACCGCCATTGACCCAATCTCCGCTCATTCCCGCGAAAGCAGGAATCCAGAGCCGAGAACTGGGCAAAAGAACTGGGTCCCCGCTTCCGCGGGGACGAGCGGAATTTAGAAGCGATTCAAGCTCAACTCATCTCACCTAGACTTCAATATCCGCGTGCGGATCATTCGCGGCCGGAGCCTGCGGCGCAGGACGGGCGTAAGCCTTGAGACGGCGTGCGGCCGTTTCCGGCATCTGCCGCGTGACGCGGCGCGACCATTCGATCGCGCGGAAGATCACCTCGCGGCTCTGCGCATCGAGAATGACATTTGCTTCCGCCTGTGCGGCGGCGGCGCGCATCGGATCGTGGCGCGTCGGATCGCTCGCCTCGATGGCGCTGACCGCCTGCGCGAGCTCGGTTGCGACCGCGCCCTGAACCGGGCCGACGCTCGGACGCTCGACGCCGACCTGCAATCCGACCATCGCTGGCCGTGTCACGCCAGTGATCGCCATGGTAAGCCCCTTGCGGTCTCGCTCCTCGAGACCCGTTCCGCATTGTCCGCGAACTTTACGGGCAGGGGATTAAGGTGCTGTTAGGGAGTGTGGTTAATTGGCGCGACGTGACGTACGGAAGTCCGCTCGGTTAAAACGGCGCTAAAATCGCTACAGCGTGCGGCTCACCGAGACCGGCACCGCGGTGCCGCGCGGCGCGGCGTTGGTGCGACCCGAGTTGCCATAGGTCTGCGGCGCGCTCTTGCGCGCAAGCTCCGCATGGGCGCCGCGGATCAGGCTTTCGGACACCGCGTGCGAGGTCGCCAGCACCGTCAGATTGATCTGCAGTAAGGCGCGAAACGAGTCGTGCTGCTGCTGCAGCTTCTCGAGCAGCTCGGGGATATGCGTCTTGAGGGCAGGCAGGTTCGCTTTCACCTGCGCGGTATCCGCCACATAGGCGCGCGCGAGCTCGGCCTTGGTGGGTTCCAGGCCGGCCGCGTCCTTGACGTTGCCGGCGCGCACCAGCGCGGTTTCCTGCTCGACCGTCGCAATCAGCGCATCCATCGCGGCGAGGAGGTGGCGCACCAGTCTTTCGGCGTCGGTCGCCGACGTGATCGGCGCCGGCGCGGGCGCGGGATTCGGCGCTTGTTTCGTCCCTTGGTTCGGTCCCTGAGTCATTTCGCTCTCGCTTCCTGCTGCGCGATCAGCGCGGTGTAGACGTGCTTTGCCAGCCCGATGCCGCCGGCCTTGGCAAAGCTTTTCGAGTATTCGTTCACCAGGAACGAGCGCCACACGCCGGTCGCCTGGCTGCCGCCGAACGGACCGTCGCCGTCGACATGGGTCATCATCTGGCTGAACATCGAATTGAGGAACACGGCCTCGAAATCTTCCGCCGCGGCGCGCGCCTTGGCATTGGTCATCGTGCCGCCCTTGCGCGCCAGCGCGGCGGGGTTCGCCCCGTAGGCGTTGGCGGCGAGGGACGTCGCGCCGATGCTGAGCGGGTTGACGGCGGCCATCACATCACCTCGATGTCGGCTTGGATGGCGCCCGCGGCCTTGATCGCCTGCAGGATCGCAATCATGTCGCGCGGGCCAATGCCGAGCGCGTTGAGGCCGTCGACGAGCTGCTGCAGCGAGACGCCTTCCTTCACCAGCGCGAGCTTCTTGCCGTCCTCCTGCACGCCGACCTGGGTGCGCGGCACCACGCGGGTCTGGCCGCGCGAGAGCGGCGCCGGCTGGCTGACCTGCGGGGTTTCACTGATGCTGACGGTGAGATTGCCTTGCGCCACCGCCACCGTGGAGACGCGCACGTCGCGGCCCATCACGATGATTCCGGAGCGCTCATCGATGACGATTTTCGCCGGCAGATCCGGCTCGATCTGGATCTGCTCGATCTCGGTGAGCAGCGCGACGACCTTGCCGGCGAACTGCCGCGGGATCATCAGCTGGACCGTCGAGGGGTCGAGCGGTTCGGCAGTCGGCTGGCCGATATAGTCGTTGATGGCGGCTGCGATCCGCTTCGCGGTGGTGAAGTCGGCGTTGCGCAGGGCCAGGCGCAGATTGGGCAGCCGGTTGAGCGCGAAGTCGATCTCGCGCTCGATGATGGCGCCGTTGGAGATGCGTCCGACCGTCGGCACGCCGCGGGTGATCTTGGCGGCATCGCCCTCGGCCTGGAAACCGCCGATCGCGAGCGAGCCCTGGGCCACGCCATAGACATTGCCGTCGGCGCCGAGCAGGGGCGTGACCAGCAGCGTTCCGCCCTGCAGGCTCTTGGCGTCGCCCATCGCCGACACGGTGACGTCGATGCGCGTGCCCTGGGTGCCGAAGGGCGGCAGATTGGCCGTCACCATCACGGCGGCGACGTTGCCGGTGCGCAGCGTCTGGCCGCGGATGTTGACGCCGAGGCGTTCGAGCATCGCCTGCAGCGATTGCTTGGTGAACGGGATGTTGTTGAGCGTGTCGCCGGTGCCGTTCAGGCCGACCACGAGGCCGTAGCCGATCAGCTGATTCTGGCGCACGCCCTCAACGCTGGTGAGATCCTTGATGCGCGAGGCCGCCTGTCCGCCGATCGGCGACAGGATCAGAACGGCCGCGAGCGCGGCGATGCCGATGCGGGCAAACCACATGACTTCAGCTCCCCGTCGCTGCAATCCCCGGCGGCGTCTCCCAACGCGCCGGGCGGCGACGGGGATGACTATGCGAGCCGCGTGCCAACCTCTAGATCATTGATTTAACAGGAATTCGAGGAAATCTCCCAGGCGCCGCCAGGGTCAATCCTTGCCGCGCGCGGCAATTTTTGCCGCGCGTCTTAACGCGCCATTAACCATGACTGGGCGACTTCAAGAGCATGATCCCGAAAAGTGGAGACCGGTTTTCGGAAAAGATCATGCTCCGCCAATAGTCGACGAACCAGATCGCCATGCGGATCCAGGGACCCTACAACGCCAATGCCGCCGCACCGTCCTCGACGGCGCGGCGTTCGTCGTCTGGGACGTTCAGCCTGGAGACCGACTCTCCGACGCGGACCTCCGGGGCTCCGGGCGGGGTCCGCAATATCGGCGGGATCGAGACGCTGCTGGCGCTGCAGGGAGTGGAAGAGCCGGGCGAACGGCGGCGCAAGGCCGTCAAGCGCGGCCGCGGTGCGCTTGACGCGCTCGATGCCCTGAAGATCGGCCTGTTGTCCGGGACGCTCGATACGGCGGCGCTGGCGCGGCTCAAATCCGCCGGCTCCGGGCTGACCGAGCCCACCGGGGATCCGGGGCTCGACACGGTCATGGCCGAGATTGCGCTGCGGGTTGAGGTCGAACTCGCCAAGGTCGGAATGCCGGGCGAGCAGGGGGCCGGCTAACCGTCGGTTCCACTTGGCCGAATCCTGCTGCAGTGCACGTTTTCCATGTCGTTGGAATGACTGACTTCGCTGTTGTCGGCTGCCCGGCCGATGGCTATAAGCTCGCCGCCAGCGGTGGGGTCGCGGTTGATGGAGTCGCTGCAGGATGTTGCGGGAGAAGGAAAAGAAGGCGCGGACGCCGGACAAGAACACTCCCCGGTCGGCCGAAAAGAACGAGTTTGGCCTGAACGGCTACCGACCGTCGGAAAAAGAACCATTCATGAATGACCGTCAGCGTGAGTACTTCCGCGCCAAGCTGCTCACCTGGAAGGACGAGATCCTGAAGGAGGCGAAGGACACCCTCCAACACCTTCAGGACGAGAATCAGAATCACCCGGATCTGGCCGACCGCGCGTCCTCCGAGACGGACCGCGCGATCGAGCTCCGTGCCCGCGATCGTCAGCGCAAGCTGATCGCCAAGATCGACGCGGCGCTCGCGCGCATCGATGACGGCTCCTACGGCTATTGCGAGGAGACCGGCGAGCCGATCTCGCTCAAGCGCCTCGAGGCCAGGCCGATCGCAACGCTTTCGATCGAGGCGCAGGAGCGGCACGAGCGGCGCGAGCGGGTGTACCGGGACGACTGACTTTCGCTGTCGACACTTCGAACTTGCCAACGGCCGGGCTTTGCCCCGGCCGTTTGTTATTCTGGGCCGGTGAATGCGCGGGCCGTGAAAATACTCATTCGCGAGCCAGCCCGCCGTTTTCTATGATCCGCTTCCTGATTCGGGGGCTTGAGCCGGCGACATGGGGAACTCTGCTGCGGAACGGGCCTTCCAGAGGGCGCGGCTCAAGAAGAAGCAAAAGGGCGAGGTCGCGCAGCTGTTCGAGCGCGCGCTGACGCTGCACGAGTTAGGACGTCTGCCCGACGCGATGGCGGTTTATCGCCAGCTCCTGAGGCTGGAGCCGAATCATTTCAACGCGCTGTACCTGCTCGGGCGCCTGGAATCCTCGGCGCAGGGCTATCACGAGGCCGAAGCGCTGCTTGCCCAGGCGGTGCAAGCCGATCCGCGGTCGGCGGATGCGCACTTCCATCTCGGCGTCGTGCTCAGCGCATTGGAGCGTTTCGAGGACGCGCGGGCGAGCTATCAGCAGGCGGTCGCGCTGAAACCGAACGATCCGCTCGCGCTCAACAATCTCGGCACCGTTTGCCGCAATCTCAATCGCCCGCAGGAGGCGATCGACTGTTACGACAAGGCGATTGCGATCAAGAGCAACTCGGCGGAAATCCACCACAACCGCGGCCTGGTCCTTCTGGATCTCGCGCGATACGAGGAGGCGCTCACCAGCTTTGACCGCGCGCTCGCCATCAATCCTCGCCATGCTGATGCTCTCAGTGATCGCGGCAACGCCTTGTACTGGCTCAGGCGTCTCGCCGAGGCGCTCGACAGCATCGACCGGGCGATCGAGCTCGCGCCGGAGAGCGCCCGTGCATGGACAAACCGCGCCGAGGTCTTGCTGAACTTGAATCGTACGTCCGATGCGGTCGCGAGCTGCGAGCGGGCGCTTGCGCTGTCGGGATCGGCACCTACTCCTCAGGCGGTCTTCATCCTCGGCCGCTGCCTCGCGCAGCTCGGCCAGGTCAACGAGGCGATCGCAAGCTTCGATATGGCGCTGGCGATGGAGCCGGGTTTCGAGCTCGCGATCTCCAACAAGATATTTGCGCTGGATTTTGCCGAGGACGCGAGTTTCGAATCACACTGTGACGCGCGCCGCACCTGGTGGGAGCAAATCGGCACCAGGATCCCAGCATCGCCGCGCCATCATCACCCGAACGATCGCAATCCCGATCGGCGCCTGGTTCTCGGCTACGTCTCGTCCGACTTCCGCTGGCACTCGGCGGCGCTCGCATTCAGGCCGGTGCTGCAGCACCACGACAAGGCGCGGTTCGAGGTCGTTTGCTATTCATGCTCACCGCGCGTCGATTCCGCGACCGAACAGTTCCGTCAGATGGCGGACCGCTGGCGTGATGCCTCGCAATGGTCCGACGAGCGGCTCGATGCGCAGATCCGCGAGGATGGAATCGACATCCTGATCGACCTGTCCGGGCACACCAACGGCAATCGCCTCGGCGTTTTCGTCCGCAAGCCCGCGCCGGTTCAAGTGCACGCCTGGGGCAACATCACCCCGCCGGGGCTGCCGACCATCGACTACGTGCTCGCCGACCCGGTCTCCATTCCACCTCATGTGCGGCATTTGTTTTGCGAGACGATCTACGATCTGCCTTGCATTCTCACGGTCGACCCGCTTCCGCCGGGCGTGCCGCACGCCGAGACGCCGGCGCTCGCGAACGGCTTTGTCACCTTCGGCGTCTTCAACCGCGTCAACAAGATTTCCGAAGCGGCCGCCGCGCTCTGGTCGCGCATTCTGGCGCGCGTTCCGCAGGCGAAGCTGCTGATCAAGCACTCCTCTCTCGACGATCCGGCGGTCCAGGGAAATCTGCTGGTGCGCTTCGCGCGCTACGGCGTGCCGGCGGAACGGATCGAGCTCATGGGAGGAAGCCCGCGTGCGGATCACCTCGCCGCGCTCAACCGCGTCGACATCAGCCTCGACCCGTTCCCACAGAACGGCGGCGCCAGCACCTGGGAATCGCTGCAGATGGGCGTGCCGGTGGTTGCCAAGCTCGGCAACGCGCAGGCGAGCCGCGCCGCGGGAGCTATTCTGACCGCTGTCGGAATGCCGGATTGGGTCGCGCGCAGCGACGAGGAATATATCGAGATTGCGGTCGCGCGCGCCTCGCAAATAGCCGCGCTCGCGGAGCTGCGCCGCGCGCTGCCCGCGCGCATCGCGGCAAGCACCGCCGGAAATCCCGCACGCTACACCGAAGCGGTGGAGAGCGCCTATCGCACGATGTGGCGGACTTATTGCGCGAAGAGCGTGGGCTAGTCCTCCTCCCATCAGCAAACTCGGCGCTCGTAAATGCGCCCTCGCCCCTTGCGGGAGAGGGCTCCTCAGAGCTTCAACGCAGAAGAATGGGTGAGGGGTTAGGCTGTAACCCCTCACCCGTCCGAGTGCGTAGAAATACTTGCGATGCCCTCTCTCCGAAAGGGCGTTCACGCCCGTCTTCGACGGGCTATGGGGCGAGGGCGTAGCAACGCCGACCGTGACTCGTGGATGTTCCGCAAAATTCACGCGGCCTGCGGCGGGGAGAGCCGCAGGCCGCGTTTGGACGCTGTCGCAATGTGCACGGTTGCGGCAGCGGGGAGCTGGGAAACTAGAACGGCAGGATGATATCCATCACCTGCTGGCCGTAGCGCGGCTGCTGCACGTCGGTGATCTGGCCGCGGCCGCCATAGGCGATGCGCGCCTGCGCGATCTTGGTCGAGTCGATCGTATTGTCGCTCTCGATGTCCTCCGGGCGAACGATGCCGGCGACGATCAGCTCTCTGATCTCGAAGTTGACGCGCACTTCCTGCTTGCCTTCGACCACCAGGTTGCCGTTCGGCAGCACCTGGGTGACGACAGCGGCGACGTTGGTCTGCAATGCCTCCTGGCGGTTGACCGAGCCTTTGTTGTCGGTCGACGCCGTGGAGTCGGCGGTGAGCAGCTTGCCCGGGAGCACCTGTGCGGCCGACCCGCTCAGCAGCTTGCTGCCGGCAAAATCCGTAATCCCTGAGTCTTCCTTGCTCGAACGGCTGCGCGCGGTGCCGTTCTCGATCTTGGCGTTGTCGGTGATCTTCACCTTCACGGTCATGATGTCGCCGACCTGCATGGCGCGCTGGTCCTTGAAGAAGGCGCGCGACCCGTTGCGCCACAGCGAGTTCGGGCTGTAGCTCGCCGGCTGCGGCGCCGGCATTGGCATCTGTATCGGCTTGTAGCCGGGCTGGGCGGTCGGATTCTCGATCGCCGAGAGCTCCGGCCTCTCGCCGATATTCTTCAGCCGGTCGATCGCCGAGCAATTCGCGAGCAGCCCCGACATCAGGACGACGGCGAGGAGAACAGGAAAACGCGGTGTCTTCGACATGACGCTCACAGGCTCGGTTGATCTCATTCGGTCTGGGCCGCCGCGACCTGCGCGGGAGCGGGCGCCGGCGGCGGCGCCGCGACGGTGATGCGGCCGGGCGCCGTGACGATGCCCTGGATGGTGCGCTTCGAGTTCGGATTGAGGACGTTCACCATGTCGCCCTCGGCGCCGGACTCGAGCGCCTGGCCGCGCATGGTGAGGGTGATGCCGGGCACCTCGTAGTGCAGCAGCACCATGTCGTTCTTCTTCACGATTTCCGGCTTCATCAGGTCGGCCTTGCGCAGCGCCTGCCCGGCGCGCACGGCGCCGCGCGCCGCAAAGCCGATGATCTCGGCGGCGGGGAGGGGCGGCTCGGCGGTGAACTCGCTCTTCGCCCGCCGCTCGACCGTGATGTCGCTCTGCCTGACCAGCTCGCCGCGCGCCAGCGCGCGCGTCACAATTGCGGCTTCGACGGTCTCGATCGCGCTGCCGGTGTAGCGCCATTGGACGCGGCTCGCGCCCGGAAGCTCGAAGGTGAGGTCGAAGCGGCGCGTCCCGCGGTCGTAATTGATTTTGGCCGCCGAAAGCTCGGCCGTCGAGGTGAGGGCAAGCTCGATGCCGCGGACATCGCGATCGAAGGTGAGCTTGAGGTTCTCAGGCTTCCCCAAATTGTAGTGCCGGGTGAGCGCCGCGGCGACGCGCTGCTCGATCTCCTCGGCGGCGATGGTGCGGCTCGCATGCGTCACGGTGATCTCGCTCAAGCCGCGCGTATCCACCGCGATCAGCCCGGCGGCGCGCACCGCGTCGACCACGGCGCGGGCCGGCACCGTGCCGGTCTCGCCGAGATTGGGGGCGCGGAAGATCGGCGTGCTCGAGGCGAGGCCGGCGTTCTCGACCAGGTCGCCGACGCGCACGATGTCGCTGGCAACGATCGCCTGCGGCTTGAGCCGCGGGTTGCCCTGCGCGGCGGCCGAAGCGGCGGCCGCGGCAAGGAGCAGAAGGGACAGCGCGATCCGCATCATCTCTCTCCTCAGCGCAGCATCTGGGCGGTGGATTGCAGCATCTGATCGGTCGCTGTGATGACCTTGGCGTTCATCTCGTAGGCACGCTGCGCCGCGATCAGATCGGAGATTTCGCTCACCGCCTCGACATTGGCCTGTTCGAGGTTGCCCTGCTGCAGGTTGCCGAACGCGTCCTGGTTCGGATTGCCGACCTGCGGCGTGCCGGAGGAGGGCGTCTCGAGATAGAGGTTGTCACCGATGCCTTGCAGGCCGGCCTTGTTGACGAACATCGCGAGCTGGATCTGCCCGATTGCAGTCGGCGTCGTGTTGCCCGGAAGCGTCGCGGCCACCTGGCCCTGCGCGTTGATCGTGACGGACGTCGCGTTCTGCGGAATCGTCAGGCCCGGATTGAGCACATTGCCCTGGGCGGTGACGATGCGGCCCTGCGAGTCGAGCTCGAACGAGCCGTCGCGCGTATAGGCGGTGCGGCCGTCCGGCAGCGTGATCTGGAAGAAGCCTTCGCCGCGGATCGCGACGTCGTAATCCTTGCCGGTCTGCACCAGCGAGCCTTGCGTCATCAGACGCGGCGTGCCGACGGTCTTCACGCCGGCGCCGAGCTCGACGCCCGCCGGCAGCTGATTGCCCTGGTCGGAAGTTTGCGTGCCGACGCGGCGCACATGCTCGTAGAGCAGGTCCTGGAACTCGGCACGCTGGCGCTTGTAGCCGGTCGTGCGCATGTTCGCGATGTTGTTCGAGATCACCTGAACGTTGAGCTCTTGCGCCATCATTCCGGTGGCGGCGGTGTGAAGGGCTCGCATGGTCTATGGCTCCTTGTGCCGCCGCGTCAGGCCGGGACTTCGGCAAGCTTGTCGATCGCCGAGCGGCGCATATCGCTCTGGCTCTGCAGCATGCTGGCGACCTGGGTGTAGGCGCGCGTGATCTCGATCATCCGCGTCATCTCCATGACGCTCTTGACGTTCGACTTTTCGATCGTGCCCTGGTTGACGCGAACATTGGCCGAGGGCACCTGCGCCGCAATGCCGTTCGGCGCCGCGTAGGTCGAGGTGCCGTCCTTCTCCAGCCGCTGCGGCTGGTCGAAGCTGGCGAGCCGCAGCTTGCCGCGCTGCGAGTCCGTGGTGTTCTGCCCCTCGCGCACCGAGATCGTGCCGTCGAGCCCGATCGAGATGTCACGATCGTTCGGCTGAAACACGATCGGGCCGTTCTGCCCGACCACTGGAAAGCCCTCGGAGGTGACGAGCTGGCCCTGGTTGTTGATCTGCAGCGCGCCGTTGCGGGTATAGCGCTCGCCGCGCGGCGTCTGCACCGTCAGGAAGGCATTGCCGCTGATCGAGATGTCGAGCGGATTGTTGGTGTGCTCGACCGCGCCCTGGCCGAAATCGATCCAGGTGGCGCGATCCTGCACGAACGAGAGCGCGCGATCGTTGCCGCGAAACTGATTCGCGCGCGCGACCGGCATCAGGTGCTCGTGGAAAACTGTGTTGTCGGCCTTGTAGCCGGTCGTGTTGATGTTCGCGATATTGTTGGCAACGACGTCGAGCTCGCGCTGAAGCGCGATCTGCCGCGACAATCCGATGAGACCTGCGTTCTCCATCGGTCAAGCTCCCCAGCTGCGACCGGTCGCGGGCCCTCCCAGGCCGTTAACCGGTCTTCGTTCGCGCCGCTCACCTCTCCCAAGGCGGGCGGTCGCAGCGATAGCTTTGCAGGGGCCGTGCCAGCGCGGAAAATAGCGTCTTGTCAGAAGCTTCGCTGAAAATCATGGATTCCGAGGCTGGGCAGAAAGCGTCTTGCTGCCGGGGTCACCCGGCAATTTTTACCCAATCGGAAAGCAATCATTAACCATTCGGAACCTAGCTTGAGCGTGCTTCGCTTGCGCGCCTTCCGCGCGGGCGATCGGGCAGGTGGGGCAGGGATCGCATGGCAAAGGACAAACCCGCGGAGGCCGAAGGCGACGGCGCGGACGAGGGCAAAAAAGGCTTTCTATCGAAGAAGCTCATCATCCTGGTCGCCGGCGGCCTGCTCGCTGTGGGTGGCGTCGGTGGCGGCGCCTACTTCTTTCTTAGCGGCAGCAAGCACGCGCACGAGGAGAAGGTCGCGCAAGCGCCGGTGAAGCCGCCTCCGGCCTTCTACGATCTGCCCGAGCTGTTGGTGAACCTGCAGGCGCCGGCCGGCCGCTCCACCTATCTCAAAGCCAAGATCGTGCTCGAGGTCGAGGACGCCAAGCTGGTCGAGCAGATCAAGCCGCTGATGCCGCGCGTCATGGACGCGTTCCAGACTTATCTGCGCGAAATGCGCCAGAGCGATCTTGAGGGTTCGGCCGGGCTCTACCGGCTGCGCGAGGAGTTGACGCGTCGCGTCAATGTCGCGGTCGCGCCGAGCAAGATCAACGCCGTGCTGTTCAAGGAAATCGTGGTCCAGTAGCGCCGAGAACAACGAATATGGCCGAGGACCAAGACGATCTCGCAGCCGAATGGGGCCTGGCTCTCGCCGAGCAGGGCGCAGCGCCCAAGGGCGGCGGCCTGCCTGAGCCGGGCGCCGCCATGGAAGGCGGCGAGGGCACCGACGACATGGCCGCCCAGTGGGCGGCGATGATCGAGGACGGCGGACAGTTCGTCCAGGCCGGCAACAAAGGCGGCGCCGAGCGCATTCTGAACCAGGAGGAAATCGACAGCCTCCTCGGCTTCAATCTTGCCGACATCACGCTCAACGAGAACTCCGGCATCCGGGCGATCATCGACTCGGCGATGGTCTCCTACGAGCGTCTGCCGATGCTCGAAATCGTCTTCGACCGCCTGGTGCGGTTGATGACGACCTCGCTGCGCAATTTCACCTCCGACAACGTCGAAGTCTCGCTCGACCGCATCACCTCGGTGCGCTTCGGCGACTATCTCAATTCGATCCCGCTGCCCGCGATCCTGTCGGTGTTCAAGGCCGAGGAATGGGACAATTTCGGCCTGTTCACGGTCGACTCGAGCCTGATCTATTCGATCATCGACGTGCTGCTCGGCGGGCGGCGCGGGCAGACCGCGATCCGCATCGAGGGCCGGCCCTACACCACGATCGAAACCAGCCTGGTCAAGCGCATGATCGAGGTGGTGCTGGCCGACGCCGAGCAGGCGTTCCGCCCGCTCTCGCCGGTGCGCTTCAATATCGACCGGCTCGAGACCAATCCGCGCTTTGCGGCGATCACGCGCCCGGCCAATGCGGCAATCCTGGTGCGGCTGCGCATCGACATGGAAGACCGCGGCGGCACGATCGAATTGTTGTTGCCTTACGCGACGATCGAGCCGATTCGTGATGTGCTGCTGCAGATGTTCATGGGCGAGAAGTTCGGCCGTGATCCGATCTGGGAGGGGCATCTCGCGACCGAGATCGGGCAGGCGGACATCGCGGTCGAAGCCGTTCTCTACGAAGCCGAGCTGCCGCTGAAGCAGCTGATGGCGCTCGAGGTCGGCCATACCCTCACACTCGATCTCAGGCCCGATGCGCTCGTGAGCGTGCGCTGCGGCGAGATCACGCTGACCGAAGGCCGCATGGGCCGGGTCGGCGACCGCGTCGCCGTGAAGGTCACCAAGCCGCTGCGCAAGCCGAAGACGACCTTCGCGATGTTCGAAATGGCGGATCAATCCTCGAAACCCATGGAGGCCCAGTGAGTAACGGACTTGGATTGATGATCGAGAGCCTGGTGGCGATCCTGCTGCTGCTCACGATCAGCTTTTGCGTCGTGCTGAATGGCCGGCTGAAGAAGCTCAAGGCCGACGAGCACGCGCTGAAGGGAACGATCGCCGAGCTCATCACCGCAACCGAGATCGCCGAGCGTGCGATCGCCGGCCTGAAGATGACGGTGCGTGATTGCGATCAAAACCTGAGCGATCGGCTGCGCGTCGGCGACGCGCTGGTGCGCGAGCTCGGAGGGAGGATTGAGACCGGCCGCGAGGTGCTTGGTCATCTTGCCCAAATCGCGCTCGCGGCACGTCCCGCGGCGGAGCCGGTCGCGCCGAAAGTGCCGACCCATGATGCGCAGGCCACCGCTCAGGCGGCTTCGGCGTTCGCGGCGCGCGCACGTCAGCGGCTCAGCCAGGCCGCCTGATGCATCTCATTCGCGATCTGCGTCTGATCCCCGTCGTCGCGCTCGCGGCGGCGGCGCTTTTTCTGCTCAAGGCGACCTCGATCGTGATCGAGGGGGGATACACGTTGATCGCGTCGCGCGCCGCACTGGCGCAGGGCCTCGGCACAGGCGCCAGGGCGGACGAGATGCCGCCGCTGGCCGCGCTCGACGATGTCGCATCGCGCAGGAGCGTCCCGCGCGCCGGCGACAGCCGTGCCAACGACAATCCAGCCAACGCCTGGGTGCGCGACATCTACCAGGCGCCCGGCTATGGCGGTGCAAGGGGCGATGGGCCCGAATACACCGGCTCGGTCGCGGCGCCGAAGCCGGAAGCCACGGCCGAGCCGGCGAAGGAAAACGGAACTGGCGGCGGACATGGCGGCGCGCCGGCGCCGGACAAGAACATCTCGACCACGCCGCCGGAGCCGATCAAGCCCGCAATGTCCGCAGGCGAGCGCGCCGTCCTCGAAAGCCTGCAGCAGCGCCGGCAGGAGCTGGAGACGCGCTCGCGCGAAAACGAGGTGCGCGACAGCCTGCTGAAAGCCACCGAGAAGCGCCTCGAGCAGCGGATGCAGGAATTGAAGGACATGGAGCAGCGCCTGCAGGGCGCGGAGAAAAAGAAGGACGACGAAGAAGCCGCGAAGTTCAAGAGCCTCGTCACGATGTACGAGAACATGAAGGCGAAGGACGCGGCCAAGATCTTCGACCGCCTCGATCTGCGCGTGCTGATTGAAATTGCGAACGCCATGAACCCGCGCCGCATGTCCGACATCCTCGGCCTGATGACGCCCGAAGCCGCCGAGCGGCTGACCATCGAGATCGCGAACCGCTCCGGTGCGATCGGCCGATCGCAGAGCAACGCCCCCGCCGAGCTGCCCAAGATCGAAGGGCGGCCGAGGTCGTAAAGACTGGCCGAAAGCCTGATGCCGGAAGCCCGATTCCTGCGGAAATCCCCGCGCATCCGGACATTCCCTCATGCGTGTCTACGACACGGTTAAGAGGCCGTTAAACGCGAACCTCTAGGCTGGACCCGCGGGCGCGTCGCGACCGAACGACGGCGCGCGGGTAGTCAAGATGGCGGGCAAGCCGATCAGGATCACAGCGTTGCGCGGTGCGCATCAGGCGCAGGTGCCGCCGCGCCTTGGCGTGCGCATCGTGATCGTTGCGGTGCTGCTGCAGCTGTTGCTGCTTGCGGCGCTGCTCACGCTGTTTCCGGCGCGCGCGAGCGCGGCCGGCGTAAAGGGCGATATCTCGGTCAGCACCGCGAACGGCTATGCCCGGCTCATCTTCACGCTGGCCGAGGAGGTCGAGGCCGACGTGCGGCTCACCAACGGCATCATGATCATCGGCTTCAAGCGCGCGCTGGAGATCTCGGCCGACCGCATCATGCAGGCGGGAGACTATGTGAGTGCCGCCCGCGTCGACCCCGACGGCACGGCCGTGCGGATCGCGCTCAATCGCAAGGTCACCGTCAACATGATGGCGGCGGGCGAGAAGCTGTTCGTCGACTTGTTGCCGGAGAGCTGGACCGGCGTGCCGCCAGGTCTGCCGCAAGAGGTCGTCGACGAGCTCGCGCGGCGCGCGCGTGAGGCCGAGAAACGCGAACGTGCCGCGCGGCAACTGGCGGCGCAGCGCACCGTGCCGCCGGTGCGGGTGCGCGTCGGCGTGCAGCCGACATTCACGCGCTACACCTTCGGACTTCCGGCGCTGATCGCGGTCTCAGTCGATCGCACCGATGACCGGATGAGCCTGACCTTCGAAGCACCGCTCAAATTCGATCTCGCCGACGCGCAGGCGACTTTGCCGCCGATGATTTCAGCCATCGAGGCGCAGTCGCGCCCCGACACCGCCGTGGTGCAGTTCGACTTCGTCGGCAAGGTCGACGTCCGCACCTTCCGCGAGGACAACAGCTACATCGTCGATATCCAGCCGCTGCGGACCCGCTCCGAGACCGAGACCGATCAGTCCGCCGCCGTGGCGGCGCTGGCGGCACGCATGGCAGAAAAGAAGCCGCCGGCCGCACCCGAGAAAAGCGCGGCGCCGGAGAAGCCGGTCGAGCGCGCTGCGCCGGCCGTAGCGCCGCCATCCAAGGCGGCAGCGCCAGTGCCGATGCCGGTCGCGCGGCCCGCGCAGGCGCCAGCACCGGTGCCAGCGCCTGTGCCAAGCACCAAACCGCCCGAGCCGGCGGCGCAGGTCGAGACACCTGCCGTGACGCCGAGCGCTCCCGCGCCCGCGGCCGCGACACAAGCGGCGGCAGCGCCACGTGCCGAGCCAGCGCGTGCCGAAACGCCGCGTGCCGAGCCACCGCCTCCGGCAGCCCCGCCAAGCGCACCCCAGACCATTCCGGCGCGCGAGGAGGGGGACACAAGGCCTGCGCCCGCCGCCGATCCGCGGGCCCGCGTCATGGCCGAGGTGCGGCGCCAGGGCGACGCGGTGCGCATCGTGTTTCCGTTCGCGCATCCGACCTCCGCGGCAATGTTCCGACGCGCCGACACGGTCTGGCTGGTGTTCGACAGCGCGGCACCGATCGACATCGCGCAGATCGTCGCGCAGTCGGGCCGCGCCATTCGCCATGCCAATGTGTCGCGCTCGGCCGAGGGGCAGGTCGTGCAGCTCAAGCTCGACCGGCCGAAGCTGACGAGCGCGGCCATCGACGGCGCAATCTGGTCGGTGGTGGTCGGCGACACGATGCTCGAGACGACCCAGCCGCTCAGCATCATGCGGGTGCCGCAAAGCAATGGACGCGCCAACGTCACCATTCCGTTCCAGGAGGCGGGCCGCCTGCATCGCCTGGCCGATCCGGATGTCGGCGATACGCTGCTGGTGGTCACGGCCCTGGGGCCGGCACGGGGATTTGTGAAGCCGCAGGATTTCGTCGAACTCAATGCGCTGGTCTCGGCGCATGGCATCGTGATCCAGCCGCTTGCCGACGACGTCATGGTGGACCTCGGCAGCGACAAGGTGATGGTGACGCGCCCGGGCGGGCTCGCGCTGTCCAACGCCGTGGCCCGCATCGCGTCCTCGCCGACCGACGTGGCGGCGCGGCGCGTCAGCGGCCTGTTCACGCTCGATCCGCAGGCCTGGGGCTTCGATCGCGAGGCCGACTATCGCCAACGCCAGGAGCAGCTCGTTCGCGCCGCCGCCGCCGCGGAGGAGTCGCGCCGCACCGCCGCGCAGCTCGAGCTTGCGCGCTTCTATCTCGCGCGCGACATGGTCCCGGAAGCGAAAGGCGTGCTCGACGTCGCGGCTTCCGACGAACGCGCCGCGCAGGACGGGACCGCCGTCATGCTGCGGGCGGTCGCCAATATCATGATGGGCCGGGGGACCGACGCGCTGAAGGACCTGTCGAGCACGCCGGTGTCGAAGCGTAACGACGTCGCGTTATGGCGCGCGCTGGCGCAGGCGAAAGAGGGCAAATGGGCCGAGGCGCGCGAAGGATTCCGCTCGATCGAGACCGCGACCGCAACGCTACCGCTCGAGATGCAACGGTTCGCGTTCCAGGAGGCAGTGCGCGCCGCCATCGAGGTGCGCGACTTCGGCGGCGCCGCGACGCTGCTTTCGGAGTTCGATACGCTCGGGCCGGCGCGCGCGCGCGACAATGATCTGGCGGTGCTCAAGGGGCGGGTGATGGAAGGCCTTGGCCGGCTCTCCGAGGCGCTTGCGCTTTACCGCGCCGCGTCGGGCTCGGAGGATCGGCCGGCCGCGGCGCGCGGCATGCTGCGCGAGATCGCGCTGCGCCAGTCGATCGGCGACATGAAGCGCGAGGATGCGGCGAATGCGCTCGAGACGCTGACGACTGCCTGGCGCGGCGACGACACCGAGGCCGAGGCGCTGCAGCTCCTAAGCCGCATGTACGCGGAGGACGGCCGCTACCGCGATGCGTTCCAGGTGATGCGCACCGCGCTCACCGTCTATCCGCAATCCGAGATGACGCGGCGCATTCAGGACGAAGCGGCCGCCGCCTTCGATGGCCTGTTCCTCGGCGGCAAGGGCGACAGCATGGCGCCGATCGATGCGCTCAGTCTGTTCTATGATTACCGCGATCTGACGCCGGTCGGGCGGCGCGGCGACGAGATGATCCGCAAGCTCGCCGATCGCCTGGTGTCGGTCGATCTGCTCGACCAGGCCGCCGAGGTGCTGCAGCATCAGGTCGAGCATCGCCTCCAGGGCGCGGCGCGTTCGCAGGTCGCCGTCAAGCTGGCGGTCATCTACCTGATGGCGCGCAAGCCCGAGCGAGCGGTCCAGGTGCTGCGGTCAACGCGCACCGCCGACCTGCCGAACGAGCTGCGCAACCAGCGTCTGCTGATCGAGGCGCGCGCGCAGTCCGACACCGGCCGGCCGGAGCTCGCGCTCGACGTCATCGCCAACCTGCAGGGGCGCGAGGTCGATCGTTTGCGCGCCGATGTTCTGTGGAAGGCGCGGCGCTGGCGCGAGGCCGCCGAGCAGATGGAAAAGTATTATGGCGAGCGCTGGCGCGAGTTCGCGCCGCTCACCGAGCCGGAACGCGCCGACGTGCTGCGCGCCGCGATCGGCTATGCGCTGAGCGACGACATGATCGGGCTCGAGCGTTTCCGCAACAAGTATGCGGCGAAGATGGCCGAGGGGCCGGATCGCGGCGCCTTCGAGGTCGTGACCCAGCCGTACAATACGGGTGCGCCGGAATTCGCCGAGATCGCGCGCATCATCGCGATGACCGACACGCTCGACGCATTCCTGCGCGATATCCGCGCGAAGTACCCGGAGACGACCGCGCCGGCGCCAGGCCCGCTGCCGTCACCGCCGGCCGCGAGGCCCGCAGTCCCTGAGCGTGGCGCCTCGGCGGCGGCGCAGCGTGCCGGCTGACCAAAGATTTCTGATACGTAGTTTTACGTAATGCCGTGCCTGCGTGCTGACGCAACGTGACCTTAAGGTATTTTCCGTAGGCCGGTACACGCCAAACGGGGTTCAGGCGTGCGCCGACTGTTCGAAATCCTGCGTCGCCATTTGCGATCGCTGCCGCCTGGCGGGAACGCGGGGGCCACGGCGAATCCGCCGTATCAGCGCCATTCGCCGCAGGAAGAGCTGCGCATCCGCAATCTGCAGTTCGATCTCGCGATCAACAACATGGTGCAGGGCCTGTGCTTCTTCGACCGGGAGCAGCGCCTCATCGTCAGCAACAAGCGCTATGTCGACATGTATCGGCTCGATCCGGCGCGCGTTCTCCCGGGTGTGACCCTGCGCGAGATCGTCGACATGCGCTTTGCGGCCGGCACCTGCCCGGACATGAGCGCAGACGAGTATCTGAAATGGCGCGATGCCATCAACGTCTCGGACCAGCCCTCGGACACGACCGTCAAGCTGAAGGATGGGCGCGTGTTCCAGATCCGCCATCGCCCGATGGCGGGCGGCGGATGGGTCGCGACCCATGAGGACATCACCGAGCGTGAAATCGCGCTCGAGACCGCGAAGCGCGTCGGCTCCGAGCTCGAGGCTCAGAACCGCATCCTGCACGCGCATGAGCGCCAGCTCGAAGAGACGAACCGGCGTTTCGACATCGCGCTGAGTAACATGGCGCAGGGGCTGTGCCTGTTCGATGCGGATCTGCGCGTGGTCGAGTGCAACGAGCGATATCGCGAGCTTTATGCCTTGCCGGCTGACGTCGCGAAGCGCGGGACCCATCTGCGCGAGATGGTGGCCTACAGCGTCGCACACGGGCGCCATCCCGGGCGGACGGCCGACGCGATCATGGCCGAGCGCCTCGCGGTTTTCGCGAAAGGCGAGGAGGCGACGCTGCGCACCACCGGCGTCGACGGCGAGCGCACGGTTGAGACGACCTATCGGCCCATCGACGGCGGCGGATGGGTCGCGACCTATTCGGATATCACGGCGCGCGAGCAGGCCGAGGCGGCGCTGGCGCAGCAGAACCACCGCTTCGACGCCGCGCTGAACAATATGCCGCACGGGCTGAGCATGTTCGATGCCGAGGAGCGGCTGATCGTCTGCAATCGCCGCTTTGCCGAGATGTACCGGCTGCCGCCGGAGCTGGCGCAGCCGGGCACGTTGTTCGACGACATTCTCGACTATCGCGCGCGCACCAACCAGTCGACCGAGAATGCGCTCGGTTACGCCACCAACATGCGGCGGATCGGCGAGCAGGGAAAAGCCGCGCGTTACCGGATGCCGCTGGTCGATGGGCGCACCATCGAGGTCCACTACGAGCCGATGCGCGGCGGTGGCTGGGTCGTTACCCATCAGGATGTCACCGAAACGATCCGCGCCGAGGCGCGGATCAATCACCTGGCCTGGCACGACGCGCTGACCGATCTGCCGAACCGCTTGTTGTTCCAGGAAAAGCTCAATGAGGCCCTGGTCCGCGTGCCGCGCGGCGAGAGCGTTGCAGTCCTTTGCCTCGATCTCGACCGTTTCAAGTTCGTCAATGACACGCTCGGGCACGGTATTGGCGACGAGCTGCTCAAGCTCGTCGGCGAGCGGCTGCGCAAGGCCGTGCGCGAAAGCGATACCGTCGCGCGGCTCGGCGGGGACGAGTTCGCGATCATCCAGCCGTTCGTGCAGCAGCCGAACGGCGCGACCATGCTGGCGTCGCGCATTATCGAGGCGCTGAGCGCGCCGTTTGCGGTCGGCGACCATCAGCTCGAAATTGGCACCAGCGTCGGCATTGCGGTCGCGCCGAATGACGGCGACACCGCCGAGCGGCTATTGAAGAATGCTGATCTTGCGCTCTATCGCGCAAAGTCGGACGGCCGCGGCGTACATCGCTTCTTCGCGCCCGAGATGGATGCGCAGATGCGTAAGCGGCGCGCGCTCGAAATGGATCTGCGCGCGGCGCTCGCGAACAACGAATTCGAAGTCTTCTACCAGCCGCTGGTGGATGTCGCCGCCGGCAAGGTCACGGGATTCGAGGCGCTGCTGCGCTGGCGCAACCCGGCGCGCGGCCTGGTGCCGCCGAGCGATTTCATCCCGCTCGCCGAGGAGATCGGTCTGATTGTGCCGATCGGCGCGTGGGTGTTGAAGCAGGCCTGCACCGAGGCGACGTCATGGCCGGATCACATCAGCGTCGCGGTGAACCTCTCGCCGGTGCAGTTCAAGAGCGAGCGCCTGTTGTTTGATGTCGTGGCCGCGCTCGGCGCGTCCGGGCTCGCGTCCAACCGGCTCGAGCTTGAAATCACCGAGACCGTCATGCTGCACGACACCGAGGCGACGCTCGCGATGCTGCGGCAGATCAAGGCTCTCGGTGTCGCGATCGCGATGGATGACTTCGGCACCGGCTACTCATCGCTGAGCTATCTGCGCAAGTTTCCGTTCGACAAAATCAAGATCGACCAGAGCTTTGTGCGCGAGATTTCGAACGAGGATGAAAGCATCGCGGTGGTGCGCGCCGTGATGGGCCTCGGCAGCAGCCTCGGCATGGTGACGATCGCCGAAGGGGTGGAGACGGCGCAGCAACTCGCGACGCTACGCGCCGAAGGCTGCACCGTGGCGCAAGGCTTCCTGTTCAGCGGGGCCGTTCCCGCCGCCGAGATCGGCGAGCTGCTGGTCCGCATTCATCGCGATCTCAAGGCGGCCTAGCCGCATGACTTCGGTTGAAACCGACATTGCCTTCTAATCCGACGTTAATACCTCAGCTCCTAATCTCGGTTTGCGCGTGGCGGTCTGGACCGCCATTGGCGCCGTGACGACCCAGGACCAAGGCCGCGCCGGACGGATTTGAGCCGGCGCCGGAGCATTGCGGGGCAGCATGACCGAGACTTTTTTCAGCAAGATCGCCGCTGAGCTGGAAACGCCGCGGCGCCGACGGCCGTTCGGCTCGGGCTGGATCGCTGGCACGCTCGGCCTGTTGTCGGGGCTCACCGGCGTCGCGATGGTGATCATCCTGCGCTATCCGACCCTGACCCAGATGCCGCAGCTGCACGCGATCCACGAGGGCGTGCTGTTCAGGGCATTCCTCTATTTCGTGCTGATCTGGGGTTTCCTGCTCGCCGCGCTCAGCCTCGTGCTGCGCCGCCAGAAGACACTCGGCACCGCCGCGATGGTGGTGACCCTGCTCGCCACCATGATCGGCAGCCTGCCGACGACGCAGGACATGAAGATCGGCGGCATCTTCTTCGGTCTCGATTTCTTCGTCCTCAACGTGCTGTTCACCGGCGCGCTGTTCATCCCGGTCGAGCGGCTGCTCGCGCGCAACAAGGACCAGATCGTTTTCCGCGACGAGTGGCGCGAGGATCTCTTCTACTATCTGGTCTCGTCGCTGATGGTGCAGGTGCTGACGTTTCTCACCTTCGCGCCCTCGAACTTCATCACGCATGCGAGCGACATCAGCGCGGTCCGCGCCTTCGCGCGCGAGCTGCCGTGGGTCGTGCAGCTGGTCGCCATCATGCTGCTCACCGATTTTGCCCAATATTGGCTGCATCGCGCTTTCCATCGGGTACCCGCGCTGTGGAAGTTCCACGCGGTGCACCACTCGGCGAAGTCGATGGACTGGATCGCGGGCGCGCGGATGCACTTCCTCGAAATCATCATCCTGCGCGCTTTTACGGCGACGCCGATGCTGGTGATTGGTTTCCACGAGTCGGCGATCCAGGCTTATGTGTTGATCCTGTACGTCTATTCGACCTTCATCCACGCGAATGTCGGGACGAATTTCGGTTTTCTGGAAAAGATCATGGTCGGGCCGCGTTTCCATCACTGGCATCACGGCATCGACAAGGAAGCGATCGACGTGAATTTCGCGATCCACTTCCCGTTCTTCGACCGCCTGTTCGGAACGCATCATCTGCCCGAGGGCAAGTGGCCGGAAGGCTATGGCATTGCGGGCCATCCGGTGCCGAAAGGCTACTGGAAGCAGTTGCTCTATCCGTTCCAGCGTTAGCGGCTTTTCATTGCGCAACGCAGCGGCTATGGGACGGCGCCCCGAGGGCGCCGTTTCTATTTGGAGGCAACTGCATGCGCATTGTCGATATTCGCGAGGTGACGGCGCCGATCGCCTCGTCGATCGCGAACGCTTACATCGACTTCTCGAAGATGACGCTGTCGCTGGTCGCGGTCGTGACCGATGTGAAGCGTGATGGCCGCACCGTCGTCGGCTACGGCTTCAACTCCAATGGCCGGTACGGGCAGGGCGGGCTGATTCGCGAACGTTTCGCGCCGCGCCTGATGGAAGCAAGACCTGAGACGCTGCTGAACGATGCCGGCAACAATCTCGACCCCGACCGCATCTGGGCGACGCTGATGAAGAACGAGAAGCCGGGCGGGCATGGCGAGCGCTCGGTCGCGGTCGGCACGATCGACATGGCGGTTTGGGACGCGGTCGCAAAAATTGCCAGCAAGCCGTTGTTCCAGCTGCTCGCGGAGCGCCACAAGCGCGTCGCCAATCCGCGCGTCTTCGTCTACGCGGCCGGCGGCTACTACTACCCGGGCAAGGGCCTCGAGCAGTTGCGTGGCGAGATGCGCAGCTATCTTGACCGCGGTTACACGGTCGTGAAGATGAAGATCGGCAATTCGATTGCGGAAGACCGGCCGCGCATCGAGGCCGTGCTGAAAGAGCTCGACGGCAAGGCGCGGCTCGCGGTCGATGCGAATGGCCGCTTGTCGCTGGAAGACGCGATCGCCTATGCCAAGATGCTGCGCGACTATCCGCTGTTCTGGTACGAGGAGGCGGGCGACCCGCTCGATTTCGCGCTGCAGGCCGCGCTCGCTGAGTTCTATCCGGGGCCGATGGCGACCGGCGAAAACCTGTTCTCGCATCAGGACGCGCGCAACCTCTTGCGCTATGGCGGGATGCGGCCAGATCGCGACTGGCTGCAATTCGACTGCGCGCTCTCCTATGGGCTGTGCGAGTACCAGCGCACGCTCGAAGTGCTCGAAATCGCCGGCTGGTCGCGCAGCCGCTGCATCCCGCATGGCGGGCATCAGATGTCGCTGAATATTGCAGCGGGCCTCGGCCTCGGTGGCAATGAAAGCTATCCGGACCTGTTTCAGCCCTACGGAGGCTTTCCGGATTCGGTGAAAGTCGAGGACAGCCATATCGTCATGCCGGAGCTGCCCGGCATCGGCTTCGAGGGCAAGTCGGACCTGATCAAGGTGATGCGCGAGCTGGCGCAGTGAATTGAAGCCCGCCGGCCGCGGTTTCCAATGGAATTGAAGCACGACCTCTCAATCGTCATCACCCGCGAAAGCGGGTGACCCAGTAAACGCCGGTGTCGCCATAGTCGTACGGTCTGCGTTTACTGGGTGCCCCGCTTTTGCGGGGCATGACGAACGAGAGGATTGCGCATGCCGAAATCGTTCTAGCCGCCCTGCACGCACATGAACGAGCCGATGCGCTTGCTCCATTGCGGCCCGAGATCCGGATAGGGGCCGGGCGCAAGACGCATGTTCTCGCCGGCGAAATCGTCTTCGCTGAAGAAATCCCAGGTCCCGGCTTTCACCTGGATCGAGGAGATCTCGTTCTTCCAGCCGGCGTCGCCGAGCTTTGGCTGATCGACATCGCTCTGCGCATTGAGGCCGGCGAATTTCGGCTCGGCGAAGATCTCCAGCTCGCACCGCCCGGCAGCCGGTGCCGGTGGCGCCACGACGAGCGCGGCGGCACGTGCCGGAGGCGCGACGCCGGGGCGCGCGCAGTAAGCGACGCATTGCCACTCGCTGCCGCCGCCTTCGAACGGGACCTCCTGCCAGTTCAGCTGGCAACCGTCCGGCGTGAGGCCGCCGCAATAGGGTCGCGCGACCGACACGTAGGCATCGGGCCAATAATACGCGCCGCCGATCAGCACGACACCGAGCGCCGTGAACGGCACGAAAGTTTTCCAGCCGCCGTGCCACCACAGCTTATGCGGACCTTTGTGGATCGGCCATGACTTGTTGGCGAGCTTGATGAAGGTCGCCTTCGGCAGCGGCCCCGCGAGCTGCTTGCCGAGGCCCGGACCTTTCTTCAGCGGGCCGGCCAATGGTCCGCCTTTCTTGAAGGCGTTCACGTTCGGATTGAAGCCGTGCTTGACCTGCGGGTTGAATTGCTTCGGCTGGAACGTGGACTTCTTGATCTGCTTGTATTGCGGCTGCGTGTGCACGACCCGCGGGGCCGTCTTGACCCGGAAGGTGGCTTTCGGCTGCACGAAGGTCGCACGTGGTCGTGCGACATTCATGCGTGGCGCCGCGCGAACCATCGGACGCGGCGGCGGGCGCACCGGAGTGAACCTGCGCGGCGGCGCGGCTTCCGCGCGGCCGCCGGTCAGCGCCGGCTGTGCGACATCGAGCATCAGCAATCCGGCGGCGAGCGACGCCGTAACGGCGAGAGTCCTCAACATGTGATCACCCCCTGACCGAGCTGCGGGCGGGCTGTCCGCGCGCGTTTTCCCGGTCGATAGGGCTGAAAGCCTATGCGACGGTTGTGGAAGTGTCGTGGCGGAAAGTGTATCGCCTGTGTCGCCTCCGTGTCGTCATTCGGTTCGCCGCGCGGGTGCGCACATGGTCTCGCGACGACCGATCAGCGCATGTCGGAGCGCGATCCTTGCGGCAGGGATGGCGCGGGCGTCTGGTCGCGCGGCGCCTCGGTCCGGCCACCGCGCCGCTCCGCCTCGGTCCCACCATAAAGATAACGTTGTGCCGCTCGCACCGAGGGTGCCGCGGCCGCGGGCCCTGGCTGACGGCCGCGCTGGAGATCCCGCGGCTGCTCGACCATGATCTGCAGGTTGAGATTGTTGGCGCATCCGGGTGGCAGGTAGACCGGCTGCTCGGCAACGTCGGGGGTGACGCAGGCATCGGGCACCAGCACGGTCTGCGCCTGACCGGGGCCGGGCGCGCGGCGTCCCTTGTGCGGGCCGCGCGGCGGCACCGGGGCGGCGGCCGGACCTGTCAGCGTGACGTTGCTGTAGTGCGGCGAATAGGGCAGGGGCTCGTGCATGCACCCGCCGAGAAGCAAACCGAGCGACAGCGCGACCAGCATCATCGGGGCGTCCGCCGGCTTTCTCGCGCGCAGCATGGCAAGGCCCTCCGTTGACGTCATCGCTCGCTTACTCGGCATAGAAGCCGTACCCGCGCTGCGTCGCGCGTCTGGTCGTCACGCCGAGTTGCGGCTTGAGGGGCGGGCCCGACAGCGCGCCATCCGGGCTATCGAGGGGCGTCTTCATCGCGCGCGACGAGGTCGGCTTGACCAGATAGGGTGTAATGAGAATGACCAGCTCGGTCTCGTTGCGGCGATAGCGCGTCGACTTGAACAGTTCGCCCAGCACCGGGACGTCGCCGAGCACAGGAAACTTGTCGATATCCTGCCCGCCATTGCGTTGGAACAGGCCGGCGATCGCGAATGTCTGACCGCTGGCAACTTCGACCGTGGTGTCGGCGCGGCGAACCTGCAGCGAGGGAACGCTGATGTTCTGAATGACGATCGCGCCCGCCGTGGACAGGCTGCTCACCTCTGGCCGCACGCGCATCGCAATGCGTTCATTCGGAAGCAAAGTCGGCGTGAACAGCAGCGAGATGCCGAACGGCTTGTACTCGATGCCGACCATGTTCTGGTTGACCGGGACCGGGACCGGAATCTCGCCGCCGGCGAGGAAGCTTGCGGTCTGACCGCTCATGGCGACGAGGTTTGGCTCCGCCAGGATCGTCACGATGCCGTTTTGCTGCAACGCCTCGAGCAGCACGCCGACATTGACCGTCGACGAGCTGACGCCGGCCATCACCCTGTTCGCGCCCGGTGCAACCGGCTGACCCTTGGCGAGCGAACCGGTCACCAGCCCGAACGAGAACGAGCCGGAGTTGACGATCGCGGCCCAGCTCACTCCATAGGCCAGCAACTCGTCGCGCGACACCTCCGCGAAGCGCACGCGAATATTGACCTGCTGCGAGCCCTGGACCGTCGTGGTGTTGAGCGGCGGCGTGTCGCGCGGCGAAAAGGTCTCGGCCGCCGCGTCGGTTTCGATCGCCTCCTTGATATTGCGCGTCGGACCGCTGGTCACGACGCGGCTGCCGAACAGGCGAATGTTGACGGGTGAGGTCGGCTGCAGCGCGCGTTGCGCCTCATTGACTGGACGCGGATCCGCAACCACGCGCAGCTGCAAGGTGCCGCGCATGCTTTGATCGGGCGAGAGCGCGATCAGATTGGTGGTGCCGATCTTGATTGCGTAGATGTAGATCACGCCGGGCGAGACGACGCGCACGTCGGCGATGGTCGGATCGCCGACGAAGACCGACTCCACCGCCTGATCGAATCGAAGGATGCGCCCCTGCGCGGCCGCGAGCGTCAGGCTCTGACCGGCGGCGGCATCAATGGTCGGCGCCTGCGCGTGCGCCGGCGCTGGCTGGACAAGGCATGACCCAAACGCGAGGGCGAGCCAAGCCAGCGCTGACGCAAACAGGAATCGACGCGACGCGCACAACGCTCGATACGCGGCCGCGCTGAGACCAATGTTTCGCTGCGAAACTTCCATGTCTCACCTCAGCCGCAGCCACTATTCCCGGCTCGTACGACACATTTGTGAATATGAGTGGCGGAAAGGACACGCTCGGCTGAGAACCGACATGCGCACATATTTGCAGCGAAAATCCGGGCGCAGGCGCTCATCGCGCACGCTTGCTTTTGCGCATACCCTTCTCGGAAAACCGGTACCCACTTTTCCGGGATATGCGCTACCCCGCAGCGGGCTGCGGCAGCGGTTCGGCGGCGGCTGACACGGTCGCTGTCCGGGTCCGTGCCTCGCCGGCGTCCTGCAACGCCAGCGTGATCGAGGCGAGGGATTGTACCGTGAATTCAGGCGCCAGTTCTTGATATGACATGACCGGCAGCAGGATGTCGTTGCGCGTCAGCAGATTGCGCACATGACGCCGGATATCCATCGAGGCGAGCACGGCCGGTGTGATGGCGTTATCGGTGCGTTCGAGTTCCTTGCGGATTCGACCGACGATGAACCGAGCCATGTCATCCGGCATTGACAGGTATGTTCCGACCGCAGTCTGGCGGATCGCCGAGCGCACGGCCTCCTCGGCATTGCGCGCGAGCACATAAACCGAAAGAACCCGATTCATTTCCGCGTGGCGGTAGCAGATCTGTCGCGCGAGCGCCGAGCGCACATATTCGACCAGCATCACGGGATCCTGTTCGCGCGGTCCCCATTCGACGATTGCTTCGAGAATGGAACGCAGATTCCGGATCGGTACGTCCTCTTCGACCAGGCGGCGCAGGATGTCGGAAATGCGCTGGATCGGGGCGACCCGCACCGCCTCCTTGACGAGCTCGCCATACTCGCCCTCCATTCCGGCGAGCAGTTCCCGCGTCTCCTGAATGCCGATGAAATGAGCCGCATAGCGGCGCAGGGTTTGCGCGAGACATTCCGCCAGAACTTGCGCCGGATCGGCAAACCCGATGCCGGCACGCTGCAGGACGGGTTTGTGGCTCTCCTCGACCCAAATGGTTTGCCGGCGCCGCAACAGCGGCTTGCCGGTCACGTGGGGGACCGACATCAAGTCGAGATGGACCGGATCGTCGCGCAGCAGAACGTGGCCGGTCGGAATGTCTCCGTCGGCCACCGGCACATCCTCAAGGTCGATGCGAAACGCCTGCGGCTCCGACGAAGCATCGACACGTAACTCCACCGCCGGCATGTCGACGCCGAGATCGCCATAAAGATCCTGGCGGGTGCGGTCGGCGAGCAGGCGGAATTGCGCCGGCGCAACCGCGCCGGCGAGATCCTGTCCGACCCAGGCGGTCACACGATAGCGCGAAGCCTTGGCCGAAGCCTCGCGCGGCGTCACCTCCTGCACGCCATCGGCGATGCCGCGCACGAGGTCACGTCCCGGTTCGATCAGTTGCGCCGACAGGTTGCGGCGATGGAGCACATAGGCGCCGGCCGCGAGCAGCGCCGCGAGCGCGAGAAAGACCAGCGTCGGGAAGCCGGGAATGAAAGCGAGGCCGAACAGGATGGCAGCCGCGAGGGCGAGCGCCCGCGGATCGGCGAAGAGCTGGCTCGAAATCTCCGAGCCAAGATCGCTGCCCTGTTCGGAGCTGACACGCGTCACCACGGTCCCGGCTGCAACCGAAATCACCAGCGCGGGAATCTGCGCGACGAGACCATCGCCGACGGTCAGCAGCGAGTAGACATGGGCGGCGTCGCTGAAGCTCATGCCGCGCTGGAGCATGCCGATCATCAGGCCGCCGACCAGGTTGACGATGACGATGATGAGCGACGCGATGGCGTCGCCCTTGACGAATTTCATCGCGCCGTCCATGGCGCCGTACAGCTGGCTTTCGCGCTCCAACTGCCGGCGCCGGGCGCGCGCTTCCTCCTGCTTGATGTCGCCGTTGCGCAGGTCGTTATCGATGCTCATCTGCTTGCCGGGCATGGCATCGAGTGTGAACCGCGCCGCCACCTCGGCGACACGTTCGCCGCCCTTGGTGATGACCACGAACTGCGCGATGGTGATGATGAGAAACACCACAAGGCCAACCACCAGGTTGCTCGAGATCACGAACTCGCCGAATGCCTGCACGATGCGGCCGGCATCGGCGTCGAGCAGAATGAGTCGCGTGGTGGTGATCGACAGGGCGACGCGGAACAGCGTTCCGAGCAGGATGATCGGCGGCAGCGACGAGAACTGGACCGGGTGCCCGATATAGAAGGCGACGACCAGGATCAGCACGCTGATCGAGATGTTGGTGCCGATCAGGATATCGACGAGCACGGTCGGAAGCGGAATGATCATCATCGCCACCGCCATGAGCAGGAACGATGCGACGATCACATCCGAGCGCCGCGCCGCCGCGAGCGCGAGCCTTCTGAACGGGTCGAGCAGCGTCATGACCGATCCCTGGTCTCCACATATTGACGGAAGCAGCGCCGCGCCTCGACCTTGTCGCCGCTCGCCCACAGCGCGCGGCTGCGCAGCAGCTGCAGCATCGACGCGTCGTCCTGCTCCAGCGCGGCGAGACGATCGAGCACGGCGAGCGCACGCTCGCCGTATCCGTCCGCCGTCAAGGCGTGGGCGAGCGTTCGCAGAATGGCGGGATTATTCGGCGCGATGCGCGCGGCGATCAGCAGCAGCACAAGGCCGCGCTGGGTCTGGCCATGATTCGTGTACAGATATCCCAGGGCATGGAGCAACTCGGTGGCGTCGCGCTCGTTCGTCATCACGCGCCAAGTGCCTGGTAGATGCGATCCTGGACCTCGCGGTGCCGCTCGATCTCCTCTTCGATCACGTGGATCGCGATTCCGCTGATCTCGTCGCTTTCGCCCATCGACGGCAGGATGCGCTCGATCACGTCGCCGAGGATCTCCATGTAGCGCGCGCTGTTGAAGATTCCCGGATTGCCGATGCGCGGCATGATGAAGTCGCTGATCTCTTCGCGTACCGAATCGAAGGGAAGCTGCCGCGAGTCGCGGTGACGCGTGCGCAGCAGCGATTCGAATGCCTCGATCTGCGCGCGCGTCGCCGGGTCGAGCGCGGTCCGGGCGGTTTCGGCGAGAACGAGATCAAGCCGCCGCGGATCAATCAGCCGATTTGGTTCCACGTCTCAGCGCCCTTTGATTTGCTCTAGAAGCTCAACGCCAGCTCCTGGCCGTTCTTGGTGAGGGTCAGGCGACGCTCGCTGATCTCCTTGATGACCCAGCCCTTGTCGAGGACCGCGCCGGGATAGCGGCGTTGGCCGTCGGCAGTGATCACATAAGGGCTCTCGCTGAACGCGATGGCCTGCAAGTCGAATTTCGGGTTGCCGCCGGGGAGGCGGGTCTCGACGGCGCTGGCGAGCACATAGCGGCTGCCGTATGTGACGTCGAACCAGCGCTGAATGTCCGACCATGCGGCGTGTTGCTCGCGCAGGATAGAACCGGACACGACCACGCGCCGGCCATCGACTCTCGCCGCGAGGTCGGTGAGGCTGGCCTGCGTCAGCCTCTCGGCGAGCGCGCCCGCAGCCGCGTCCACCGTTGCGGTGATCGCGGCGGATGACGCGCGCTCCGCCAACGGTGCAGGGGTGATTTCGCTCGCCAGCGTAAAGGAAGAAGAGACAGAGGCGGGAACAGGAACGCTCGGGCTGGTGAGGCTCGCAAGGTTCATGCGGTTGATCGCGCCAACCGGGTCGAAGCCTGCCATCGGGATCAGCGCGCCACACGCGATGGCGCCGATCGCGCCCCAACGCAGCACGACGGCGCTGTTGAGCCGCGTGCGGCCTTCACTCGGCTGCTCGATTCTGAGCACCGCAGTTCCGAACCTGAGCTCCACCGGAAGCGTTGTGCGGCAGCCGTGCCCATGCGCGATGCGATGGCGCTTGCCGAGCCCAATCTCGCCGCCTGCAGCTTCGACGATCACGGCTCGGCCGTGCAACCTGACGACGCCATGCTCGGGCGCGACACCGTCATCTGCGAGAATAATGTCGGCGCTCGACTTGCTGCCGATGCTGTACACATTCTTATCGAGTGCGAGCGTGACGCCTGCATGAACACCGTCAACAACTGCTAGGTAAGCTCGTGCAGGAACGGTCGGCACTTGCGGCGAAGTGTTGACGCTCATCTCGATCATCACCTTGTTTGTCACGTTCTCAGCTGCGCAAAACGCGCCATCCGTGATCGCAAGACTGCGCTGTCAGCAAGAGCCGCGCTGTCAGCACGCCAGCAGCGAACGGGCGGCACCATAATGGCGCCGCCCGTTCGTGGGATCAGTTTTGCGGACGCTGCTTGGCCGCGTCGAGCTGAGCCTTCTTTTCGGTGGTGATCTCAGTCACTTTCGCGGAGGTTTCGATCGCGCGGTTGAACGCCGCTTCCATCTTGGCAATCGCGGCTTCCGGTCCGCCGCCGCCTGCACCGCCGTCGCCGGCGGCGACTCCGGGAACTGCTCCTGCTGCTGCTGCCATATCTCATCTCCTCAGCTGTTGTTTGACCTGATCTGAGTCTTCGCGCGTGGGCGAAGCACCGCGGCGCCACCTCACGCCGCGCCCGGACTGCGCTGCAGGACGGAAGACTCCGCCGGCAAAGGCGCGTTTGTCGACCCGAGCGACGCCCGACCTACGTGTCGCACGATGGTGGCGTTTTGCCGGACTATTTCATGGCCTCATTGTGGTATTTAAGCATAAACAGAATACGGCGTAATATAGGTGTTATATAAAGTTCATGTTCGTCGAGCATCCGATTGCGCTAATACTTTTAAGTCTAATTTCGTTCCACGCTGAATCGACATAAAACCTATGCACGATTTGGCGTATGAAAACTTCAGCGCGTGAGATACGGGAAAGCCGAAATGCGACGAGTGCCGCCTTGGTGGCCGCGAAAGCCGCTGGGCTGTGCTCGCCAACGCGTCAGCGGAGCACGACGTTCCATGCCGAACCCAATTCGCGCATCCTGGATGTCATTGTTACCGCGCTGCATCAAGTCGTTGTCTTGCGTGCAGATCATCTGCGCTGCGACCGCGTTATTTGCAATTCTTGATGCAGCGTGCGCAGCCGAGAAGCCAAGCTGGTTCGCGCGGCCGTTTCAATACGTCGTGATCAATCAAGACGTACGCGGCATCCTCACGGAACTCGGACGCAATGTCGGCGTGCCTGTCATCTTAAGTGAGAAGGTCGGCGGGCGTGTGCACGGCAAGGTCGTCGAACGCGCGAAAAGCGAAACCGATCGCCCGACCGCCGGCGAGTTTCTGAACCGCCTGGCAGAGGCGAATGCGCTCACGTGGTATTTTGACGGTTCTATTCTTTATGTGAGTGCCGACCAGGAATATGCGACGCAGCTGATCGAGATCGGATCGCTGAAGCCGGACGTGATCGTCACGGAGCTGCGGCGGCTTTCGCTGATGGATGATCGCTTTTCGGTGCGCTCCGCCGGCGATGCGGGGCTGCTGAGCGTCTCGGGACCGCCGGCATTCATCGCAGTCGTGCGTCAAATCGTCGAGAAGTTGCGCCCGCCGCCGATGGTGGCGGCGGACGATCCGCGCGTGCGGGTGTTTCGCGGCGGCGCGCCGGCCGAAAGCGTGCGCACGCAAAACGACGTGGCGCAACCGCAAGCCGTTGGCGCAAGCGCGCAACAGCAGAGCGAGCCCAAGCGCGAAGGCAGCAAATCACGATGATGAAGTCACGATGAAGCCGCGGTGACGATGCGCGGCCGCAAATCAGCGGCGCCGCAAAGGGTGGGGTTGGGAGCGACGATGTGCGGGTTGCCAATCCTCGTTCGGCGGCGCGCACGAACAGAAAGGAGAGCTAAGGCATGTTTGGTATGGTTGGACTCATAGGCGGGGCCGTCAGCGCCCTTGCGGGAGGCGCGGGCGCGGGTGGCGCGCTCGGTGCACTCGCGGGAGGTGGCGGCGGTGCCGCGTTCGATGCGGCCCTGACGGCCGCCAGAACCGCTTTGGGCGGACAGGACGCCCAGATCGAGAAGATGATCGAGTCCGGCACCGGCGTCATGGGCGGCATCATGATGCGGCTCGCCGGCGAGGTTCTCAACGCCGGCATGGAAGACGACGGCGATTGATGTGCGCGAACGGGCCGGCACCGCGGTGCCGGCCCGTTTCATCTTTCCAGTGGATGAGGTGATGCGATGACCGTCATTGCTGCTTCGCCGAGCGTGATCGCACCCGATGCGGCGCTTTCGATGCTCCAACCCGCCGCTGCGGCGCAGAGCCAGGCGCCGCAGGCACAAGCGCCGCAGAACCTGGTCGAATATCTCGCGGCTGTGAATCCGAACGGGCTCGCGAACGGCGCGAGTCCGAGCCAGCTCGGTCAAGACATGATCGCGAACCTGAAAGGGTTCTTCGATCGCAGCCAATCGGCAACCGGCCGGGCGCGGGCGCTCGCCGATCCGACGCCGCCGCCGCATGCCACGATGACGGTCGCGCATCGCGGGCCGGCGCAAGCGGCGCTCGATCCGAGCGCGATGCGCGTCGGCCCACAGCCGGTGAGAGGCGCGGTCGATGGACAGCAGATGAACCGGGTCATCCAGGCGCTCGGGATGATGTTTGACTATTCGATTGAAACGCAGCTCGTGGTGCGCGGCGCGACTCAGGTCTCGGGCGCCGCGAATACGCTGTTGCGTGGCCAATGAGGCCGGCCGTGGGGGCGCGCTGCGTTCGTCGGCTCGTGATTGCAACCGCCTGCTGCCTCGCGCTGCAGGGCTGCAAGACCGATCTCTATACCAATTTGAACGAGCGGGAAGCGAACGCCATGGTCGCGACCCTGCTCGAGCGTGGCATTCCCGCGAGCCGAATCGCGCAGAAGGGCGGCCAGATGACCGTCGTGGTCGACGACACCCGCTTCGCCGAAGCCGTCAAGCTGCTCAACGAGAACGGGTTTCCGAAGGACCGCTTCGCCACCATGGGCGACGTGTTCAAACGCGACGGCCTGGTCGCCTCGCCCGTTCAGGAACGCGCGCAGATGATCTTTGCGCTGAGCGAGGAGCTGTCGCGGACGGTATCGGAAATCAATGGCGTGCTCTCGGCGCGCGTCCACGTCGTGCTGCCGGAGAACGATCCGTTGCGGCGCGATCTGGTGCCGTCGTCGGCTTCCGTCTTCATTCGCCACGAGGCATCGCTGCCGATCAACGACCTCATTCCACAGATCAAGACGCTGGTCTCCAACAGTATTGCGGGGCTTTCCTACGAGAAGGTCTCGGTCGTTCCGGTCGCCACCCCGGCGCGCGTGCAATCGACGCCGCAGACTGTCCCGCTGTCATCCTTCCTGGGCGTCTGGGTTCATTCGGAAAGCCTGCCGCGCGCCATGTGGCTGTTCGGCACGCTGGCCGTCGCCTGCGCCGCGCTGCTGATCACGTTGGTCCTCGTGCTGCTGCGCGGGCGGCGCCGCGACTTCGTGTTGCGGCCGCTGGCACCCGCTCGGTGAACACGTTCGAGGTCGAGACATGGAAAGCGCACAGCACGTCGAACCCGAATGGCAGTTATTCCGGATGCAGCCTGCCGCGTTCGCGCACCCCAGTCATGTCGTCCGCGCCTTCGATGGGTTGATCAGCGAGGAGATTGCATCGACGCTGGTCGCCGAAGAAAGGTTCTGTGGCCGACTTTCGACCCTTCTCACCGAGCTCCACGCATTGTCCGATGACGCGGTGCCGAGCGTTGCCGCCCGGCGGCTCGCATCGGCGTCGAGCGCCGAGCTTCTCGCGTTCGTGCGCCGGTTCGGCGCGGTCTACTGGGCCCGGGCGATTGCCGGTACGATCGAGTCGGCAGCGGTCGTCGCCCTGAAGCAGACACTCGGCGAGGAGGTCTATGCGGCGGCGCTCGCGCACCGCGACCTTGCCGGCGGCGAGCGCGCGCTTCCGCCCTGGAAGGACCTCGACGGCGCCGTGATGTCTGCCGGCCTGCGCTGCCTCGCGGCCTGGTGCGCACGCGAAGGCGCGGGTCTCACGCAACGCGTCCGCCTGCGGCTCCCGCACGACAGCGCGTTCGACGACCCGATCGTGCCGCCGTTCGATCAGGCCGGGCCCGCGATCGTCGATCGATTGCTCGCATAGGAGCGGCGCATGCCAGACGCCACTCCCGCCATGCTGATGTCGCTGCCGCGATCGCCGGGATTGAGAATCGTGCGGCGCGAGGACGCGCAGAACTGGATCGATGGCTATCGCTTCATCGAGGAGGCGCGCCGCCAGGCAGATTCGCTTTCGCAGAACGCGCATGCCGCGTACGAGGACGCGAAGGCGCGTGGTTTTGCGGAAGGCCGCGAGATCGGCAGCGCGGAGGCCGCAGCGATGGTTGCCGACACCCTCGCCAAGGTCGATCGATATCTCGGCTCGATCGAAACGCAGGTCGCGCACCTGTCGCTGTCGATCGTCGAGCGGATCCTCGGACAGTTGGACGACGCCGAAATCGTCGTGCGCGCCGCCAGGCAGGCGCTGACTTCGTTACGGCGGGAAAAGCACGTGACAGTGCGCGTTTCCCCGCAGCAACTCGAGGCGACCGAGCGCGCTCTCTCGGCATGGTCGACGGCCGAGGCCGGGCCGACCCTCGTGGTCGAGGCCGATCCGCAGCTCGCGCCGCGTCAGTGCGTGATCGCAACCGAGTTCGCGGTGGTCGATGCGAGCGTCGATGCGCAGCTCGACATCGTGCGCCGGGCCTTGGGAGCAGGCGAAGACGCGGTGCGCGTATCATGAGCACGCAACTCACCGCCATCATGCCGCGCCTGCAGCAGACGATCCGTCTCGCTGAGCTGCGTCCGGCCAAAGGGCGGGTCAGGCGCGTGCTCGGGGTGATCGTGCATGCGAGCGTGCCGGACGTTCGGATCGGCGAGATCTGCGAGCTGCGCAATCCCCGTTCCGGCCGTAGCCTCTCCGCCGAGGTCGTCGGATTTCTGGAAAATGAGGCCGTGCTGACGCCGATCGGCGAGCTCGCCGGCATCTCGATGAAGACCGAGGTGATCCCAACCGGCGAGGAATTGACCGTGCCGGTCGGGCCCGAGCTGCTCGGCCGCGTGATCAGTCCGCTCGGCGAGCCGCTCGACGGCCTCGCATGGCCGACCGGCACCGCGATGCAACGCCGCACCGTCCACGCCGATCCGCCGCCGCCGATGCAGCGCGATCTGATCGCGCATCCGCTGCAGCTCGGCGTGCGCGCGATCGATGGGCTGCTCACCGTCGCGCGCGGCCAGCGCATCGGCATTTTCGGCGAGCCCGGCGTCGGAAAATCGACATTGCTTGCCAGCATCGTGCGCGGCACCGAGGCGGACGTCGTCGTGCTCGGACTAATCGGCGAACGCGGCCGCGAGGTGCATGAGTTCATCGAACGTCAGCTCGGCTCGGCCGGGCGGGCGAAATCCGTGGCGGTCGTCTCGACCTCGGACCGCCCGGCGAGCGAGCGCGTGAAAGCCGCGCATACTGCAACCAGCATTGCGGAGTATTTCCGCGACCAGGGCCGGCATGTCCTGCTGCTGATGGACAGCGTGACGCGCTTTGCGCGCGCGCAGCGCGAAATCGGTCTCGCGGCCGGCGAGCCGCCGACGCGGCGCGGCTTTCCGCCGTCGCTGTTCGCCGCCTTGCCGCGGCTGCTTGAGCGCAGCGGACCAGGGCGCGGCGGGTCGATCACGGCGCTCTATACAGTGCTGGTCGAGGGCGACGGAACGCTTGATCCGATTGCCGAGGAGGTGCAGGCGATTCTCGACGGGCACATCGTGCTGAGCCCCGAGCTGGCGCAGCGCAACCACTTCCCCGCGGTCGACGTGTTGCGCAGCCGCAGCCGCCTGATGGATACGGTGGCCGCGGCGGCGCACCGGACCGCGGCGGCACGGATCCGCGAGCTCATCGCCCGCTATACGGACATCGAGATCCTGGTGCGCGTCGGCGAATACAAGACCGGCACCGACCGCAAATCGGACGAAGCGCTCGCCAAGATCGACCGCATCAACGCATTCCTGCGCCAGCCGTTTGAAGCACCGGCGCCAATGAGCACCACGATTCAAGAGCTACAGGAGATCGCGGCATGACGCGGCCGAACAGCCTGCAGGCATTGATGATCTTGCGCCAGGCGCGACTGCAGCGCGCGCACGATGCGCTCACGCGCCAACAGGCGCGATGCGAGGCCGCACAGATCGCGGTCGCGGCGGAAACCGCGCGCGTCGTCGCGCATCGCGATTCGCAGCGCCAGCGCGAGCGCAGCCTGCTCGAGGAGCTGCGCACGCGCCCGGTCACGATCAGCCACATCGAACGCGTTCGTGCGACCTTTGCGCAGCTCGACGAGCAGGCCGCGGATCTCGAACGCGCGGAGCGGGACGCCGATCGTGCGATGCGCGCCGAGTTCGAGCGCAAGCAAGCGCTTGCGATCGAGCGCGAGCGGCGCCGGCGCGAGGAAGACAAAATGGCGGGCATTATCGCGCACGCGCGCCGGGCGGCGCGTCGCCGCGACGAATTGCAGGCCGAGGCCGAGACGGAAGAGCTGGGCGCGCGATCGCTGCCGGAGCGGCGAACGCCATGTTGAGCTCGGCCGTTCCGCTGCGCCGCTCTGCGGCTCCGGCGCCAGTGCGCTCCGCAGCACCTGATGATTGGCTGCCGCAGATTGCCGCCGCGGACGTCGCGCTGCTGAACGCGTTTTATCGATGTCGACGTCCCATCGAGACTCAGATCGTCGGCCATGCGGTCGCGATCGAGAGCGCCGCGCGCGTGCAGCCGGACCCCGTCATGCGCTCCTTCCGCGTGGCGTTGGGCGGCCGCGCCGCGCAACTCAGCGTGCCCGCCGGCCTCGTCGACCTCTGCATGCGGCCGCTCGCGATGGACGACCTCGACCGCCTTGGCGCCGTGCAGGCCGGCATGCTGCTCGAGCTTGCCTTGCTTCGCCCGATCAAGGCGCTCGAAGCAGCGCTTCGGACTGACATTCGGATCGAGCAGCGAATCGAAGCCGTCGATCGCGAGGATGCCGAGCGTGTGCAACTGCATCTGGCGCTCCGCGGCCTGCCGAATGGTGAGGCGGGTGTCGTCCTTTCCATCGACCGCCTGAGCGCAAGCGCCCTCGCGAAGGCCCTCGACGCGTTGGCGACCTCCAACCTCGTTGCGGAGCGGGTCCCCGTGCCGATGCGGCTGTGCGTCGACAGTGTCGACCTGACGCTCGCGGAGCTTCGCACGTTGCGGGTGGGCGACATCGTTCTGCCGGAGCACGGCCAGGAACAACCCGACAGGATCATCGGCGTGGTCGGCGAGCATCTGCGTTGCGAGGTCGCGCGCGCCGATGAGGGCTTTCGGCTGATTTCAAGTCCAACCAATGCGCGCGCCGACGCAGCAGGGGAGTGGTTCATGCAGCAACCGACCGACACTGTCGACCCATCGCAACGTGCGGCCGTCGACGAAACATTGCTCGAGCAGCTCCCGGTCCGGCTCGTCTTTGAAGTAGGCCGGCTCGACCTGCCTTTGGCGGAAGTTCGTCGCCTCGCGCCCGGATATGTTTTGCCGCTCGCACGACCGACCGAGAGCGCGGTCGATCTCATCGCGAACGGCCGCAAGATCGGCCAAGGCAGCCTGATGAAAGTCGGCGACAGCGTCGGCGTGCGTGTCGAGCGGCTGCTCTCGGATGACTAACTTTGAACCAAACCTCATCGGCATCATCCTCGTCGTCGCGACGATCGGATTGATTCCGTTGGCGGTCGTTACCATGACGGGCTTTCTGAAGATTTCGATCGTGCTGTTTCTGATTCGCAACGCATTGGGCGTGCAGCAGTCGCCGCCAAACCTGGTGCTGTACGGCATCGCGCTGATCCTGACGGTCTATGTCACGACGCCGCTGATTGGAGAAATCTACAATACGCTCGCCAACCGCCCCGTCGATCTGCAGTCGGTCGAAGGCATGCGCTCCGCAGGCGAGGCCGTGCGCGGACCGTTGCAGTCCTACCTGTCGCGCTTTGCGCATCAGCGCGAGCGCGACTTCTTCATGCAGGCGACCAAGAATATCTGGTCGCAGGATGCTCAGGCCAATCTCAAGGACGACGATCTGGTCATCCTGGTTCCGTCGTTCGTCAGCTCCGAGCTGACTCGGGCCTTCGAGATCGGGTTTTTGCTCTACATCCCTTTTCTCGTCATCGATCTCGTGGTCGCCAACGTCCTGATGGCGATGGGCATGATGATGGTTTCGCCGACGCTGATCTCGATACCGCTGAAGATCTTTCTGTTCGTCGCGGTGGAAGGCTGGTCGCGTCTGATGCACGGGCTGATCTTGAGCTACAGCGGATGATGGACGCGCGGCGGGAAGGACATGACACAGGATACGTTTCTCACGCAGATGAATACCGCGTTGATGACGGTGCTGATCGTCTCGTCGCCCGCTCTCGCGGTTGCGATTTTCGTCGGCGTCGGCGTGGGTCTGCTGCAGGCGCTGACGCAGATTCAGGACCCGACCTTGCCGCAGGGCGTCAAGCTCGTCGCCGTGCTGGTGGTGACCATCCTGCTGGGGCCGCTGCTCGCGGTCCAGGTCTCGACTTTGGCGCAGCGTCTGTTCGAGCAATTCCCGTCGCTCACTCGGTAGGGCGTCACGATGAACGCAACGGCCGCAACGAGTGCATTCCTTTCAGCGGCCTATCCGTACCTGATCGCGGCCGCGGTCGCGGTGGCGCGCGCGCTCGGTCTGGTGATTGTGACGCCGGCCTTCACGCGCCTCGGCATGACCGGCCTGCTCCGATCATCGGTCGCCGCCGTCATTTCTCTTCCGCTGATTCCAAGCATCCTGGAGGCACTTGCGCCGGCGCAGCTTTCCGGCGCGCTTATCACCGGGCTGGTCGTCAAGGAAATGCTGATCGGAGCCGTTGTCGGCATTGCGTTCGGCATTCCGTTCTGGGCCGCGGAGGCGGCGGGCGACCTGGTCGATCTCCAGCGCGGCTCGACGGCGGCGCAATTGCTCGACCCGCTCGCTTTGGCCGAATCCAATATCACCGCGACGCTGCTCACGGTCACGCTGGTGGCGCTGTTCTTCATGACGGGCGGATTTTCGCTGCTGCTCGCGGGTCTTTACGACAGCTATGGGCTGTGGCCGGCGACCAGCTTCACGCCGGTCGTCGGGACCGACGCGGTCGCGCCGCTGCTGCGGGTGCTGGACCGGATCATGCAGATCTCGCTTCTGATGGTTGCGCCGATCGTGATCGGCTTGCTCCTGGCCGACATCGCGCTTGGATTCTTGTCGCGCATGACGCCGCAGTTCCACGTGTTCGACCTGTCGCTCGCGGTCAAGAACCTGCTCTTCACGTTCCTGATGGCGGTGTACGCGGTGTTTCTGATGCCGGTGATGTTGTCGCAGGTCGGCGCGCTGAAGGATGTCATCGAGCTGTTGCGGCGTCTTGCCGGCGAGGGTGTGCGCTGAGCGCCGCGACTGTGCATATGAGGTTTGCGCTGATGCGAAGGTGATGCCATGGCGTTCCTGGATCCGGTCTGGTCGGTCTTGCATATCGTCGACGGCGTTCACGACCACGGGCGCTCGCGACATACATCCCGCTTCGAGCTCGAAACGGGCGGAGATGGCGAAAGAGAAGCGGCCCTGCGCGTCGCGAACGATCGTCGGGTCCGCCAATCGAGCAGCGCGGAGCAGGGGCGTGCGACGGAGCCGCACCACGAGCATCCGCGCCCAGCCCATCAAACCGATGCACAGCCAGCCGGTCGAGAGCCGAGCGTCTCCCGATCCGGCGCGCGTCACGGCAACGAAGCTTCGAGCGATGCGCGCGGCGGGTCGATAACGGCAAGCTTTGCGACGCCCGAGCATGTCGGGGTGGGTCATGCAATTGGCGCGCCGCCGGCGCAAGGGGCGCCGGCTGATGTCGCGATTATTCCATCGCGTGCGACAGGCGATGACGATGCCGTCGTCGGCTCGCCGGTCCGGCCGATCAGCCAGCACGACGCCACCGAGGCGCAGGTCAACCGCCGTGCGGCCGCGATCGCGGCCGCCTATCGCACCGCCGGCGACATGGACGCCGCACGCGAGTTGCGCATGCGCACGCGCGACCTGCCGCCTGCGCTCGCCGGCGAGGTCATTGTCGCGGCGCGCGCGACCATTACCGAAATCGCGGTCGGCTTCGGCCGCCAGGCGGGCGGCGGCGAACGCGTCGAGCGCATCACGCGCGAGGAGGGCGCTTTATCGCCGATGCGCGCCGATGCGGAATTTACCGCCGCGAAGCCGGATCGATCGACGCGACTGCAACAGATCGCGATCGATGTTGCCGCGACGGTCGAGCATGCCGGACGCGGTCCGCGCGGCGCCCTGATTGCCAGCGATATTGCAGCTCTCATCCTCGAGACCGCTGGCGCGGGCGGCGACGAATATCGGTTGTGGGCGTTTGCGCGCGGCGTTCCGTTCGGGACCGGGCTCACGCTCCCGCTCGCGCTGGCCGAGGAGCTCGCCCGCCAAGGCGATCGCCGGCGGCAAAGGCAGATGCTGCTTGCGATCGAGCAAGGGCTGGCGCGGTTGAAGCAGCGAATCGCCGCGGCGGTGAGCGCGCTCGCCGAACTGGCCATGCCGTTGGCCGCCCTTTTGGAAGCGGACGCGGATGTGATCGATCGCGATCGCATCGCCGCGGCGCTTGGCGACTATGTCGCAGGCGACGCGCACTTTCTCGACGTATTCGCCGGCCGGCTGGACTGCGTCGACATCGTCGGACACGACGCCTTTTGCGCCCTCGACGTCCTGGCGCGGCAAAGGGCGATTCCCGCGGAGCTGTGCGCGATCCGCAACGATCTGCTCGCCGATCCCGCAACCGCATTTGCGATCGCGCAGAGCACGTCCGCCCAGGCCGCGGCGCTCCGGCACAGTGCCGTCGGTGATCGGCAAGTCGCGACGCCATCGATCGAGGCGACGACCCAGGCTGTCGAGCGGGTCTATGGGGCTCTTGGATTTTCCGCCGCCCGATCCGCGCTGCTCGCGAACGCCACCGTGACATGGCACAGCGTGATCCAGATGGAGGCGGGTTGGACCGCATCATCTTGCTCCCCGGATGTCGCAGAGCAAGGTCGCGTCTTCGCGGCGCTGCTGCGCTTCTTTGGCGCCGGCGTGCCGCGCCACATCCGCGCGATCGAACTTGCGGATGTCGATAGCGAGGACTTCGCTCATCCGGTTTGCGGTCTGCCGCTGCTGCGGGATCTGCAACAAATCGCTTGATCCAATCGCGGGCGCGCCTGGGCGCTTTAAAGGAGAGGAGCAAAAGCCAACTTGAAGTGAAATGAGCAAAGTCGATTCGTCCCGCTGCAGCGCCGATTCTTGCGCAGGCGCGACGCCGTGCTGGCCACGAGGGCCGGCGCGAAGGCGTGTGTCTCGGCGACGAATTGCGTCGAGAAATCGGCAGTTTTTGAGTGTGAAGCTGACAATATGTCGTGCACATTATGGTATTAATGAGATAGATTACGTTAAAGAGGAACTATCAGTCGTAATAGTGAGATCGTAATGTCATGTACAATATCGTTCCTGATATCGCATGGCGCCTTTGAAATATTTATAGGTTGCTTAAACCGGTATTATTTGCCAGTATTGGATGCGTGAGACGGAAGTAACTGGAGCGGGCCGGCGCATTTGGGTTGTGCGCTGGTGGCCGCGGAAATTCCGTCTGGCGCCACGGTTTGATCGAAGAAATCTCAAGCGTTCTGACGCGGCAGCGCGGCGTCGGAAGCCTTCGTGTCGTCCAGCGAGTCACAGACAGGAGCAGAATGATGGCTGTCGGAATTGAGCAACTCTTCCGGTCCATGGCCGGTGCGGATTGGATGTCGCAGAGCGGTGGGTTGTCCGCCGCCGAATTCGCCGCGGCATTGAAGGAGCGGGCTGGGGCTGATCTGAATTTCGTCAAAGGCGAGTTGCGCGAGCTCGGCAAGGACCTCGGGCTGTCGGGCCACGACTCGAAGGCGATCTTCGATTTCCTTGAGAAGAACGGGCACGTGTCGGTCGACGCGCTGCGCGACAAGCTCCTGAAATCGGCTGGCGCCGACAAGGCCTTCAACCTCGATGAGTTCAAGGGCGGCGTCGACAAACTGGTCCACAATGCACTGGATCACCACGAAAAGGCTGACGGCCTGAACTTCCGCCGCGACGCCGGCGCCGACAAGCAGATCGACAAGGCGGAGTTCGAAGCGCTCGCCAAACGCGCCGGCATCACCGATCAGGATATGATCGACAAGGCGTTCGACAAGCTCGCCGGCGCCGACGGCAAGATCAGCAAGGACGAGATCAAGGACGGCCTCGGCGACACCAAGCTGTCGAAGGACAAGCTTGCCAGCAAGATCAAGGAGCTCGGGGGCGAGGAGAAGAAGGACATCGACTTCGGCAAGGCTGCCGGCGCCGACAAGGCGCTGACCGAGGACGAGTTTAAGGCCCTCGCCAAGCAGGCCGGAATTGAGGACGAGGATCAGATCAGCCAAGTCTTCGACCAGGTCGCCGGCGCCGACGGCAAGATCGACGAGGACGAGTTCAAGGCCGCGTTCGGCGACACCAAGCTGTCCGAGGAGGACTTCAAGCAGAAGTTCGACGAGCTGGCGCAATCCGACTCCGCGTCCGAGTCGCAAGGCAAGTGCGGCTGCGACGAATCCGACGAGACGTCGAGCTCTGCGCCGACTGAGTCCAGCGGGCCGGACGATTCGTGCGACCCATCGGAGAGCAGCTCCTCCGATCCTGCGCCGGTGTGGTCGCATGAAGTGAAGGACGGCCAGGCGACGATCCGTCTGGGCGATGACTACACCATCACGGCGAAGGAAGACGGCTCGAGCATCAAGATCAAGAACAACAAGACCGGCACCGAGACCGAGGTGTGGGGAGACCCGCACGTCCGCGGCGCCGCCAATTTCGATTTCAAGAAGGACCTGACCCTGCAGCTCGACAACGGCACCAAGCTCACCATCGGGACTGTCGATGCCGGCAACGGCACGACACTCGCCTCGAGCCTGACCATCACCCAGGGCGACAAGGCCATTCAGGTGACGGGCCTCGGCGGCGACAAGGACGGCGCCAACAATCTCAAGGCGGTGCAGTCGGACGCCGGAGAGACCGTCGATGATCTGACCGATGATGGCTCGATCACGTTGTTCGAGAACGGCGGCCAATGGCTGACCGCGCAAGGCGATGCGGTCACGCAGGAGATCATCAACAACGCCGAGGCCTGAGCGCCACGGTCGTCCTTGCGAGGCGGGCGCGACAAGACGGCGTTGCCCGCCTCGCCTACGCCTTTCACGACGGCCGCGCCGCGGCCGTCGGCGGGCCTTTGTTGACAGTCGATGATGCAGGTTGGAGAGGGCGATGCTTGCTGAGGCGATTTCCGGCGTTGGGCGGAAAGTCAATGACGCCGTGCATGCGGTTGAGGATGCCGCCAATTCGGCCGGCGCGCGCGTGCGCGACTTTGCCGGCGATCTGGCGGCGAGCGCCGCCAACGCGAACCACGCGCCGTTCCAGCCGGTCAATGACCGGTCATCGCCGCCGCCCGGCGTCGGGCCGGTCTCGCAGCCTTCGCCGGGAAGCGCATCCCAGCCAAACGGTTCGCCCGTAAACGGCGGCGATCCATCGGCTTCGCCGACCGGCATCTCGGCCGCCGCCGGGACCGCTATCGATCCCGCAAGCGAGATCGGCAAGCTGAACAGCGACGGCGACCAGGTCGTCATGCAGATGACCGGCGAGGGCAAGCTGCAGATTCCGACCGTGCGGCTTCCGATCGCGGTCGGCGGCAAGGCTCAATACGGCTACGGCATTACGGTCCAGCAGGTTGGCGATACCCCGCAGGGGAACGGCCCCGCGCCGACCTATGATGTGACGTTCGACAAGAACCTGCTCGCGGGTGGCGTGGTCGAGCCCGAGGTGTCGGGTATCGACCCCGCGGCTGAGCTCAATCTGCGTACGCGCGGCTCAGTCACGATGAACTTCGACTCGCAAGCCGACGCGGCGCGCGCGGTCGGCATCCTGCAGCGCTTGGCGGCCTCGGAAACCGTGCGCGACGCCGGCGACCTCGTGACGCCCGGCTTGTCCAACCCCACCACGAATCCGGTGGCTGATGACGGCAGCAGCCTGCCGTCGCTGCCAAACCCGGCCGATCCGATTGCGGACCGCATCGGGCCCTCGGACGCCGACATGAAATTCCTGCGTGACAATGTCACGAGCTACACCTCGCAGCTTGGCCTGCAGGAGCGCGGCAAGGCTGCGGTCAAGTTTGCCAATCTGGGCTTGGAGCCGCGGCTCGACGCGAACCAGCAGATCAGCCGCACGGTCGAGTTGCCGCATGACGGCCAGCCGGGCCGGTTGACCTACACGCTCTCCGGTGATCTGCAGGCGAGCACCAAGGAGAAGCTGACGATCGGCAAGCAGCAGCTCGACCAGCTCGAGATCGGCTATGTGCCGCAGAACATCGTCGACCACGGCCAGCTGCGCGGCGAGGTCAGCATCAGTTGGGATCTGCCGCCGGGCGCGACCGACAGCACCGTCAGCGGCCAGCCGGTCCCGGAACTGTCCTCGCTCAGCGGCGGCGAAGGCCTCGGCGCGCCGGACGCGATCTCGGCGCGACTGCAACTGGACTATCAGGTGCAGTCGCTGACCGATCTCAGCCGGACCGATATGCAACGCATCAGCATCGAGGCGAAGACCGAGAATCCGGGCCAGCACGCTGGGCCCGTGATCAACAATCTGCTGCATGGCGACCTTGAAGGCGCGTTCCGCGGCATGGGCGACGACTTCACCGTGAAAGCGCAGAACGAACTGGTTCGCCGCGATGGCATCAATCAGCAGCACGAAGTCGGCGTCGAGCTGAAGGATACGTTCGAGGCGAAGTTGTCGCTGATCGGCAATATCGGCCTTGACGACGTCACAGGACGGCGGACCGCAACCTTCACCGGCACGCAGATCGCCGATCGCTTCGGCGGGCCACAGCAATCATCTCCGGCGCAACCGCCCGAGGTTACGCCGCCGCCGCAGACCCGTCCGGATCAGCTGGTCGTGGTGCCGAACGATGGCCTCAACGTCCGCGCCGCGCCGTCGACCGACGGTTCGCGGGTCGGCGTGTTCCAGCACGGCACCTTTGTCCAACCCACGGGAGCGCAGCAGACCGATGCGCAAGGCCGTCAGTGGGTCGAAGTGCGCGGACCCGACGCGAATGATCGCCCGGTGCAGGGCTGGGTCGCGGCCGAATATGTTCAGTCGCATCCGGCCGGCGCCATGGACGAGACCGGCCGCATCAATCCGGATCTCGAGAGCCAGGGCTATCGCGCCCATGAGGTGCAGCCCGGCGACACCGTGTGGGATCTGGCGCGGCGCGATGGCGTCAACTTCCGCGACATGCTGGCGCTCAACGGCGATCATCTGATCAATCCCGGCATGATCTTTCCGGGCGACAAGGTCTACATTCCGGGCACCGGTCATGCGCCGCAACCGGCTACGCCGCCGGCCGAACCGCCGGCACGACCGGCTGACCCGCAGCCGTCCGCCCCGTCGACGGGGAGCGACGGCTCAGGTGGTGCACCAAGTGGTGCGCCGAGCGGTGGTGCGCCAAGCGGTAGCCCATCGAGCGGCGCCCCGTCGGGTTCGCCCAGCACATCTTCGCCGGATGGTGGCTCGAGTGGAGCCCCGTCCAACGGCGCTCCCTCTGAAGGCGCTCCATCGCAAGGTGCGCCGTCGGGTTCGCCCAGCACGCCACCCAGCACATCTTCGCCCGACGGTGGCTCGAGTGGCGCTCCGTCCAACGGCGCTCCCTCTGGTGGAGCTCCCTCTGATGGCGCTCCATCGCAAGGCGCTCCGTCGCAAGGGGGGCCAAGCGGCCCAACGCCGACGCCGAGCGTTCCTCCCGGCGCGCCTGCCAAC
>Ga0081539_10001154_pt1 | contig 47851 bp, 69 predicted proteins | sample TabmetS4T2R2_FD_71023 | JGI IMG/M metagenome (GOLD analysis project Ga0081539, IMG submission 71023) | Tabebuia heterophylla rhizosphere microbial communities from the University of Puerto Rico - S4T2R2 | ecosystem: Host-associated > Plants > Roots > Rhizosphere ... | reverse complement strand
TTCCTTTTTGCTTCATGCAACTCTCCTATGACGCGGCAGCTCACCGACCACTCCGGCCTGCCGCAGAATCCGTGTGATGGTTTTGTAGGAACATCCGATCGAACGCGCGATAGCGCTTGCAGACTCGTGCTCGAAGCGACTGACGATCGACGCGGCATCCAGTTCACCCCATCGTTTTTGGAGTCGCGTGGCAACGCCTACGTCGCCATGTATCCGCTTGTGTTCAGCTCGCGAGACGACCTGAAGATTGCTGATGTCGTTATTGAACGGGTCACCGTCTCTGTGGTGAACGATCTCACTTGTGAGAAGAGGACGCCCCAGATGTCGTTCCATGACGACGCGAGAAACCAGGCGCTGCACGCCATTGATGAAAATCGTCGGACGTCGATATGTAGTCATCTCTGGGATGTCCTTGACTCCACTTCGGTTGGAGAGAGGCGCCGCCCGGCATCACCGTGTTCGTTGCCTGCCTGCTACCCGGTGATGCGATCCCGGTCGCGTCATGCGAACCCGCGTGTCCCACTCTCGACCGCAGCCCGATCCAGAGCGCGGTCTCCGTACGCGGGCGCGGCGCCTCCACCACTCGTTAGAACTCCTCTATCCACGTCCGCGTGTGCGTCGCACGGGAATTGGATCGTTGAAGAACCGGAACCCCGGCCACGTCAGTGTGTCGCGATCAGCGGCGGCCCGCTTTTTGAGCTCTGCGTCATTCGCCGCGAACACGTTCGAGGGCACGAACGGCATCTCCGTCGCCAGCGCGCGCAGCCTTTCCGCGATGGCCACCGTCGTCACACTCTGCCCGCCCGCGGGGGTGAGCGCGCCCGCTTCAATCAATCCCGCGATCTCGCGGAAGATGTCCGGCGACGCGCACGCGTGCAGGGCCAGCTTGATATCGGTGATCTCGCCGCACCAGTTCTCGCGCTCGCCGACGCCTTTGACGGACGCGGATTGCGCGAGCGACGGCGGTGGCGCCTGTTCCTGCACCTTCTCCGGTTCCACCGCGTGCATCTGCGTGACGAGATTCGCCGCACCAGCGGCGTTGCCCTGCTGCGCGGCCTTCACCGCCTCGTCCGCCAACCGGCGCCGTTCCTGGTCCGCTTTGCGATCCGCCGCGTCCTGTGCCTCGCGCTGGCGCCGATCGGCCTCGGCCTTCGCCTTGCGGTCGATCTCCTCGAGCTCGCGCTTCCGCGCGTTGTACCGGCGGACCGCCGTGCGTCCGGCGGTTTCGAGACTGTCGAGGATAGGCTTCCGAATCCCATAGAGCGGCTCCAGCCATTCGCGCAGTGTCTTGATCGCAGGGTCGAATAGGGCCATCACTTCCGTTTCGACCGGCTTGCACTGGAGCGCGAACTCCCCGAGTGCCTGGAGCTGTGCCGGCGTCTCCACCGCGGCGGACTCCGCGAACGTCACGAGCTGCTGGGCGCGTGCATGCAGCGCCTGGACGCGTGGCTGCAGCGCGTCGAGGTAGCGCTCGAACGTCGGCGACACTTCTGGGACGCTCAACGCCGTGGCAAGTGGCTCGTCTTCCGGCGGCAGCAGATCGCCAACCAGCGCCTGACCCGATCGCGGCGTCTCCTTCGGCATCTCGAACGGCACCTCGAAGAGTCCGCTCGTGGTGCCTGACGCCGGCGCGGGTTCGGTTGGAAGGTCGAACGCCAGCGCCGAAGCTGGTGCCTCGTCGGGTAAGTCGAACAGGGCTGCAGCGCTCATCGTTGATGTCCTCCACTCGACGCCTGGGGCGTCATAGGCCTGCTCCAAGACGCGCCGAAAATCCGAGGCATCCGTCCGGTCGTCGCGGAACACGTGGACTTTGTAGCGACCATCGCCACAGAGTTCGATCGCCCAGCGCTGGACGTCGGCCGCGATCAGGTCCGGATATTGCTGGTAGAGCGCGTCGAGATACGCCGCGAGCTGCAGCCGCGCGAGGCTGGGCACGCCGGTCTTGAGATCCAGCAGCACCAGCAACCGACGATCGATGCTGCAGAGGAAGTCCAATTTGCCGATGTAGGGACGCCTGCGCCACGTCGGGCGACTGAGATCGCGCGAACAGATCACCGTCTCGCACAGGATCGGTTCGACGCGACGCGAGGCTGTGAACCACTTCCACGCCTCGACCCGGACCCGGGCCGCGTCCGCGACGGAGCTGTCGAGCAGATCGCCTTCGGCGTGATAGTGCGCCGCCGCATGGACGACCGATCCGATCGCGGTCTTGTGCGCCAAAACGTCCGGACGCACGTGATCGAAGCGACCCGGATGCGCGAGATCGATGGCCTGCGTGACGCTCGGCACGCGGGTGCCATCGAGTCGATGCTGGCGCCAGATGTAGTCGTAGCAGGAGCCTGCCAGCCAGGACGGATTCGGGGCGAGTGTCCTCACGGCCGTACACCGTCACGCCTCAATGCGCGTCAGCTTTCGACGGCCCTGTGCATCTGCCGGATCCGCCCAGATCTGCCGCAGGGCGTTCGTCGCCGCCGCGAGCTGCTCGCCAAGTGCCTGGTCGCGTGTCCAGAGCAGCAGCCCGCCCTGCGTGCGTGCCGCCCAGCCGTTGCCCACCCGGCCGGAGTCCACGATGCGATCGATGAGCGGTCCCCCGTTCGTGCTGGCGGGGCCGTTGGTCGAGGCCGACGCGCTGCCGTTTGGCGCCTGCTCGCTCGCGCGCTGCGGCATGTCGAGGGTCTCGCCGCCCGTCTCGTCCTCCTCGATCGGCGTCGGCGCGTCATTCGGATCGACGAGCAGCGTGAGATCCTGCGGCAGGCCAGCCTCCGCGCGATCATCGAGCGCCACGGCCGACTGCGCCTCGATCGACATCGGCGCGAGCTTGCACAGCTGTTTCAGGACCGTCTTTTTGGCCATCCAGTCGTAGTCGGTGACCCACGGGCCGTTGTTGGCGGCCTTCGACCGCTTGCGGATCGCGTCGATCTCGCGACGCGTCATCACCTTCAGCAGATGGCTCCCATCTTTGAGCCGCAGCCAGGCGTAGGCCTTGACGACGTCGCCAGGATCATCGCCTTCGTACGGACTATGTTCGAACGTGGGATTGAACCCGCGCATGAAGCGAAACGTGTCCTTCGCGCGCACGACATCGGCATCGATGGTCGACAGCTCGCCCGAGCGGCGCACGAGTTCGATCAGCCCGACGTATCCGGGGATGAACTGCACCTCGAGCCGCGGCGGCGTGCGCTTGTTGTTCATGAACGGCACGAGGTAGGCCTGACGGAGGATCGGATCCGGCACGAGCCCCAGCTGCGCGCACTGGTAGAGCGCGCCCAAGAGGGAAATGGGATCGGCTTCGAGGAGCTTCGGCGTGCGCTGGACCGAGGTCAACGCGACGCGAATGAAGTAGTCCGACTTGATGTGCCGCGGCAGCGCGGACAGGATCTCCTGCTGCCGTTTCTGCAACAGGTCGCGCACGGTCACAAATTTCTGCTGCGCCGGCGTGAGGGCGGTCGAGGGCGGTGGTGACTGTGGGGGGCGTTCAGCGACGGCGGTACTCATATCAAGCCTCATTTGCGTGGTGTTTGTGGTACCAGCGACGCTCCAGCATTCGCCGACATTCACGACATTCACGACCACGCTTGGAGCGGTAAAGGTTGTCACCAACTAGCGGATGACCTCGCTTGCAATGCGTCTTGCGCGAATGAAGAGCGGACATCGAATCGCTGCGAGAATTGTTCGTTTGTGGTGTCACGACCTCCATGTGCGCGACGTTGACGCAGCAAGGCGTGCGACATAGATGGTCGATCTGCATACCATCGGCAATAGCTCCGACTGATGCGAGATCCACGAACCTATGCGCTTGAACGTTACGACCTCGAAACCAGAAACGGCCATAGCTGTGGACTCCCAGGCCCTTTGAGCCGGTCCAGAGAAAACACCCGTTTTGTGCTTCTTTGTTGACTAGGCTCCAAAACCGGCTCCAGTCGCTGTCGGTGACGTCAGTGATTGCCGCAGCATCCATCTAGGCCACGCGATCCTTTCGAGGACGAAACGGCAACACGACCGGGCGCACGCGGCGACCGGTGCGAATGCGAATAACGACGCCGCGGAATGGCTGCCGGCGATCGTGATCGGCGCGCCACAGGTGCCAGGCGCGACGCAGATACTCGATCGCCAGCAGCGCGATGAACGGCGACGCGAGCGCGATGGCGACTTCCTTGATCACCTCTGCGGCGTGCGTCGTCATACCCGTCCCTCCACCAACACGCGATGCCGCAGTTCCGCCGTCTCTTCGAGCAGATCCTTCTCGCGCGCGATCCGATCGAACTCGCCAACGACGAATTCGAGATCGTCGAGCGTCGGCAACTGCTCCTGTTTCAGCGTCTCGCGGACGACGTGCCATTTGCGTTCGCGTTCGTTCACGACTGCACCTCCGTCTGACCCTCTCGCAGTTCCGCCCCGTACTGCAGCCACTCGGTGACGTGCGCTGGCGATCCCCACGCATCGGCCGGCGCGTAGTAGTGGAGGAAGAACACGTAGTCGTAGAGCGCCCTGCGGTTCTCCTCGTCCGCGCGCACGCACGCTTCGACGAGATCGTTCGAGAGCACGGCCGTAAGGAAATGACCAGGTCGCAAGCCGAACCGCAAGTAGTCGAGCAGGGCCTGGCGGCTGGCCGATGGCAATACAGTGGCGTGTTCGTCCAGCCGTTCGTCCATGTCCGGCGGCACAAGGGTTCGAACGTTCATCGCGGTGCCCCCGCCGCGAGCCAGAGCCGCAGAGATTCACACTGGCCGATGACACCGGCGAGTAACCGACTCGCCGCCTCGCGCTCCGCTGGCCGCAGCCGACGGCCTCGCATCATCTCGAACGCGCTGCTGATCGATGTCTCGACGTCGGCCATCATCAGCTTGGCGTGCGCTTCGACCGTGATGCCGGCCTGTGGAGCCTTCAGTTTGAGACGGCGTCCGACTTGCGCTTCAACCTCAAAGCCGACGGCGATGGAGTCTGGTTGCGTAGTCGCCATCACCAAACCTCCGCCGATTCGCGTTCGATCGCGGCCTGCGTCACGAACTCGTCGATCTCGTCCTCGACGCTCTGCCAGGCCGCCCCCACCAGCAGCGCGATCTGCACCTCGGTGGCGTCCGGCAGGCGCTGCTGCAGGCGATCGGCGACGTACGCGACGAGGCGCGGATCAACGTCCATCGGCCAACCTGCGATTGATTCGACGTGACGCCCAGAATGCGCGCTCGTCATCGCCCAGGGGGACGAGCACCTTCGATGCGACGTAATCGGTCGAGTGGTTCTCGATGCGGCCGGCGATGGCAAGGGCGATCCGGAACCGCCGCACCTGATCGATCAGGGCATCGCGTTCTGCGGCGATGTTGTCGAGATCCGATCGGAGCGCGCTGATTTCATCCGCGTACTCCTCGCACACCGACGCCCATTCCCTTCGGGCTCGCATCAATCGGGCGTGCTGAGCCTCGGCATCCTCGCGCGCCTCTCGCTCACGGCGTTCGATGTCGTAGACCTCGTCCTGATGCCGCCGTTCGTTGCGTTCCCATTCGCGCTGCTGCTCGTACGACAGGTCGTACCAGTTGCGCGGGCGCGTGCTCATCATGAAAGCCATTAGCGCGTCACCTCCGGCGGCCCCACCGCATCCGCGATCGCTGCCGCATCGCAACCAGGGTTCGAGCCCGCAACCCGTCGCGATCGAGCGACGCGGCGAACACGTCGGCGACGAACGCATCGGCGCATTCGCGCAGCACGGCGTCAACGTCCACCGCAGGCCTCCGCGATGGCCGACGTGACCGTGTCGATGAAGGGCTCGGCGAGCTTCAAGGCGGCCAGCAGGCGAGCGCGCTGCCGCGCGAGGACATCGGCTTCAGGCATTGCGGGCAGGTGTCCATCTTTGTGATCGGCGAGAATCCGCGCGATGTCGTCCTTGGGCAGCCAGAGAATCATTCCAACGCGCTGATTCGTGCCGAGCATGATCTCGGTAGCGGTGATGGCCTGCGTCCCGAAGCGAATCTCGGTGATGCCACGCTTGCGTTGCTGCGCGCCGATGAAAGAATCCTGCAGGTTCTGCAGCTGGACGCGGTCTTCCCCGATGCGGGAGAGCAGCTCGATGATGCCGAGCGGCGCGCTCATGCGGAGACGACGACCTCCAGCTCGCCGCGATCGAAGTAGCACCGACCCCTCGCGCGGACGCGGTCCAGTTCGTAGGCGAGTCCGTGGCGGTCGAGCCGACGCACGATCGTGCGCGCAGGCGAGCCCGGACCCTCGGCGATGACGCGGACCTTCGCGCCCGGCTTCAGCGCCGCCGGCTTCGTACCGCCCCAGGTGCGCTGACCGCATCGGCATGGCGCGCCAGGGGTCGTCTGCGCGAAGGTATGGTCGAGCGTGGTGCACGTCATCGCCGCCCTCGGTGTTCGTCCATCCGCCGGCCGCACACGCAGACCGTCGCCGGGTCCGCGTCGAAGCGGCATGCGTGCTTCCGACCAATGCGGTGGAGACAGGACAGATGCGCGATCCGCCCCTTGAATCCGAGGTAAGCCGGGACCAGCGCGTCGCCCCAGGCCTTCATCTGCTCCGGCGACTCGAAGCCGAAGGCGGCTTCCGTGTTGGCGGTGATGGCGTCGAACCGGTCGGGTTCTGACGGCTTTTGGTTGGCCACGCTCGCAGGCTGTGCGACACTCATGTCGTCTCCGTTGCGCGCCGGTGTAGGGCCGACGGTCCTGACAGACCGCCTGCTCCGGCGCGCGTTTTTCCTACCGACCCTCGATCAACTCCCGCATCCTCGACCACCCCGACCCGCGTCCGACGCGCATCGGATCGACCGAGAACCACCCGCGCTGCTGCCGCCAGCGCCGAAACCACGCGCGACAGCGACGAGCCCAGTCAGCCAAAGACGTTCTCCTCTGGCGGCTGATAGGCGTGCGGATCGGCTGGCGCGGCGGCCTCCTTCAGTCGCTCGACGTAGGCCTCGAGATCGTCCTCATCGACACGCCAGCGCCCGGGCCGCGTACCCTTCTCGGCGCGCGCGGTAGGCCGGAACCCCCGCAGCGCCCCGGTGTGCAGCAACTCACGCACGTTGCGCGGTCTGGTGTTGAGCCGTACCGCGACTTGTTCAACGGTCAGCGCGCGCCTCAGAGCCGGCATTCCCACATCTCCTCTTCCTCGGCTTCGGTCAGACAGTCAGCGCACAACTCACCATCGATCGCCGGTCGCTCCTCGCACCAGTCGCAGAGTGGCGGGTCGTCGGACTCGACGCAGCAGCAGATCCCGCTGCACGCGCACTGTTCGAGAGGCATCACAGATCCTCTGTCGCGTCATCCCGCAGAACGTGCGTCATCACCGGCACGATCACGAACCAGATGAAGCCGAACGCGAGCAGGCCGATGACCATGCCGATGGCGATCAGCAGCAGAACGATCACGTGCGCCTCCGCACGCGAATCTCGGTGACGACGTCGACGTCCTCACACGACTCGGCCAGGGCGATGACGAGCGGCTGGCGCAAGTCGGCGACATCCCACAGCACATCCAACGGCGCGCGCTCGGTGCCTCCGATCCAGCGCGCGACCTGTCGCGGATCGCGATTCACGGCACCGGCGAGCTCTTTCAGGCTCCATCCGAGCAAGCTGGCGGCGCGTTGCAGTGCCCGTCCGATCAGCAGCCCGCCGCTCTCCGCTTTCCGGAGATCCGCCTTCGCCATGCGAAGCCGGCCTCTCTCCGCTTGTTCGCGTGGATGGCAGGCGCACGGCTGAGCAACCATCGAATCCATGAGCTCACCGACTCACGAGCGACCGACACACCGGAATCTCCCAGCACACACAACCGCTGACGATCACCTCGATGCGATACAGGACGGCATCGAGACGGCCATCCGCGCGTTGCGCGATCTGCGGCAGTTGCAGCATCTCAGGCCGCCCTCCGCGCCAGCGCCGCGATCCGGTAGCAGTCGCGAGCCGTGAACGCGAGCGCGAACGAGCCGTCGGCGAAGTTGACGCGCATCGGCGCGTTGGTCGCGATCCGCGCGACCTCGTCACACGTCAGTGTGTGGTTGCGATTGTCGCGATGGGCGACGACAGGACGGCCGCAGATGCAGGTGTCGGTCATGACGCACGAACCTCGTCGTGGGTTGGAGCTGGGAATAGGTCGTCGACTGTGCAGCCGAAGTACGCGGCGAGCTTGTGCGCGGTATCCATTCGGATTGACTGGAAGCGTCCGCGAGCGATGTCGCTTAGGTGCGGTTCGGTGAGACCTACGTCGATGGCGATTTGGCGCTGCGTCTCGCCAGAAAGCTCAATCGCCTTTGCTACTCGGCTCTGATTCTTGGCGCCTTCGGGAAGCGAACGCCTCAAGGTTCTCAGCGCGCTCGGACTCAGCATCGTGCAGTCACTATACGGATCGCACGATATCGTGTCAACACTATTTTTACGGAATACCGTAAGTCGCTGATGTTTGGTGACTTACGGTAGCCACTAAGGCGTTATGCTCGGTTCCGGATTGCCCACAATCGGCGAAAACATCAGGAAGTTGCGAGAGCAGGCTGGGTTCGCGAATCAACTTGATTTCGCGCGCGCCCTTGAGATGCCGCAGAGCCGAGTCTCGGAACTAGAACGGAATCGATATGCGCTTCCGGATACCGATACGTTGATAAAGGTGGCGAAGGTGGTCGGGCGCTCGATTGACGAAATTCTCGAAGGTGTCGATCCCGGATATGACGGGATCGTTCACAAGGAGCTGTGGCGCGCTCTGAAAACAGTCCACGAGATACGACTCGCCGTAGATGACGACTACGTAGCCAAGTTCGGCGTACCAGAGTCAGACGCAGAGCGCGAAGCGGTTACCGCGCCGATCCGTAAGGAAAAAATTCAACGATTGATTGCCGCATTGCGCCACACACTCACAGCCCTCGGCGAGCAGTCGATCGGTAACGAGCCGGAGCTCGCCGATGAAGGGGAAGAGCCGAACGATGCGAGCGCGCGTGAGGTCCTCGATCTCTGGAGCAGCGTCACTGACGAGAAATCGAGAGAGGCTGTGCTCGTTGTTCTTCGAGCGCACGCAATGCTCGCTCTGCGGACAAAAGAGCTTCGATCTGAACTCGAATCGCGTGCTTCGAATCGCCGGAGAGTTCGCGGAACATCCGCCAAGTCTCGACGTCGTTCATCGGGTCGATAGCCGAATTACTGGACGCGATAGTGAATGGAACGACCGATGGAGCCGACGACGCCGAAGCCATGATGGGCGCCTCCCTGGGGGAACTCTGGGATGCAGGACGAAATCTGACGCGCCGCATTGTGAACGAAAGATGACGGCAACGTAAACCGCAAATTGTTGTGGCAGCACTTCGGATCAGCAGATCGATTTATTCGAGGTTTGGGGAATGACCGGACGCATGACGCATCGACGGAGAAGCCTGTGCTTGGTCGTGGCGATGACCACGATGATCGCCGTCGGCGCGTCAGCGCAATCCACGGTCACGCTCAAGATCAAGTCGCAGCAGCCGGTCGCGAACGGCGTTCGCTTAACGCTCGAATCCGGCACCACCATCACCGTGCCGGCGGCAGACCTCGTTGTTGCGGAATCGGCACCGAAACCGTCGGACGCGGACGCAATCATCCGCGGCAAATGCGCGAAGCAGTGGGCGACGGAATTTTCCATGCGTGCGTTTTGCGAGAAGACTGAGCACGAGTCCGTGGACAAGTTGAATGCCCGCCCGATGACCAGCGCGGATCAACGGACCATTCGCCGCACGTGCGCCACGCAATGGCCGGACGAGTTTACGATGCGCAACTTTTGCGAAGAGCAAGAACTCGACGCATTAAAGAAACTCGGTCGGTGAAGCCAGACGCTTCGATCACGCCGACACCAGGCGGACGCCTCGTGCTTCGATCACGCGGCGATGTGACGCTGCAGATCAGCGGCGATGCGCTCGTGAAGGCACTTATGACCGACTACACCCCATTCATCGGCCAGCCAGCACGCGAGCCCAAGCTCAAGTTGCTGCGCACGCTCTGGACGATGCACCGCGCTCGCCCACAGAGCACCGTCACCGCCGCGATCTGGCAGACCGAAACCGGTCACGAGCTGCGCGTGATCTACAACGACGATCCCGACAACATGCTCGATACGGTGCTCTCCAGAACTGGAGACGCCCCGCTCGAGCAGCGGGCGACGGATCTCCGCGGAGTGCTGGCATCGCAGGGATGGACCGAGGCGGAACGGTGACGAGGCATGAGGGTCAGCCTGTTGACAGCCTGCAGTACCCTGCTGGGCATGGCTCTCGGCATCGCGCTGAACGCGCTCACCGATCTGTCGTGGTTTGCCCTGCACCGACCCACGATCGCGCTCGTCGCCTGGAGTGCGGTCGCGCTCCTCGCGGTGGCGTGGGTGGTGCTCTACGTCCGCCAGTTGCCGCCGGTGGAAATCCGTCGGCCCAAACCGTACGAGCACGTCCCGCATCGCGTCACGATCGAAGGCATCCAGCGTCGCGGCCTCGCGGGGTCCGTCCAGATCTTCGTCCTCTCCGGGGATCTCAAGTGGTATCCCGTGCAGACGACCGTCACCGGCAAGCGGTGGCGCGCCGACGATGTGCACATCGGATCGCCCAACGCGCCAAGCGGACGCTGGTACCATCTGGTGGCCGTGGCGGGTGCGCCGGCAGTGCCCGGAGCCACCGACGCTTTACCGCCTGGGGCTCGCTCGCCGGAGGTCCCTGTGATTCGGCAGTGATCGCGACGGTCGCGCCATGACCGTCTACCGGCCCAAGTGTGGCAAGACGTGGCGGTTTGACTTCCGCTATCGCGGCCGTCGCTACCAGGGCTCCACCGATCAACTCACCCGCGAGGACGCCGAGCTCGCCGAAGCCGCCGTCAAGAAGCGGCTGCGCCAACACGCCTGGGGCATCCTGCCGATCGATCGCGCGCATTCGCCCTCGTTCACCGAGTGGGCCCCAACCGTCCTCGCCGAGCAGCGCCGCCACGTCACGCGCGCGGATATTCAAGAGCGCACGCTGCGAATGGTCCTCGCGTTTTTTGGTCGCAAACCAAAGAAAAGCACGCCCGTCGCCGGCGGGCCGTACCACAACCTGAAGCTGATTGACCCGATTCTCGATCCTGAGTGGATCGTGAAGTTTGATGCCTGGATGGAGAAGCGAGGCCTCGCGGGCTCGACGAAGAACAGCTATCGATCGATGGTGAGCACGATGTATCGCGTGGCAATGCGGCCGAAGTACCGCAAGGTCACCAGCGTGCTCACCAACCCGATGGAGCACATCGATCGCGATCAGACGCGGAGCCGGACGCAGACGCTGACCTCCGATCAGCTCCGCGCGTGGATGCGCGAATCCGTCCCGCATGTGCGGTTAGCGATTGCGATAGGGGCCCTGGCGCCGAAGCTGCGACTCGCCAGCGTGCTCGCGCTCCGCTGGGATCGCCACATCGACGCCGACGTGCGCTTCATCACGATCGAGTCGCACAAGACGATTCGCACAACGGGACAGGCGCAAGTCGTGCCGGTTGATCCGCAGCTGCGCGCCATCCTGCTGCCTGAACGGCGCACGTGGATCGCGCGGAAGCGCACGGTGCCGTACGTGATTCACTACCGCGGCGAACCCGTGAAGAGCATCAAGGCCGCCCTGAAGCGCGCCGCGCGCGATGCGAACATTCCGTACGGGATTGACGCGATCACCTTCCACTCGTTGCGGCATTCGGTGGCGACGTGGCTCGCCGAGCTCGGCGTCCCCGAGAAGCAGCGCCAGGCGGTGATGGGCCATCTCGAGATCCGCACGACGCAGCGCTACACGCATTTGCGGCCGATGCACGAAGTCGAACCGCTCGCGCGCCTATCGGCCACGCTGCCGATCCTCGAGCTGTTCGATCTCCCCGGCGTCAACGTTAAGGGGAGTGTTTCGGAGAATCTTACGGAACATCCCACCCGCTCCAGGCGCGAGACCGACACTGAAACAGACGTGGACACTGGAACCTAATCGCCGCAAGGACAACGACTTATGACAACGCGCGCTCGCCGCTTCGTAATCAGCAGGTCACCCGTTCAAGTCGGGTCGCCGGCTCCAATCCCGTCAAGCACTTACGGGCTCCTTTCGGGAGATCGATCAGCAGGACTTTCGGAACCGGCTGCGGTGACACGGCCGTCCGTTGGGGGCGCAGACGCGCGTCGACGGCACGCGTGTGCGCGGTCGGAGCGCGGCGCCATTCTGATCCAAGTCCTCATCGGCGGGCTCGTCTTCATGGCCTTTGCCGGCTTCGTCGTCGACTACGGATTGATGTTCGTGGGCCGCCGGCAAGCCCAGAACGCCGCCGATGGGGCGGCGCTGGCCGGGGCGATCGCGATGGCCTTGGATGCCGATACCCGCGCAGGCGACGGCCCCGCAAAAACCGCAGCGTATCGCGTCAGTCAGTCGCATGCGGTCGTCGGCGAGGCACCGAACGTGATCGATCCGTCAACCGGCGACGCGACCGACATCATGTTCTACACCGAGGCGCCGGCGAAGTTTCCGCCCGAGTGCGCGGACGACTCCTGCATCCGCGTCGACGTGTACCGCAATCAGGAGCGTGGCAATCCCTTGCCGACGTTTTTCATGTCGATCGTCGGCGTCACAGGCCAGGGCACGAAAGCCACGGCGACCGCGCAGGCCGCTGCCGCGAACGGATCGCAGTGCTTGAAACCGTGGTTGATTCCGGACAAGTTCACCGACGTCAACGGGAATGGCGTCTTCGATTCAGGAGTCGATACGTACACGGCCCCAGGCTACACGACCGCCGACATCGGGACGACGGTCCTGCTCAATCCGGCCGGACCCGCCGACGCACTGGCGCCGTCGCTGTTCTTCCAGATCGATGTCAACAACTACTACGACGACATCGTTGGCTGCCGGTTACAGCGCGCGATCGGCCAAACCGTCGACACCGCGCCCGGCGCGTCGAATGGCCTCACGAGAAACGGCGTCGACGAACTGATCGCCCGCAACGGTGGCAAGCCGGTGACCGTGCCGATCGGCATGTTCTCTCCAGCAGAATGGGCGGCGCAGGATCGCCAGAGTGGACACTACGACCTCACGATCGTCAACATGATGGGATTCCGGATCGACGGGATGCGCGGCCGTGCGCTCTACGGCACCATCGTGGGCACGGTCGGGGACATCCTCGCGGGCGGGACCACACCGGACGCGCCTGCGCAATTCTTGCGAGTGGTGCGGTTGATTCGGTGACACACGCACTGGTGCCTGGTCACGCGCTGACCTTCGGCCGCACCTTCCAGTACCGACGACACCGTAGACATAGCCACGCCTGAATCTCAATCGCGCCCTGAATGACGCGATCCGGGATGACACGGCCCTTGTGCTTGCAGTACGGACATTCGGGTGTCTGCAGCTCCTCGGTTATTTGCCGCGGAAAGCATCGGCCATCATTCGCCATAAGAAACAGAAGGCCGCGACGCACACGGCGAGAGCGATCCGACCCATCGCAGCTGCGATGTTATGCAGCGCGACAAGCAGCGAGTCGATCTGCCACGGCTCCATCACTGACACCTGACGGTCCAGACCCACGCGCCCAGGATGGCGAGTGCCGCAAGGATCAGGAGCGTGGTGCTGCGCGGCGGTGGACCAGGATCGGGAAACATCGCAAGGCAGAATAGCCGATTTATCGTACGGATTCGCTCAGAATCGTGCTACAACGAGCAACTGAACGCGGCCACTTTCAGCAAAGGAGTTGCACGTGGCACAGAGCAACGCTTATCTCCGTGGATTCAAGGCCGGTGTCGATTCGGTGCTGGCGCACAGCAGCGAATGGGCTGGCCAGATGCCGATTCCGACCGCAACACCCACCCGCCGACGTCGGCGCACCAGCGGCGCACGCGGACTCCCCCACGCCACGCCGGCGGCACCGATGGCCAGCGCCACCACGACGAAGCGGCGTCGTACGCGCAAGCGTCGCATCGCCCAGGCCGTCAACCAGCAACCGACCTAATCGATTCGAAGCAGGGTGCAGGCGCGACCGTCTTGCGCAGCGAGATAGTCGCGCCAGCGCATCGGATCGTTCCGGGTGGGACACAGGATGAAGCCGTCGCGGATGGCGACGAAGTGTCCGCGATGAGCCGCCCGGCGATTCAAGCGGATCCGCAGTACGCCGGTATCGGTGTCGAGGTTGTAGCGACGCGTCGGCTCCAAGCGAATGTGCAACCGGCGCGCGGCCATGATGATGTCCGTGTTATTCAGGCCGCCCCTGCCGTGTGACACGCGATCGACGTGTCGCATAACGGCGTCGACGACGTCATAGGTCAACGAGGCAATGGTCGCAAGCGCCGCCGTCCCGCAGTCGCCATTCCCCCGCTGCCGCACAATCGTCATGCCGACCTCCGAACGTCCTCCGCCATCTGCCGCTCACACCGCACATGCACGGTCTCCGTCGTGAGACGGAGACTCCCCTCGTTGAAGTCGCCTCGCACGATGCGGAGGCGGGTCTCGTCGTCGCCTCGGATCGGTTGACCGCAGATCGCGCAGCGCATCGTCACAGCACGTTCCGGTCTTCCTCCCGCTGGCGGAAGTATTGGTCGATCCGATGCGCGAACTTCCGCTTGTTCCCCGCGAGTTCCATGACCCCGTACGTGTTGTACGAGAGGTCGTTGACCGGGCAGAACTTCTCTTCGATCAGAATCTGCCAGCGGTCCACATATTGTCGATGCCGCTTCAATCCGTGAAATTCGTGCTCGATCGTCTGATTCACGTAGCCGAATTTCTTGTCGAACCACTTCAGGGCGAGCCGCTCCCACTTCGTCAGCTGTGCGAGATACGATGCGCCCATCCCCTTCGGCACCGAGTCCATCACCTTGCCGAGAATCGCGAGGCCCATATGGTGATCAGCCGCGCCGAGCGCGGCGATCTCGAGCAGCCCGCCGACCTTGTCGAGTTCGTCGACGCGGTAGGCCCACGCGTAGCCCGGATGGCAGAACTTGTACGGCGGTTCCTTCATCCGATGCTTCATGAAGTGGTGCCAGTAGTAGCCGAGCGACATGTCGACCTGGACGTGCTCGCCGTTGGGACCAAGGTCGTAACAGTGTGCCCACGGTTGCACCACGGCGTAGTGCTGGAGCGCGTGCACCGTACGCGTCGCCCAATCGGCATTGCGAAAGCGGATGTCCGCGTCGAAGGCGCCGACGTAGCGGAGCGAGGGGTTCGTGCGTTTCGCGTGCGCGATGCCGAGGTTGAGTAGGTTTTCCTTGTTCCAGACGAGCGTGCGGCTGCGGACCTGCACGTGATCGCGATTGTTTGGTTTGGTCACCTCGAACTCGCGCTCGCCGAGTGCGCATTCAACCGTGATAAGCCGGACGCCGGACTCCTTCATGTGGAGCTTGAAGGCGTCGTAGAGCCGCTTGCGCGACTCGTAGAGGATCGGGTTGAAGTACGCAGCGACTACGGTCAGCAAATCGGCTCGCATGGCCCGTCCCTTCTTGGGTCTGTCGTCAGTGAGAAAGTGGTTATCGCGTAGCCCCGACCGGCGCGCCATCGCTGGTCGACAGCGACCGCAACGGCGAGCTCGCCAGCAATCGATAGGTCGCGTCGACCTGGTCGACGAGCGATAGATCGATCGGAAAGTTCCCAGCCGGCCATGTCAGCCAGTAATCCGAGGGGCCGATGATCGCGTTGTCGCGAAAGACCGCGCCAGGTGCCGCACCCGCGAGCGCCGCCGCGCCGAGCCCAACGACGGAATGGATGCCGTACTCGCGCCGCTGCACGATCGTGTGCGTCATCGAGAACCGCTGCATCGGCACATCACCGTAGAGTCCGAGGAACTGATTGCCGGTCAGGCCGATGACGGTGTTGTGGGCGAATGTCACATCGTCGGCGCCGGCCGTCCCGGCCTGCACCATCGCCCACCGTCCATCCCCGCCCCACGTCACGTAGTCGAGATGCGCCCAGATGTTCTGCTCGATGCGCAGCCGCCGAACCGGACCATCCACCGCGGCGATGTTGACCCCGCTGGCCACGTCTCGGATGACGTTGTGGCTGAACGTGACGTCCTCGATCGCGTTGCTCGATCCGGAGTCGACGTTTGTCGTGAACAGAATCGCCCAGCCGGTCTGCGCCTGCTGCCAGTTGTAGCGGAAGGCGTTGTTCGTCGCGGTGACGCGTCGACCGACCTTCAGTTCGAAGAGATTCTTGATTTGCGGTGACGTCGGCATCGAGCGCCACGCCAGATCCTTCTCCACGGTGTTGCCTGAGAACAGGACATCTGCCGTGATGCATCCGCACGTCGGTGTGCTGCCCCCAAGCAGAAAGTTCTCGCCGCTGGCCTCGAGGTAGTTGTTCGTGATCGTCAGCGGGCCAGGCGTATCCCAGGCGGCGATGGCCTGCGAGTCGCGGCCGACTTCCCACATGCGATCGATCCAGGAGTTGGTGATCGTGACGTTGATGCCGTTGGCGGCGATGCCACGATGGCCGCCTGTGACCGAGCCGCGAATGAGCACCTGGTCGAGCGTGGGATTGCGCGGAAACCCGTCGAGCTCCACCGTCGTATAGCCCACCCCCGGCGTGTCGATTTGCAGTCCGCGGAGCGTGTAGCCGTCGCCCTGCACCAGCAGCGTCGGTGCGTCGAGCTGTGCGGGGGCCAGCCGCGGCAGATGCCCGTCTGAGGCTGGAGTGATGCGAATACCTGGCAACCCAGCGCCGGGCAGGATGTCCGGATTCGCCGTGATCGTGATGCCGTAGGCGGAACCCGTCCGAGGTAACACGAAGTTCCCCATGTACGTGCCAATCGCGAGCTGAATGGTGACGGGGCCGGCCTGTGAGCGCAGGACCGCGTCGGCAATGGCGGCATTCAGATCACCATCCGCGGGCACGACGATCACGTTGCTCGGCGTCGACACCGGAGTCGGCGTCACCGTGACGGCGTCACCCTTCTTCGGCTTGCACGCTTTCGGCAAGCGAATCGTCGCGGTGTTGGTCGTGACGGATGTGACGGTGCCAGGGCACGGCTCCGCATGCGCGAACAAGGGAATCCAGAGCGCAAGCCAAATCAGCATGAGACGGCGAATCATGACGTGTGAACCTCGGTGTAGATGACGATGTGATGTGTGCGATTGAGATCGGTGAATCGGAACGTGCGGACACGCGGGCAGAGCGTCGAGACGGTCAGCAGACCGCGGCGGCCACACGGCACCGTCCAGGTCAGGAACGGATAGATCGCGGTGACCGTTGTCTTGAGCACCACGTGATCGCCGTCGGTCAGCAGCGCGGTGTATTCCTGGACGATTGGTGGTTGGAGAGATGTGGCGCACGCGGAGAGCGTCAGTGCGCACAGCACGACGAGCAGTGCGCCCTTCACGCCGTCGATCGACAACCAGACCTGCTTGGTGCCCGGGTGCCGGTGCATGACGAGAAACGCGTAGGCCACACCGATGGCGTCCAATCCGTCGATGAGGACGGCCTGCCGCTCGCGGCCGTCTGGTTGCCGATACGTAGTCGGCATCGTCGGCGGCCCCTCGCAGTCGTACGCGGCGTCCGTCTTCCGGCGCTTCGGCTTCATCACCGCCTCCGGAAAATGTCGCCGGCCAGCACGCGGAGGATGTCGATCTCGAGCGCGTTCATCGGCTCACTTCGCACAGTTCCAACGCTTCTCGTGAGGACTTGTTCACCCCGCGACAGATCGCGTAGAGCAGGCGACGCGACATCACTTGATCGGTCCGCATGTCGTCGACGTGGTGCTCGACGAGGGCGCGCGTCTCGTGCTGTTCGGCGATCAGATTGGTGATGGCGAGGGCTTGGGCATCCAGCCGCGCGTCTGCGTTCTGTGTCAGCCACCAGAACGCACCGACGGCAATCAGCCCCAGTGGTCCGTACTTGAACGCGACGCGGGTCCATCCGGCGCCGGAGAGTTCGGGTGAAGAGTGGGAGAGCAGCGTCGTCATGGGTGGTCCCCGGTGTCTGCATGGGGGGAGGGGGGAGCCACCCGCGATGCGATGTGTTCGTTACACGATGGTCAGACGTTGAATCAGTGTCAGAGCTTGCCTCGCCACGTCCAGAACAGGCAGTAGAGCGCGAACATCGCGACCCAAAACGCCATGTAGCCGTACGGGTGCCACGGGAACTTCACAACGGCTCCACGACGTAATAGGTCGTGAACGTCAGCGTGTTGCTCGCATGTCCGCCGGTCAAGTCGCCGCTGCCGGAGTTGTCGAGATCGACCACGAGCGCCTTGCCGTCCATTTCAGAGGTGACAATCCCAGGCGTTGTTGGCTGCTGCATATACACCCAACCGAATCCGAATCCGCTGTCCATCGCACCGCTCCACGGTGCGGTCAGGTCGGCGACCATGACGTGGACGTTACCGAGCAACGCAGACACCTGAATTAGTGGGGTTGGTGTGGCGGTGCTGTCGTTCACGATCGGCATCGCGATCCAATTCACCGACCCGGCATAGTGACATTCGATCGCGGCGTACGTCGTGTTGATGTTTCCGTAGGCGCCGACGATTGTGGCTCGGACCGAGATCGCGAGCGGCTTGATGCGATAGCCGGCATCTGGTGCGGCGACGAGGGTGTGAATGCCGTACTCGGCCTTGATCTGCGCGTCGGTCAGCGTAACCGTTGCCCGACGGACGAATCCGCGATCTTCAAACGTCGGTGCCGAGTCGGTCCCGTTCGACACGAGCACGTCGCCAGCGTTGCCGGGATCGGTGAGTTTCATATTGCTCAGCGCACGATAGAGAATGCCGCCAACAGACATGGTCAGATCGCTCGTCGATACGTGAGCTCGAGTCCCACCAGGCGCGCGGTCGCGGCCAACGTGTCGCTCGCATGTGCGGGATTCCTCAGCACCTTCAAGAACATCAGTTCACCAGCCGCGCAGCCGGTCGTCGTCACGCCTGTTATCGAGGCGTCGTTCAGCTGCAGCGTCGTGCCCTTTGCCGCGTCGGTGACGGTGCTCGCCGTGTTGAACGCGGGATCGCCAGTCTCTGCGTCGGCCACGCAGATCGTCGCGAGCTGCCACACGACGTCGCCGCTGGTGGCGCTCGTGAACCAGACAAACTTCGCATCGACCGTGGAGGTCCAATCGCTCGGCAGCTTCAGGTGATACTGCGCCGACAGCGTCGACCCACCATCGGCGAAGTCCATCGTGCCGTATTGCGTGTTGCTGCCGGTCTGACACGCTGGTACACCGGGATTGCTCGTCGGAAAGCTCCAGAGCGGGCTCGTCGCCGTGGCGTTGTCACACCGCGCCGCTGGGATCCAGAGCTTGAACGGAAGCGTCAGCACGTTGCCGGCGCTCTCGGCGTTGTACTGTGTGTTGAGCAGCGCGATCGTGTTCTGCGCGGCGACGGTGATCGCGAAGGCGACGAGTATCGACAGCGCGAGTACGAGCGTAGTAGATCGGAAGCGCATTACGCCGGCACCTTTCGGATGCGGAGATAACCTCTCGCGTAGACCGGATTCGTGGCATTGCTACCGGTCACTTCGAGTCGGTAGCTCTTCGCGCCGGAGGCGAGCGTCGCGGAGATCGTTTCTTCCGTGTCGGTCGTCGCGGTGCTGGTCGTTCCCGTTGCCGCCGTGGAACTGTCGGTCGTGTTTCGCAAGCGCACCGTGACTGATGTTGCGGCGTCGGCCGTGCGATACACGACGACCAGATCGACCGTCATGCCGCCGAGGCTGTCCCCATTGATGGTGTGCGGCAGGTAGCCATTGACCGGCGTGTAGCTCGCCGACTGGATGCCGTCTTTGTCGCCACCGAGATGGTACGGTCCGGCGTTGTACGCCAGCAGGTCGAGCGCTTGGCGGATCTTCTCTTCCGTTTGATAGCCGTGCCGATCGCCGGCCGCGTACGCGCCACCCGAGCCGCTGCCGGTTATCGCCGTGAAGGTTCGTGTCGCACTCATCTACCGCAACTCATACGCGCCAGTCGTCGGCGCACTCGAAGAGGTTTCATCGCCGAGGATCGCGCCGGACGCATCCGTTGCCAGGAGTGGAAATCCCGTTGACAGAATCCGCGCCATGTCCAGTCCGGTCAGCACCACGTTCTCCGGTGCCTTCGGATCGGTCCGATGTTTGATGATCAGAAACGGTGTCTCGTCGTCACCGTTGACCCCGCCGGCACCGTCGTAATGTGTCACGCGGACCTGGGCTCCCACTTCGTCCTCGAGGCCGGTCAGGTCGGTCTGCCAGCCAAAGGTCCGCGGCGCCACCTTGTATCGGGTGAGATGCCGTGAGCAGCTATCGACAAAGGTCGCCTCATCGCGGGTGTAGAAGCATTGCCGGATCGCGCGCTGCCGCGGTTCGAAGTACGCCGCACTGGCGGCCTCGTCCTCGAACGCCTGATCGGTGACGCGGAACTTCCCGGCCTCGGTGTCATAGTCGTAGTGCCCGACGACCTTCGTTTCGACGGCATCGTGATCGATGTCCTGTGAGACGGCCTTGATGATGTTGGTCCGCTCGTGGTACAGCCGTCCCGTCGTCGACGAGGCTGTGTCATCCACGAGCACCGGGTAAATCTGCCCGTGATGATTCGCGCCGAAGTGACACGCGAAGGTCACCGCCGCCCGCCGCATGAACTCACGGAGTGATGTCGGCTCGGTGATCGCGAAGGCGGTCTGATAGCCCCGGCCGCCGATCCACGTGACGGTGAGCGCCTGACAGGCCGCGAACGCCGACGTCTTCAGCTTCGCGACGCTGTTCGACCACGCTTCGAGCGGCCCGAAGGGTCCGGTGCGATACCCGACGCCGTCGTCCTTGAGGCGGTATTCATTGAGGACGTGCTGAATCGCTGGAAACGCCTCGGTGATCGTCTCGCCGGTGCCATCGCCCACGTCGTCATCGCCGCAGCCGTTCCAGGTGATCGTCACGGCGCCGCTGCGGTGGTGTTCAAGCGCGGCGCCGCGCGCGTAGGCGACGCCCATGCGGATGCCGTTGATCTGGATGAACGGATCGCTGTGCGGCCACCCGGGACGGCCGTAGACCAGAAACTCGCTGCCGTACCGCGATTCCGCCACGCGCACGCGTTTCGGCGTGGTGCCGCTCGCGAGATCCGACGCATAGAGATGCTGGACTTCCGCCGCCGCACCGATCTTCAGAATCAGACGACCCCAGGCGTACGCGCTCTGCCCGTCGACGATCTGATCGGTCAGGGCCGTGTTGGTCTGCGGGGCCGTTGATCCGGCCACCGTGTCGCGGCCGTCGTCGTCGTACGTCGTTTCGGGATCAGTGAACGTTTCGCTGCTGTTCAGGCGTGCGAGCAGCTGGCCATCGCGATACACGCGATATTCGACCGCGCCAACGACGGCATCCCACGCCAGGCGCACGTAATCGGTGCCGTTCAGGAAGGCCGAGGCGGTTGTGACCGTGACGCTGCTGATCGTGGTTTCGCCGTAGGGCGACACGGCGGATACGCCGTAGGTATAGCTGGTCGTGCCGGCGGTACCGGTGATGCTCGCGCTCAGGTTCGTCGGCGCGGCCAGGTACGACAGCGGCGTGTCTGTCGAGACGATCGTTCCATCGTCCGCCAGGAGGTAATCGCCGACGTCGATGACCGGCAGCAGTCCCTTATCGGCTGGGTTGCCGTTCGCGTCAACGACGCCGTAGTCGGAGTGTTCCCCAATGACGATCGGATAGATCCGGTTGACGGCCTTGTCACTCGCGTTCGGATGTTCGCGCCGCGTGATCGGCACGCCGAGTGTTTGCTCGAGATCGAACCCCGAGAAGTGCGAGCCGATGGCATCGGCCACGCGGATACGGGCCTTGCGTCCGAGCTCCGCCTGAATATCCGAGACACGGCCGCGGAACAACGTGCGCGGTGTCGTCCCTGCGGCCCGTCCCGCCTCCGACAGCAGCTCGATCGCCGCTTCACGGGACGTGAACGTGCGTGTCGTCGGATCGGCGAGCAGGCCGCGGATCAGCCCGTCGCTGTCGTTGACGAGGACGTCGGTGCGCGCGATGTCGTAATCGCCATCCGGTGTCGAGAGCGCGCGTTCAATCGCGCCGAAAGCGCAGACGCGGCCTTCCTTCCACGCGCCCGCATCGGCCATCGGACGGGCCGCCCAGCGGTAGACGGTCGTACCCAGCGCCGCCGGCACCTTCTCCAGTCGCAACGTGAACCAGATGTCGGGTTGCAGTGGCGCCGTCATGCCACCCAGTTCTCCGCATCAGTCGCATCGGCAGCGGCGGGAACGCTGCCACCGCCCGCGCATTGCGGCGTCCAGGCCAGCGGATCGACGGCGGCGAGGATCGGGCCGGTCGCGCTCGGTAATGGCTTGGTGGTTGTGGTTCCGGTCTTTGGATCCGGCTTGTCGTCACAATCGCATGGGCAACAGAGCACCGAGGGAGCGTGTGGCAGCAGAGTAGGATTGAGCGCGGCGCGATACCCGTTCCATGCGAGGATGCCGCCAGAACACAGATACCCTCCGGTATCGGGCACGTATGTTCCGGTGATTGTGTAGACAGGCGCCGCGTTGTTCCCAACTTGGAACTTCGCGATCATCGGTGCACAGAAGCTCGTGTCGGCGGTGTTCGCACAGTAACAGTGCGCTCCGTCGCTCGTCAGCGTGACGGTGCCCCAGTACTTCTGGCCGCTCACGCTGTAGGTCTCGGCGAGCGCTCCGGACCGTGTGAACCGCTGAATGATGCTCGACGTCGGCACGAGATAGTTGTCGACCACGGCCACGAGTAGCCCGCCGTCTGGGAGCACGCGCAATCCTCGCGTTTGCACATTGCTGCCGCCAGAGACGGTGGCGAACACGCTGACCAACCCGGTCACAAGATTCAGCGCGTAGATGTTGGAGCCGATCGACGTGTAATAGAGCGTCTTGCCGTCCGCCGACAAATCGATCGCGTTCGAGCCGCCGTTTTGAGCGGTAATGGCATGCGTCGCGACAGGCGTGCCATCCGCTTCAAACTCGCCGATCGCAATAGATGCGGCCGATCCGACGCCGATGCCTTCTCCGCATCCATCAGCACCGCCGTCTCCCGTGTTGCCGATAAACAATCGATCGGACACATTGAACGCCGCCGCATGCGGAATCTCGCCACCGTTTGCGTTGGTGTCGTAAGCCGTAACGAAATTCAGCTGTGTGTCGTAGACGAGTACTTGCCAGCCGGTTTCATCGGTGATGTACACGTTTCCGTTGCCACCGACCTGCGCACCGCCGGCGGGCTGATTCACGCGATCGATGAACACCCGACGCTTGAATGCCCCTGTCGCCCGATCGAATAACCACAGGTCACGATTGCTCGCGAGCACATCATCAGTCGCCGGGGCCGGTGCATAGAGATAGATGGCGTTGCTGAACGTCAGGTACCCTGCGCGCCTCAGTCCGCCTGGCATCTCGCCTAACGTCAGATCAGGGGGCTGACCCAATGCGAGCGAAAAGCTCCCAGACCCGTACTTGATCGTGATGCTGCGCGAACTGGACGTCGTGTTATAGAGCTTTGCTCCAATTTCCAGAACGATGTAATCACCGTGCTCCGCGTTGACGGTCGACATCGCGATGGCAGACTGAAACGCTGTGCCTGTCGCCGTCGTTGTCCACTCGGTTGCGCCACCGGCGAGGCTTTCCGTGTAGTTGCTGATGAGCGTGCCGCGAACAGAATTCGACTCGCCCTGCGACACGTACGCGTGAACCGCCCAATAGGCATCCGCGTCTGCGGCAGACTCGTTGACTTCAAGGACGCAATTCAGGTTTCCGCTGATGCTCTGTTTCACCAGCGGACCGATGAGGACGCGCATGCACGCGACTTTCGCTGCGCTGCTGCTCGTCTCCGGACGTGTGGCCGACTGGCCGGCGTTGTTTCCGGCTTTGCTAGGCGTCCCGTACAGCGCATTCAGCGCAGTCGTCACGTCCCACGTGCCTTGAAATCCAGATGGTGACCATACCGTTTGCGTGGACCCGGCGTCGGTGAGGTAGAACTTGCTGGAGTACGTCGCGTCGTAGAGTTGCAGTTGTGTCGACGCGCCTCCACCATCCGCGACTGAACCGACCATGATCCGGTAGGTCGTCCCGATCGACGGCGTCCAGACGGCCGTCTTTGTCCCGCTCGCCACCTCGGTCAGCGATCCGCACGCGCCAGTGAACACGGCGACCGCCGACGCCACGTCGCACCATGCGACGTCAGCACACACTGGCGTGTTCCGGTCGGCGACCCAGGAGAACCAGACGGTGTTGTAGAGCGCCGTTCCAGGCGACGCCGGAGTCGGATCGCTACCGTCTTCTGTGGCTGATGTCGTGTCGACGAAGTCTTCGAACGGCAGCGCACCGATCCCTGTTCCGAGGGCGCAGGTGTCGTTGGTGATCGCCATCTACCACCGGCTCCGCGGTTCTTCGACAAACGTCAACGACACGCGCCAGAACGTCGGTCCCAGCGGTTCGTAATCCGGCGCCTGCAGAAACCCAACCCACGCATCATTGACGCTGGTATTCGGGACGATCAGTGAGGGTCGCGTCCCGTTGCGCTGCGACTCGTACCACGCGATCACGTTGTCCAGTTCGGACGTGGTGAGGAGCAGCGAGCCCTTCCACGGATCACGGCCCGATCGGCCGTCGTCATACGGCGGCACGGACGACAGATCGACATCGACCTTACGCACATACGTGGCGATGCCGCGCTTGTCTGATTTCATCGTCGGCAGTGTGAGCGTGCGCCTCTTGCCGGCGATGATTTCCCCTATGCGGAGATTCGCGCTGTTACCACTGATCGCGAAGTCGAGCGCGGTGACGCTCGTCGGCGTGACGGTCGTGAACGGATTCAGCGGCACGCCGTTAGGCGGGGTGGGCGTGTTCGCGGTGATCGTGGCGGACAGGCCATTGCTGACCGTGACGACTTTGCCGGCGTCCAGGTTGTGATGACAGACCGCGATGATCCCGACTTCGGCTGACGTGTTCGTGATGCGATACGTGGCCGTCCCGGACGAGCCGAGGACCGGGCGCTGCGGACGCGCATCGACCAACCAGGAGAGGCTGTAATCGCTGTCGATGGCGCCGCCCGCGGTTTGCGTGACGGTGCCGGACAGCGAAAACATTTCGTCGGCACGGACGTAATAGAACGACTGCGCCATTACGACGGCACCGCCTGGCCGGCGAGGATGCGGAACTTCGTCATCGCCGGCCCGCCCTTTTCGAGGCCGTCAAGGACCGCACGCGTGACGCACTGCTTGAAGTCCTCGCTGTCGCCAAGGACGTTCCCGTGCACGTTGACCTGAATCGTGAGTCCGCCCCCGCCAGCTTCGCCTTCGGTCATGACGCGCTCTTTGCCGTGCAGCATGGCGAGCGTGCCCTTGCCGAAGTCGAGATACTGGCCGCGCGTGCCCGTGGCGAACTGCAGGTTTGGTGGAATGTGGGGCACACTAGGGATCGGCGCGTTCTTCGAGAGGTCGATGACCTCGCCGTTTGGACCGATCAGGATGTTGGGGCCACTCCCGGGTGCTCTGATGCCGTTGACGTCACCATACGGGCCTGATTTGTCACCGGTACGACCTTCTGCTTCGGGGTCAACCACGTTCCCATATAAATCGGTGTTTCCAACTTGCACGGCAGCTCCTAGTGACGCTACGGCGCTGATCGCGGCGTTCGCCGCAACACCTGTGGCCGCATCGTCAGGACTGGGCAGCACCGGCGCTGCCGCGGCAGCCGGCACCGCTAGGCTCGCAGCGGCCGCCGTCGCCGTCGCGAGCTGCTGCATCCGCGCGATCGCCCCATCGATCGCCGCGCTGATGGCCGACATGACCGACGTGCTCGTCTCACCGAGCGTCCGCATCGCGCGATCGTTGTCGCTGATCGACCGTCCGAAGTCACCGGCCGCGTCCGCCACGTCCTCGAAGCCGCGCTCGTTGGACTTGTGGACGGTGTCCAACTTGCGGCGGATGGCTTCCGTGGCCGCGTCGAATTGCTGCTTGGTCTCGGCGTTGTACAACTGCTTGATCAGCGCGTCGGCGATGTTGCCGTCGGTGGCGCCGGTCAGTTGGTTGGCGAGGCCCTGGTAGCCACCAAACTCGGCGAAAAAGGTGTCGCGCAGCGGGTTGACGACCTTGGCTTCTTCTCCCCCTTGGAAGTGATTGAACAGCGCCTTGAGCCCGTCTTTGGCGAAGTCCACGGCCATGTCTGCCAAGCCGCCACCGAGTCCCGCTCCGAGACTGGATTTGAACGACCCGCCAAACCCACTGCTGCCGGATCCGCTGCCCCCGCTATCCCCAAACCCGCGGCTGCCAAAGCCGCTCATCTGCGATGCCGTCCGCTCCATCCCCAGTCCGATGTGGCTCAAGAGGCCGTCGACGATGGTGCCAACCTTCTTCGCCATCGCATCGAAGACATGTTCAACAGCGGTGGTCGCGAGCTTGGCGGGCATCGACATGATCGATTCGAGCTTGCCGAACTCACTCCCGATCCCGCGGATCATGTCGGGCACATACGAGTGCCCAACGACCTTGTCGTACATGCCGGCGAAGAACCCGGTCACCGCATCGACCTTCGACTTGATCGACTGGACCACGGCGTTGAACTTGTCGACCAGCCATTCCTTGACGGCGGTGTAGACGGCTTCAGCGATTTTCTTGATCTCGTCCCAGTGCTTGAACGCGAGCACCACGGCACCGATCGGACCGCTCAGGGCGAGCAGCCAATCCGGCATCTTCTGGAGCTGCGTGATCACATAGGCGAAGGCGCCCTTGAAGAAGGCGACGATCTCGTCCCAGTGCTTCCAGGCTTCGTAGATCGCGATGACGCCGAGCACGATCGCGCCACCGACGGCGATAAACGGCAGCATCGTGACAATCGCCGGCACGAGTGCCGCCCCGATCGCGGTGGCCACGCTGCCGATCGCGGTGGCCAGTCCGGGGAACACCATCGACAGGCCGCTGACGCCGATCGCGAGCTGGCCGAACGTGCTGAGGACGGGACCGAGCGCCGCCACTAGCCCGCCGAAGATGACGATGCCGGTTTGAATCGGCACCGGCAGCGAAGCCAACGCCGGCCCGAGTTTCGATGTGATGGCGTCGGCAGTGTTCGCGATTAAATTAATGGACGGCGTCATCGCGTTGAACACCGACAGCTTGAAGTTGTCGATCGAACCCTTCAGCCGTTCGATGGCGCCAGGCGGGCCGTCCATCATGGCCTTGGCCATCTTCGCGGCGGCACCGTCGGCGTTCTTGAGTTCGGCCGTCAGTCCGTCGAGTGCGCCGCGCCCCTGTTGCACCAGCGTGAACATGCCTGGGCCGGCCGCCTGACCAAATAACTTCAGCGCTTGTTCTGCCGTCAGGCCCTTGTCGTGCAGGATCTGCACGATCTCGCTCAGGTTCATCAGGTGCCCGTTCACCTTGAACGATTCGATCCCGAGTTCCGCCATCACCTGCTCGACGGACTTGACGGGATTCGCGAGTCGACTGAGACCTTCGCGAAGGGCGCGGCCTGCGGTTTCTGCGGCAATGCCGTGATCGCGCATCATGCCCAGTGCGGCGGATGTCTGCTCGATCGACATACCGAAGCCCTGCGCGATGGGTCCGACGTACTTGAACCCGGTGGCGAGATCCTGTAGTCCGAGCGAAGTGGTGTTGACGGCTTTCGCGAGGACGTCGTTGATGTGGCCGAGATCCTTCGTTTCTAGGCCGAAGGCGTTCATCGTGCGCGCAGCCATTTCGGCAGCGCGGCCCATGTCCCAGCCTGACGCCGCAGCGAGTTCCAGGACGCGCGGAACGGCGTCAATCGCTTTGCCGGTCTCAAAGCCCGCCTTTCCGAGTTCGAGGATGGCTTGTGCGGCGTCCTTAGAGGTGAAGACGGTATCCGCGCCCATCTGCATCGCCACCGCACGCACGCGGTCCATCTCCGCAGCCGTCGGCGTCAACGTGCCGCGGATCTGATTCATCGTCTTCTCGAAGTCGATGCCGGTATCGATGGCACCCTTCGCGAGTCCGACGAGGGGACGCGTGAGGTTTTCCGTCAGGGATGCGCCAGCCTGGACAGCCGCGAGGCCCATGTCCGCCGTTTTCGCGGCGAACTTGGACGCGACATCCTGCATCTGCGGGGTGAGTTCATCCCGCAATCGCAAGATCGCCGCGAGCACCCCGATGACGACTTCATTCCCCATGTGCGAATCGCGCTTTGCGCTCCTCGTGCAGCTCCTCTTCGATCGCCCAGACCAGATCGGCCATTGGTCCCTTCGGGGCCTCGTCGTTGGATCGCGCCTGCTGGATCGCGTCGTACGTCCGCGCATACCCGCGGAGTTCCATGACATCGACCAGCACTTGCTGCGGATCCAGATCGAGATCCCCGTCCGGATCGAGTTCGGTGATCGCGGCTGATGGCAGGCACCCGAACTCCTCACACACGCGGCTCACCGTCCACTCGATCAGCGCGGGGCCACTGGACCCGTGCGAGGCCAAGTAGCGGTGAAACCGCATCAGGCGTTTTTTCGTTCCTCCTCCGTCCGCGGCTTGGACAGCGCGAACACGTCCCGCGCAAGTCCGACCGCGACGGCTTCGTCGAGCTCGGCGATCGACGTCGGCGAGACCTCTTCCTCGAGCGTCCACGACACGACCCCGCGCTCAAGCAGCGTGGCGACGTCGTATTGCAGGAACGGATCGGCCGAGGCTTTCGCCTGCACGGCCTCAGTGCCGCCTTTGTCGGCGACCGTCTTCTGAATCTCGGACCAACCGATCGCGCGCACCATCTCCAGCCCGCGCTGGCTGACGGCCTGACGTGCGGCGTCGAGCGCTTTCCATCCGAGCTTCTTGATGACGGCGGTCTGTCCCGCGAGCCCGGGGATCTCCACCGTCTTCTGCACCTTGAACGCGAATGCCGACATACCGACTCACTCCTTGCGTGGCGATGGAGAACGGCTGGCGGGAGCCACGAACGCGCGCCAGCCCGTGTCGATAGCGAAGCGTCAGTCCACCGATTACGCCTCGGTGACCGTCCCGGTCGGCTGCAGCGTCACCTCGAACTTGTGCAGCTTTCCGCGATCGAGCTTGCGTGAGTACTTCTGAATCAGGCAGGGGATCGTCGTTGTCTTCGATCCGCCATACGTGACCACGAGGTTCTGGGCGGCCGTCGACGGACCAGCTGCGGTGGTCACGAACAGCGCGTTCGGACCAGACACCGCCGTGTCGTCGTAGAAGCCTTTGATCTTGATGTCGGCCATCTTGCGCATGCCGACGGCGGTGGATTCGAACCACGAGTCGCCGAAGGTGTGTGACTCCTCCATCAACGATTCGATGTCGATGTCGTTGATGTCAATGACGTATTGCGTGATGTCGACAGAGTTCCAGGTGATGGTGACGCTGGGCGAGCCGTACTTTGCCACGATGCCTCCTGAGTGCGTCGCATGCGAGCGACGCGAGAACCCTCAAGGCGGCACCGAGTGGTGCGGGCTGCGGGGGTGAAACGAAAAAGCCGAGTGTTACACCGGTGTGTATTTCAAATGCTGCTTCATCGCCGCGATCGTCACGAGCAACCCTTTACGGTGGCGATACGCGTTGCTGCCGAACGTCTTCATCATGTGGTCGACCGCTTTCAGGCGCGGTTCCAGCGCTTCGAGCCGTGCCAGGGCTGTTTCGACCCCGAGCAGCGCATCGAGCAGCGAGGCGGCGTCCCGCTTATCCACGGCTGAAGCCGGTCATCACACTGATGGATCCGGTCCCTGTCACGTCTCCGGCATACGCAAGATAGCGATTGATCGTGGTGCCCGTGTTCACGGTCGATCGCTGCGCGTTCGGTGCGCTGGTGACATTGGTGAACGTGACCAGATCCGCATACGTCACGTTGTCAGCCGAGTGCCGGACCTTGCCGACAAACCCCGTGAACCCGGACAGCGCCGTGACCTGCTGATAGGCGACGCCACCATTTGTCGTCGCCGATCCGTTGTCGACTGGTGACGCGGTCGTGTCCCAGTCTGCCGTCTTCGTCGCGAGGGCTTGCAGGATCAGCCCTTCGTCCACCTGGCCGGAGATCGTGTAGTTGATCTTCGCCTTGTGCAGCTTGTCGCGATCGAGCTTGCGGACATACTTCGATCCGAACGCGCCTTGGATGCCGATGAACGCCGACGACGTGATGCCGATGCACACCGAGCGCTGCGTGGCCTGCTGATCGGCGAATACCGCGTTGACGGACCCGGCCGCATCATCGTAGAACCCGTCCTGCGACAACATCGCCTTGCGCACACCGACCGCCGTGCTCTCCTGCCACGAATCGCCGAGCGTGTGCGACTCTTCGAGGATCGACTCGACGGAGATGTCGGAGATTTCCGTGGTCACGCCGAGTAGGTTGTAGCCGTCGACCAGGATGAACTGAACGTCCGCGCCAGAATATTTCACGGGTTACTCCTCGTCGTCCGTCATCGGCATGTCGAGTTCGGTGATCACGTCATCGAACGTGCGACTGTCAGGTTCCGCGAGTGCCGCCTTTGCAGCGGCGAGATCGGCCGCGTTCTGCTCCGCGTCGATCTGCTGGCGCGTCTTCACAAGGCCCTGTTCGATCAACCACGGCAACGACTCGGCCGGCACGCGCTCGCACGTCTCGCCGACTTCGGCCAGCGTCTCGTTGTCCTTCGTGCTCAGCCGCACGGTCGCGATGTAATCGGCGCCGGTCATACCTGCTCCTTAAACTCGTAACCGCAGTTCTCACAGAGGACGACGGCGCAGGGGCCGAACCCACCCGCATTGACGCGGCGATCCTTCCCTGCCCGACACTTCGGACACGGTGCCTGGTGCGCGGGCGTCTCGCGTTTCGTGGGTGTGACCTGGCCGATATTCAGACTCGTCATATGCGAACAACTGCGATGGTTTCGCCCCGGCGCTGTCTGGTGTTCACGCGGCGCACATGCGGCAGCTCGCGGATCACGCACCGTCACAGACGCCGGGGCGAACGGTTAGGAGCCGACTTCTTTCTCGAACTCCAAATCAACGGCGAATTGTGTCCGCCCACTGTCATCGATCCCGAGGACATACGGCGCCTTCAACACCGTGCAGCGGTGATAGAACGTCCCGCTCAACGTCTCAGCGGTAATCTTCCCGAACGCCTTGTACGCCGCGTCCGCTTTCACATACGCCGGCCGCGGATCGTTCACATCGCTGCGGCTGATCACGCGGACCCGCGGGTATTCCCACTTCAGGCTGTCCGATCCAAACGCCTGTTCCGACGGCAGACCGGGATACGGGATGATGGCGATCTGCTTGTTCGGAATGTCCGGCCCGTCTTGCAACCCGAAGCGAAAGATGTCCGTCCCAAGCGTCCCGAGTCCTTCGGCGACCGCGTAGGTCGCCAGATCGTCAATCAGCAGACCCATCGGTTACTTCCACGCAGTCGCAATCGTGCGCGCAAGCCGATCGACCATGCCCTTCGCGGCTTCGAGCAACGGGCGCTCGAGATACTTCGGCCCGTGTCCTGACGGCGAAAACGTGACCGTCCCAGCCTTCTTCCACGACGCTGGCGAGTGCTCCGACAGGTGCTCGTGCACGGCGACAGCATAGGCCGAGGCCGCGCCGCCGAAGCCCATCGCCACGTCGATCCCGTCGCTCGTGATCTGTGGCAGCCCGACATGCCCGGAGTCGCGCAACACACCGAGATCCACCGGCACGAACTCCTCTTTCGAGCGGGCCATGACGGCCTCCGCTTCGAGGTAGAGCGCTTGCGCCGCAGCGGGCTTGATGTTGCCGGCCGCTTCGCGCAGGCGTGTCGCGAGGACGTCAGCCCCCTCGATCGTCAGTTCCAGCGCCATTACGTTACGGAGCCTCGAGCTGGGCGACCGCACTTGACCTGTGTGTAGTACGTCCCGCCCACCGGATCGGCCACGCCATCGACATCAATGATCGCGGGCTGCGATCCGTCTGGCAGCGTGATCCGATCCCGGACGCTGATCGTCACGTTCTCCATGAAGAGAATCGTCGGCCCGGGCACCGCTTCGATCCCGGTCTGGCGAAAGAGCGACTTCGACCCGGTCGTGACGAACCCTTGATACTCGGCGCTGGTGTCGTAGCTCACTTTGCCGTCCGCATCGGTGCTCGCATACGGTTCGTGGGTGATCGTGACGAGCAGATCCGCCACCGCGAGTTTCGCAGCAGCGACTGCGGCGCGGAGCTGGGCATCAAGCGCCATTTACCCGCGCCTCATCGTGATCGCGCCGCTGGTCCCGGAGCGGTACGTGCCGAGATGGCTCAGCATGTCCTGCACGGAATCGGCGATCACCGTCGGCGTCGCGACCGTGCCGCTCGCGTAGCGGACGGCGATCGTCCCGACGGTCACGTATTGCACGGCACCAGAATCGGTGCTCGTGTCGGTCGGATCGGACGTGAGCAGGCTGCGCGCGAGCTCCGCCGTCGCATGGACCAGCGCGGTCGGGATCGTGCTGCTGGATAGCAGCCGGCCATCGCGGTCGTAGGCACCGATGCGGGGCCAACGTAACGCTTGCGTCTGCGAGGCGACCGTGCCGATCCAGTCAAAGTGATCGTCGAGCATGCGGGTTGCCCAGACGAGGGCCTGCGCTTGTTGCGTGGCGCTCGCTTCGTTCCACGTGTCCGCGTACAGATGCGCTTCGTGGTACGTGTTGCCGTCGCTGACGGTGGCGTACGAATTGGCGTTCGACGCGCCGGCCGTCGCGACTAGGGTCAGCGCCATGTCAGTCCTCCCACCACGGCCGCAAGGGCTTCTGCGCCATCAAGGCAAAGCGGAGGCTGCGATCACGCGGGTCGGTGCCGGTGACGACGGTATGCCCGTTCGGCATCCCGGCAATCGAGACCCACTGAAAATCGGTACGAATGCGATAGGGCGAAATGATGCTGCCCTCCGCGCGATACGCCGCCTGCATGAAGAACACGAAGCTGTGCTCACTGATCGCGCGGCGATGTGTCGGATCGGACCAGGCCCAGATGCTGTCGTAGTACGGGCATTCGCCGACCATTAGCCCGTTCGGCGTCAGCACACGATACAGGTCCTCCATCGCGGCGAACCACTCGCGGGACTCGCCTTGCCTGCCGATATGTTCGAGGACATGCTTCGCGACGATCACGTCGATGCTGTTGTCGTCGACGGACAAGCGGTCTGTCCCGACTCGACAGACGATGTCCGGCGACAGATGCGCCTCGGCGTCAACATGCGTGACGGCGAAGCCATCCACCGACGGAATCGCCAACCCCACCGACGCCAGCAGCTCCGCGGCGTTGGGCCGCTTGCGTCCGCACCCGACATGCAGCACGGTCCCCATCGCTTACCGCACTCTCCGCGCGTGACCCTGCGGCGGAATGATCGCCAGCGAGATCACGTATTCCTTGTTCACAAATCGCGAGACGCCTTCGCTGGTGTCTGCGGCACGGCCGAACACGAACGACTCCTGACATGCCGGGCAGGCATCGGACTGGCCCGCCGCAATCGGCTGAATCCGATCGCAGTGCAACGCGCGATCGGCCAGCGGCATCGCCTTGACGAGTGCCCGTTGCCCGGGCTCCAGATCCTGGCGGTCGATCAGCGCCTGCAGATCGGCAGGCGACACGGGCGCAAACTTCGCGCGCGACGTCCTGCTGCCAGCGTTCTCACCGACATAGATGCTGGCCGTCAGGCGATAGAGCGGCTTGCCGCAACTGCGACACATGACGATCGCGTCCTTTGGATACAGCACTTCCGCGATCGACTGCTTCCCGGTGAAGGCGAGGGCCGTCGCGCTCATCGCTCCCCCGGCGCGATCTGGTATTCCGGCACGTGATACGCCTGGTCATCCCCGAGGTACATGCCACCGGGGTAGTTGCACACGATCGTGTTCTGCAACACGAGATCGCGCGTCTCGGGATTCTCGTACTGGCCGATCTGATCACGGAGGAACGGCGTGTTCCAGCTCGCATCGATCGGCATCTGCCCAATGTGCGGGACGTCGATGTCCCAATCGATGTAGCACTTGAAGCCCGCTTCGCGCGCCTGCTGGTAGAACCAGAAGTCTTCGGACACCGTGTAGTCGTGGGGCGGCTCGGGTTCGCGCTGATAGCGGAACCAGTTGTGTCCCTGGCGGTCGTAGATCGCCTGCAACACGTCGCGACGAATCAGCAAGGCCCCAGCGCCGCCGCGCTCGATCTCGAATACGCCTTGTCCGAAGTGAATCGAGGCGTAGCGGTGCGGTCCGTCCTGCGTCCGGTGCTTGACGTAGGCGATCGTGGCGAACGGCGCTTTCTTCAAATGATACCGAGCGGTAATGACCGGCTTGTCCGCGACGAGCAAGCGTTCAAGTAGATCGGCGGGATGCACCATGTCGCAATCGAGGAACAGCAGATAGTCCTCGGTGCCCTTCAGCACGGCCGCGCAGATTTCATTCCGCGCGACATCGGTCGGAAATTTGCGCGAGACGATCGTGCGGACGTCGGTGATCTTGGTGTCGCCGATCAGGTGCCGATTCGCTTCGCCGGTGTTGATGCGGCTGGCCAGGGCGTACAGCCCTTCGTTCGGCACGTCCGCGCGCCCGAACAGAAAATCGGTATCGCAGCGGAAGCCGGACGAGACGATCAGCCCAATCGCGATCCGCATTATTTGGCGGCCTTTGGTGCGGGCTTGCTGACGATGCGGTCCGGCATGACAAACGATGGATCCTGCATCTGCATCATTTCGGTCACCATCTCGACGCCGAACTTGTCGACCTTGGCTTGGAGCTCGAGGAGGAAGGCTTCATCCCTCGCGCGCTCCGTCTTCAGGTAGGTCTGCACATCGAAGTCGCCCTTGCGGTCGTACGACTTGCGCAGCGCATCGATGTCCACGACGCCCTCCGCGCGCAGCCGCGGCAGCACGGGTGCCACGTCTTCGATGCTCGCGAGGGTCACGTACTCAAACCCTTTGTGCGCCCAGTCGAGATGACGGCGGAGCGGCAGAGGACCGACCAGCGAAAAGCCGCCATGTGCCGACGGCCGGCGATACCACGCTTTTAGATCGAGCTTGGTTTCTGAGCCCGCCCATTGCGTATCGAGGGGAACAAGTTCCATGTGACTCCTGTGCGCCTCCGCGCGAAACATCAGGGGGTGCGTGAGTCCTCCGACCCACGCACCCCCTACCCACCGACTTACGCAACCGTGCTGTTGCTGTAGAGGAACACCGCCGCGCCGCCGCGCCCGTTCGTGGTCGCGCCGCCGCGGTATTCCGCCTCGCCCCACACGGCCGTGCCAACGACTTCGACCGCACGCAGCGACGCGTCGTACTCCGACGCGATTTCTGGCAGCGCGCCCTTGGTCGCCAACGCCACGGCCGACGGGTGGAACATCGCCCCCGCGTAGACCGTGCTGGAACTCACCGTCGCGGTGCCGACGTTGCCGGTGGCGAAGATATCGACGCCGAGCACCTGCGCCGTGATGCCGCGCCGGATCACGTCCTCACCGACCTGCGTGCCGTAGGTCGCGGCGTTGGTAAACGCGACGCGCAGCGAGCCCCACTGGAACGGATGCAGGACCGCGATACGCGGCATGGACGGGATGTTGTTGCTGTCGAGCGTGGTGATCGCTGTCTGGAACAGCGTCGTGGTGATCGCGCCCGTGTTCGAACCGGTCGAGGAATCGAACGACGCGAACAGCGCCGTGATGTCCTTGTCCTGGCGCGTCTGGAGCGCCTCGGCCACCATCTCGCCGACGATGCCGCCTTGCGCCTGCGCACTGGCTGCGAGCGCCGGTGATGGCACTGGCTGGAGCACCTCTTCGACGGTGGCGCCGAGCGCCAACGTGGTGATGATGAAGCGGATCGCGTGCTCGCTCACCGTTACGTCGACCGAGCCGGACGTGTCGACCGCGCTGTTCGTGGTGAAGTCGGTGTTCTCCGCGATCGCGGTGGCCGTCACGCTGTCGTAGATCGGGAAGCGCGCGGTCAGTGTCGGCTGACCGGTGATGTCCATCTTCGCGACGAAGTTGGACACGCCCGGCTTGGTGCTGAAATACAGCACGCCCTTCGCATACGCAGCCTGCCTGACCATCTCGGTCAGGGTCGTGGTCGTTGATTCATTCGCCATGGGCTAACTGCCTCCTGAGAAACGTCCTCAAGGCAGCGCCAACATGGCGCGGGCTCTGGACACGAGTAAAGTTCCGTCGTCGCTGATGGTTAGTTGTATGCCTCGCCCATCACCACGCCGCCCCGCGGTAGCGAGTCGCGCAGCTGTTTGAGCACCTTGGGGTCACGTCGCTGTTCAGGGGTGAGGTTGCTCAGATTGATCGCGGGGCGATCGCCTGCGCCGCCGGAGTTTCCACTGCCGGCCTTTCCGCTTCCGCGGAGAATGCGATCCTTGTCTGGCATCGCATCAATCAGTTCGCCGATGGCCTTTTCGAAGGGCATCGGTCGCCCGGTCTTCGTGTCGAGAATCGGATTGCCGTGCAGATCCTTCACGACCACGTGCCGTGTGCCGTTCTCGGTCTGCACTTCCACGTGGCGACCGAAGTACGCCTGCGCGATGGCCGGGGTGAGGACGGTTTTCCCATCGCCCCCGAACCACTCTGACGCGCCCGCGAACGACAGGCCGATGAGCGTGTCGTGCAGATCCTTGATGGCCGTGGCCTTGCCGTCGGCTTCGGCCTGCGTCTTGGCCTGCTCAGCCTTTAGCGCCTTGTCGTGTTTCTCGCCGATCTGTGTGCGCCACGCGTCGAACTCGCCGGCCTTCTTCTTCCGATCCTCTTCGGCCTGCTCCGCGGCGGCTTCCAGTTCCTTGAACCGTGCGAGTTGGTCGTCGCTCAGGAGTTTGCTTTCCAGTTCTTTCGCGGTCCGCTTCGCAGCGTCGCGGTCAGCAAACGCCTTCTTCGCTTCGTTTTGCCAGTAGGCGAGATCCTTTCCAGGATCGGCCGGTGGCTGCGGATCAGGATTCGGGTTCGGATTCGGGTCGCTCATGGCTTACTGCGCCTCCGCGCTTACGCCGCCACTCCTGGCGGTACGACATCCTGCTGCGTCCCGAGATCCATCGGGAACGCGGTCGGCATCACGTCGACCGGCAGCTTGTCGATTTCCTCGTCGATGGTTTTGAGTTCGTCGGGCTTAATGTCCGGATCGATCCGTCGCACGGCCTTCTTCTTGATCCGGCGCGTCATCGTCTCGCCCAGGTTCAACCGGATCGCCTCGGCCCAGTCCTGGAGCTCGGTGGCGAGTGCATCGAGGAAGAACTCGGTTGTATAGACCGCTTCGACCTTCGCGGCCTCAAACGCCTGCTGCGCCGCTTCGGGGGTCGGTTGCGTCCACGCGAAATAGGCGCGCCCGATCTGCTGCTCCGCCTGCGCCAAGGCTTTCGCGAAGCCTTGCAGCATTTCGTTCAGTTCGGTGTGCTGCAGGCGGATGGCTTCGGCGGTTTCCGCGACTTGCGAATCGCGGTTGAACCGCATGTGCGCGGCGCGGTAGATCTCCTGGACGAGATAGCCGATGTTGTCGCGGATCGCTTGCGGGACGGATTGATCGGGCGTCTTGTAGTCGATCGTGCCCTGCACCACGATCGCTTTCGCGGCGCCGACGGTGTTCCCGAGCTGCTGGCGTGCGTCGCCGACGTTGCCATCGGCCGGCACGGAGACGGTGAGCAGGGAGAACGCCTGCGTGCGCAGCACTTCGTCCTCTTCGCTCGCGCGATTGAACAGCGCCCGCACGACGTTGATGTTGCTGATCAACGCGCGGCCCAGGATCGGGCTGAGAAAACTCGGTTTGGGGCGCAAAATGACGAGCGGGACGAGTCCGAGGTTCGGCACATCGCCTGAGATGACCTCGCCCTCCGCGTTGAAGCGAGCCCACCCTTCCTGGTCCCACATCAACCACTGCATCGCGCCGCTGTCCTGCTCGGTGAGAATGTCGGTGTTGGGCGCGGCCTCGCGCAGTTTCACCGCCACGAGCATGTCCCGATCGAACCGCCAGTCGACGATCGAGGTCGCGGGAAACACCGTCGCGAACACGCGCGCGCGTTCGTCGGCCTTCGTTGGCCCGACCGGCGTCTCGGGTGTCTTGTCGATCAGCAGGCCCGCGTGTCCTGCACTCGCCAGCGCAATGGCCGACCAGCGTTTCAGCAGTTCATCGATCGTCGTCCCAGCCCCGTCGACGTCGGTCAGCCAAGCGTTGTACTCCTCGTTGGTCGAGGAACGCTTGACACCCTGCGTGAACATGAAGCGCACGTAGAGATCGACCAGCGCTTCGACGTAGTTGTGATACCGGGCCATCGCCTTGCGGCGGGTGTAGTCCTCCTGGTCTTCGGACGGATAGGGCCACAGGTACTCGCCGGTGAGGAAGCCGCCGGTGCCTTCGAACGCGTGCAGTTGCACGGCCCAGGACGGGGCTTGCGCGGCGTAGTCGGGATGCTGGAGATCGAGCGTGGCGGTACGGTCCTCGTCCTTCAGCGCGATCAAGCGCGCAGCAAATGCCGGGAGCGTGATGGAGTCGGGCACGAGCCAACGCTCATGATGCGCGGCTCAGCGGAGGGAATGTAGGGGGTAGGTACCGGAGTTAACGAAGTGTGCGGGAGTTTACGGAGTTAACGGAGTCGGTCGGCCTTGATCCGCAATCGTCGCAATGCGGCGTGCGCGGCCTTGCTGTACGGCGGGCGCAGCGTGACCCAGCGCCCAGCGCGGTGATATTGCAACGCACCGCCGACCAAGCGGTATGCCGCCGGACGTCCGCCTAAGCGACCATTGGCGGCACTGCTGGCCTGTTTCGCTTTCGACGTGCGCCGCCCCAGGGCGACCGCGTGCGCGTTGTTGATCCTAGCCACACTTCACCAACCGCAGCACGCGGGCCGTGCAGGCGACCGCTCGGCCGCTCACCCAATACAGCGTTTCCTTGCCCTCGCCACGTTCGTCCACGCGCTGAATGACGCCGGTATGACGAACGTCTTCAACCTTGGGCAGCCGGATCGGATTCAGCACGTCCACCGTATCGCCCTCACGGAATGTCGGCTCGGCTGCGCTCGTAGAACCAGTGATCACGGAATTGAGCCATTGAGACATTTGGTCAGTCCTCCAACGGGAGCAACGTGTAGTTCTCAAGTGCCATCTGCTTGGTGACGATGGCCCGGAACGCCTCGACGCTAGCGGGGCGGTAGTGCAGCGTCGGCGCCACCCGGTAGGTGCCATTCGCGTTCTTCGTCATCTCAATCGTGCGGCTCTGGCTCTTGGCTGTCATCCTCGTGCTCCCTTGCTGTATGAGACGATGATACCTATCGATAGGTTCCGTGTCAACGGGAAAGCGGCAGCATCGATGTCGATTTCTGAAGGAAAAGCGAAAGGCTAGGAAACGGGAACGGGGCTTATTCGATCATCCCCAGCGATTGCAGATAGCGGAGGGCGTTCTTCGGTTGAATCAGCCACAGGCCTGATTTTGGATCGGGATCGGCGTCGAGATACCCGGCGCGAATATCCGCCAGCAGTTTCGGTTTCGAGAAGCCCGTAATGGCCGCAATGTCGCGCAGCCGGAAGGGCGGATGGTTCGGATCACTGATGGCGCTGAGCAGTGGCGCGACGTACGGACGCGGCCCGCGTCGGCGGTCGGTGGCCCGTCGGTCTTCGGGCACCTCCACCTGGGCGATCCGCCGCTCGTCCTGTCTGCGCTCCATCGTCACTTGGGAACTCGCGTCGACTGCGATCATGAAGCTGTCCTGCGAGCTTGCAGGCGACGACTCGCCCACTCATGCCCTTCGCAGGCCCACGACTGCATCGCTGGTACTTGCACACCGACCGGCACGACATCGCCCGAACCGCACTCGTGGCAATACATCACGTGCGTGGACGTGAGCCACGTGGCTGGCCACGTTTGGCGGCAACCGCCGCAGCGCAGCAGACCGAAGAGGGCGCGCGGCTTCATTCGTCGCACGCCACTGCAGCGCTGATGGCCGCGACCACGAGCACACCAATGAGCCCACCTATCGCTGCATCGCGGCTCGCGTCAATGAGGCAGAGCCCAACCAGCACCGCGATCGCGATGGCGAAGATCGTCACTGGATGGAGAAGCACGTCTCTCATGCGGCTTGCCTCACGCGCAGACTCGCGACCGCGAGTACCACGGCGCACCGGCATTGTGGATGCAGCGGCGGTCCCATCACGCCGCCCGGAAAGTCGGCATCGAGTGCCACTTCCACACCGGCCAACGGTGCGCAGCGCGGACATAACCGGTCGTCTGGCGTGACCACCCAGCGCTTCATCGCCAGAGACGGCAGCAGTCCGGTACGTTGCGCCTGCTTCCAGATCGCGAGTTGCCCATCGACGCTCGCGCGGATTGTTTCGGTGCGCGCGATTAGTTCAGCGCGGCGTTTCAGCAGTTGCGCGGTGTAGCGATCGACGGCTGCCGCGATGCGATCGGCCGACATGCCTTGCTTCTCCCAGATCGCCCGCTGCTTCAGCACCGCGCGCGCCTGCCGAGCGGTCAGCCCGATCATCGGCTGAATCAACCGCGCCGCTCGCTTCGGCAGAATACCCTCGCGCAATGCCTGCGCGATCAACTGCTGCAGCGCGCGACGCGTCTCGGCGGTCACCTGACGCACGAGCACTGCACTGCGCACGTCGGCCGCTTCCACCGCCAGCGTATTCGTCAGCCGAAACGTCGACTCCAGGCGCAGATCGCCCGTGGTCATCGCCGCCGCCTGGGCAAAGGCGCGGTTCAGGGTGCGGGCGGCCGGTTGCAGGTCCGTCGGGAGGTGATTGATGGCCAGCGCGAGTTCCACCGTCATCTGGCCCTGTTCGAGCGCGCGAACGATCGCGGCGAGCGGAATGCGGGCCTGCAGCTGCCGCACGGCCGCGAGGAACTGGCGGCGCAACGTCGGTTCGAGCCGATCGGCGAGGCGTTGAATCGCGAGGGCGTCGCTCATCGGAAGTGTCCTCGCTGCCAGCTCGTATCGTTGGCCACCGTCGCCACCACGCTCCGATTCCCCAACGCCAATTCGTTGAACGCCGACGAGGCCCCGTCGACCTGGTCGTCGAACTCCCCAAACGGAAACGCCGTCATCTCATCGAGAAATGCACGGTTCCACGGGCCTTTCACCAGCCGCACATTCCCGGCTTCGGCCTGACTCGCCAGCGGGCGCGCCCGCGAGACCTTGTCGGTCGTCGACGGCTTCGCCCGAACGACAAAGCCGGCGAGCTCGCGCACGGAAATCTCCGCGCTTTCCTTGCCGCCGCTTCCAGGTTCCTGCTCAAGCCGAATGTGGCAGGCCGACCCGTCCTCGTGCGCTGCCTGCAGGATCATCCGGTTCCGCGCCCCGCTCGAGAGGCGATCGCGCTTCACGTCCTCGATGTAGTAGATCCCGCCGTGCTCCGCGACCTTGACGCCCGCCGTCCAATCGCCAGACGCATTGCTGCCGGCCTTGTCCCAGCCGCGCACGCGGCGCGCCTGCGCGGGCACGGCATCAACCGGCTGGAACCAGTGCCGCTTGAACATCGCGCCGCCCGGCGGGCTCGGGCGCTGTTGATACAGGGCGCTCCAGTCGTACTCCCCGGAGACAATCTGCCGGCGCTGCAACTCAGCGATCGGGTACTTCGACGGCCACAAGGGTTCACCGACCTCGCGCGGATCGTCCGGATGGCGCTGGGCTTCGGCCAGCGCCGGGAAGTTCAGCACCGTCCACTGGTCGGCTCCGGGTTCCTCGCGCATCATCTTCAGCAACCGTCCGGCGAGGTCGTCTTCGTGCCACCGCGTCAGGCAGATGATGATGGCGCCGGTATCCCCGAACAACCGCGAGTAGAATGTCGATGTGTACCAGCCCCAGACCGATTTGCGATAGGCCTCCGATTCCGCATCGTCCCGGTTCTTCACCGGGTCGTCGATGATCCCGATGTTCGCCGTCTTACCAGTGATCCCGCCGCCCACACCGGCAGCCCGGTAGTAGCCACGGCGGCCGACGATTTCAAAGTGCATCGCCGTGCGCGTTTCCGTGTCGGCTTGCGTCGGCAACCGCGTCTCTGGAAACAGAGACGCGTACGCGTCGGTTTCCATGATCCGCATGACGTCGCGGCTCATATCGCAGGCCAGGCTCGCCGAGTAACTGGTCGCCACGATGCGCAGATCCGGGTTCTTCCCGAGGGCGTAGGCCGGGAACCGCCGCGAGACGAGCTCGCTTTTCCCGTTCTGCGGCGGCATGAACACCATCAGCCGCCGAATCTCCCCAGCCAGCACGCGATCGAGATACGAGCCGACCACTCGGTGATGCCAGTTCACTTCGTACCCCGGCAAGGTGTACGACGTGAAGCGAACTAACGAACGGCGCGCGAGTGCGGCTTCAATCGCCTCGTACGAAGGCAGCGACAGCGCATTCACTCATCGTCCTTCGGCGGATTCATTGCACGGTCGTGCATCGCCTTGAGCGCCAACAACTCGTCCTCGGTTGCGTGCTTCAGCACATCGATCGTCGAGTGCTGCACCGGAATGGGTCCGCCCTTCGGTCCGGAGTGCTCGTGGCGCTCCTTGTATTTCTCAGGACGTGCGCCCTTCATGAGGAAAATCAGCAACGTGTCCGAGAACTTCCGGATCGTGCCGATTTGTCCGCCGCCTTTGTTGCGGCCGAGCGATCCAAACACCGGCTCCTCAACGCCCTCGAGTGCCCGACGGCGCGCTTCCGTTTCGAGCGAGTCGGCGGCCTCTTCGATCGCCTCGGTGAACGCTTTCGCATACGCCTCGTCGCGGTGCAGCCAGTCGTAGTGCGTTCGCCGACCGACCCCTGACAGCTTCGCCGCCGCACTGATGTTGCCCGTCGCCGCGAACGCCTCGAGGAACGCGACTTGGTTGTGCGCGATCGCCAGTTGCTCAAGGTCGTGTCGCGTCTGAGCGACGGTCGGCTGGTCAGGCTGCTCAGCGGCCATGCGTCTCTCCGCGCCACAGGACCGCGATGCACAACGCTGCCGTGACCAGCGCCCCCAGCCCAAACCCCCAACACGCCGCGTCCCAGACGTAGGTGGACATCACCGGGCCGCCGATGCGGTCAGGTACACCACGGTGTCCGCATCCGTGTAGACGAGCACCGTTTCATTACCGGTGTCCGTCCGCTTCAGGGCGTGCTGGTAGCTGCCGGCCTTTAGTCCGTCCGTGTCCGTGTCCTCAATGGCGACGATGACCCGTTGGGTGTTGCTCGCGGGTGTCGCATTGAACACGCCCGTGATCGTGATGCCGCTGGTGCCTGTCGTTTTGGTGATGAGTGCTGGGTCAGTGTCGTCGTTTCCCTTGCGGAGCACGTATTGCAGCGCCCAAGTCGAGACATCGACACAGGTCGTGTGGTCGGCGTCCGCGTAGACCGTGAAGCGCAAGGTCATATCGGTGCCGATGAACCAGTTCCCGATCGCAATGCCTGACTTATCCGCCATTTAGCTGTCTCCGCTCCCGTCGAGATCGATCCTGGCGACGGCATTGCCATCCTGATCGATCGCGGTGATTGCCGAGCCGTCCACCGTGATCGCCGTGACGGCGGAGGCATGCTGATCGAGACGCGTGATCGCCGAGGCGAGCAGGGCCAGTGCCGTGACGGCGGACGCGGACAGGTCGATGATGTCCGTGGTGATCCGCAGGATCGTCATATCGTTGACGATGAGCCACCCGGCAATCCGTCGCGGATCGTGGTTCTGCTGACGCAGGATCACGAGCGATCCGGCGATCATCTCCTGGCTGAAGGCCGCCTCGATGTGCGTGGTCTGACTTAGTGACAGGCCCACCTTCGGATAGATGAAGACGCGCGGACTGTCGGGATGCTCCCCTGCGACCATCTCGAGACCGAACGCTGCTGGGATGTGACTCGTCTGCGCGAGCGGGAGCGGAATCCGTGGTGCCAGTCTGATGCGTGGCGCGTCCGGCTGTGAGCCACGGAACATCTCTGGCGTCATCAGCGGCCCAACGAACACATCCACCGCACTCCCGAGCACGAGGCGGAACGCGCGATGACGCTGGGGCTGACTTCCGGCCGCCATCTCGATCGAGAACGGCGCCGCGAGTGGGGTGGTCTGCGACCACGGACCAGTCAGCCGTGGCGCGAGGCTGAAGACCGGCCGATCGGGATGCCAGCCCTGCACCGATTCGACCATCGCCAGCAGGACATCCGGCGCGATGATTTGCACGGGCACGCGTGACGCCAGCCGCGGCAACGACGGTGTGTCCGCATGCCACCCCGCCAGCATGTCGCCCGTAATGGGGGCTGCGACGTGCGTGGTCTGCGCGATCTGAGCGCCGACGGCAGTCCCACCACGAAGCAGAAAGAGCCTCGGCTGATCAGGTCGGGATCCGACCACCATGTCGATCGACACCACCGTGACCGGCGTGGGTTGCGCCGTGCTCCAGCCAATCCGCACCGGCAAGACCTCACGGAAGCGCGCGGGCTCAGTGCCGGCGCTCATCGCCACATCAAACGGCGCGGCGTCATGGGTCAGCTGTGCGATCTGCACACCGGGCCAGCGCGGCACAAACGGCCGAGGCTGATCCGGGCGCGATCCTGCCACCATGTCGAGTGAGAAGGCCGCCGTCACGGGCGTCGGCTGGGCACTACTCCACCCTGTGCGGAGCGGCAACCACGCACGACCGCGGGCCGGTTGCGAGCCCGCACTCATCGTCAGATCGAACGTGGCAGCGTCATGCGTGATCGGCCACGATGGGAGCGGGATCCGCGGCGCGATCCACGCGCGCGACGTATCGCTGTGCCAGCCGATCGCCATCTCCGGTGAGAACAGCGTGACATCCGGCGCCTGTGCGAGCCGCCCCGCGTTGACCCGGAGATCCTGTGTGGCCTTCCGATCCGGCCGAGACCCGCTGGTCATCTCCTGTGAAAACGCCGTCACGGGCGTCGTTTGCGCGAGCTGCACACCCTGCCGGCGACTACTGCGCCTCCAGTCTTCCCGCTGTGGCGATCGATCCGGCCGTGCACCCTGCGCCATGGATGGCTGAAAACTCGCCGCAACATGCGTCGTCTGCGCACTGTGCCACCCGGCACGCCGGCCGACCCGTCGCCAGTCCTCGCGCTGCGGCGATCGATCCGGCCTGGCGCCTTGCACCATGCTCGGCACGAACGTCGTCGCGGCGTTCGTGGTTGGACCGACCGGGCGGGCGTGCTGAGCCATCTACACCTCGCGCCCTTGGTTCGTGCCCTCGAACGCGTAGATATCGACGCAATCCTTCGCACAGGCGACCGACCCACACGTCACGGCCTGATGTCGCAGGCAGAACGTGCGGCGATGGCCCGATCCGCGACGTGAGACGAAATGCCCGCCACAGTGCGGACACTTCAGCGTGCACGCGACTTCTTTCCCGTCCACGATCACCAGTCCGTGCGGATGCCGCTCGTGTTGGGCATCGGAGTAGTCGTCGACAATCCCCGGCGGAATCCAGAGATCCATCAGGCCGCCACCTTTCCACTTGGCCGAGACAACGTCACTGTACCGAGATCATCGGTGACCGACGGGATGGTGACCGGTGCCCCATCCCCGACCACAGTCTCCGAGACCACCGGCACGGCGGCGTCTTGATACACCCGCGTAAACGCCGCGAGATAACAGGGCACGCAAACCGCCTTGGGGAGATGTTCAGCGGCGGCTGATCGACGTGGGTTGTCGGTCTCCACCGTCGTCAGGCGCAGCTTGCGATCGTCGCTCTCTGGGGAGGTCAGGCCCGCCGGGAACTCCACGTAGCGCGGGATGTTCTGCCAACAGTCTTCACACACGCGCACCAGATGCGCCACGCCATCGCGGACAATCCGGCGCGTGAAGAAGCCATCCGCGCCCGGCGTCACATCGGCGGGTGGATCGGCGTGCGCGAGATAGGCGTCCCACAACCCGGGGTTCACCGGGGGGACGGCGCTCGGCTCCAAATCGAGCGTGACCGACCCAGCGCCACACGACTCAAGATGGTCCAGTCGAAACGTGCGCCGAATGCCCTGCGTGCGTAGGTCTTCATCCGCTTCATCGGCCGTACTGACGGCTTGGACCGCCGCGCACACGCGGCATCGTAACTGCATCATGTCAACGCTCCACTACACCGCACCGCGACAAACCACCGGCGTTGTTCATTGGTGCCCGTGGGTTGCCGATGCCGCGCGCGATCGTTATCGACCCACACGACCTCACCTGGGTGCCCGACGAAATAGTCTCCGGTGCTCGTCTGAATCTCGGTGGGCTGTTCGCTCGCCCAGAGCACCAGGTGCCGCGTTGTTCCTTCGATCCCGCCACCATCCTGATGCCACACGAGATTCGCCGGCGGCGGATCCGGCGCGCGCTCGTGCGGAATGCGCACGCTGATCCGCTCGCGTTGACAACACGGCGGCAGGAACCGGACGATCTCCGCTTGAATCGTCTCCGGCTGCCACTGGCTGGGGACAAACGTCCCCAACACGCGGTATTCCGAATCCACGGACCTACTCGTCGAACGAGATCGAGAACACGCCGTTGAACGTGGACGACACCACCACCGACAGCAGGCACATCCCCTTGCCGGTGCCGGCCTGCGACCGCAGGAATTTGGTGTAGTCGTACGCCACCCAGCGATACGTTGCACGCTGGTGCATGCCCCACTGCAAGATCGCCGAGCTCGCGGTGATCGTGGGGTTGATGTTCCACGCGGTATCACACGTGGTCAGTGCCGCCTGCGTCACGTTCTGATCGAGGGCCGTCGGAGTGACCGTTGCCGACTGCGTCTGCCGGTTCGAGGTCCGCGCGATCGAATACTTGACCGCGTTGTCGGCCGTGGCATCCGAGCCGGCATTGATCTCGAAGATCCCGACCTGACTCGTGGCCGTCCCCATCAGGTTCAACATGGGAACCGTCGCCGATGCGGTGTTGGTGGCGTTGTGGAAGACTTGAAAACTCGGCATGATCGTCGCTCTCCTCTAGTCGTGATTGGTAAACGGTTACACCGCCCTGCGGCATTTCGTGGGTCAGCTCAATAACGCGTGCGCCCGCGACGGCGTCGCGTTCAGCGCAATCCGTGGCGGCTCACCGCCTTTCTGCCACTGCACCGATTCGAGCGCGAACACCGCGCCACACTGCTCGCACACCGACGGCTGGGCATTGAGCAAGCCGATCAGCGTCGGTGAGTCGCAGGATTTGCACTGCACCGAGACGATGATCGTCAGCCCCGTCACGGTGGCCGGTTCATCCAGTCTCGGGATCGTGCGGTGGTCGATGTGATGAATCGGCATCGTCAGTAGGTCACGCTGGGTCGAGACAGGAGTCGTGCGAGCGGCAGACACCCTTGGGTGTCGGCCACTCCAACAGATGACGCCTGCTGCTCGAGCAGAATCAGACTGGTGTTGTCCTCTTGCAACACGTGGTCGCCGGTTTCGAGCAGCAGATCGTCCATCGTCGGTTAGGTCGCCGCACTCAAGAACCCGAGACTCCCGCGCAGAATCGTGACCGTGCTCCCCGCGACAGAACTGCGGAACCGCAGGCGAAACGTGCCGCCCGTGCTCCCAGTCGAAATCGATCCCTCGACGTCAAACGGAATCGCGGTGCTGCCCGCGCTGGCGGTGGGAGCGAGGGCCACGTCATACGCCGCCGCCGCGCCCCCGGCCAGCGCGATCTGACTCGTGAAGATGCGGCCCACAAAGCGGATGAACGACGGGCTCGCAGGTCCGTTGACGGACAACTGGAGCCCCGTCGTGTTCAGTGCGGCCGTGTAGGCACCGGTAAAGCGAAATGCGTAATGCGTGTTGGGGAAGAGTTGGAACAGGAGATCGTCGACGTCCACAAAGCTCGCGCTCGTCGTGCCTTGGTCGGCCGACTTGCGCACGGCGTTCTGTCGACCGAGCGTCTTTTGTTGAACCTGCGCGTTCCACGCGTCTTGAGCCGACTGCGACGTGTTAAACGCATCGATCGTCGCTTGCGCAGCACTCTGCAGCGAGGTCGGCGTCACTCGACCGTTGATGTCTACGCCGTCAATGCCGACACCAGTGGCACGAATGGCAGTCACGAGACGTGGCAAGTGAGCACTCGTCAACGGCATCAGATCACCAGATCGACGGATGCCTTGATCGAATCAAACGTGGACGTCAGTGAGAGCGCGTCA
>Ga0081539_10001153_pt1 | contig 47882 bp, 42 predicted proteins | sample TabmetS4T2R2_FD_71023 | JGI IMG/M metagenome (GOLD analysis project Ga0081539, IMG submission 71023) | Tabebuia heterophylla rhizosphere microbial communities from the University of Puerto Rico - S4T2R2 | ecosystem: Host-associated > Plants > Roots > Rhizosphere ... | reverse complement strand
CCTCCACCCCGTAGCCTGACCCACCCACCCCCAAGCCCGGCTCCGCAACCCCCACCGGGCAACCTCACCCTGCCCACTCACCATCTGATTTTCGAACCAGGACAGTAGCCATGCCCTGAAAGGCGCTTTCAGGACGCTCAACGTCCACAACGCGCCTTTCATGGCATCGCCCACGTCTCGAACGCGCCTTTCAGGGCACCGGCCGCGCCTCGAACGCGCCTTTCAGGGCATGCCGGCCCGCCGGGCGGGGCGCACCTCCCCGAGCGACATCCTCGATGGAACCAGGCCCCAGCGTCCTTAATGCGCCCTTCGGGCGCTCGCCCGCCAGCACATCAACGCCAACCAACATCCTCGGTGGATCCGGGCTCAGCGTCCTGAACGCGCCTTTCATGGCATCGCCTGCGTCCCGAACGCGCCTTTCATGGCTTGCCGGCTCGCCGCGCCGCGCGCGCCCTCCCCGAGCGACGTCTTCGGTGGATCCGGGTCCAGCGTCCTGAACGCGCCTTTCATGGCATCGCCTGCGTCTCGAACGCGCCTTTCAGGGCACCGGCCGCGCGCCGGCGCCAAGCCCCAAGGACGCGCCACGTTCGGGTGAGACTTACTAACCCGAGTGTGTTTCCCCAACACACTCGGTAATGTTGGTGGCCTCACCGGGGATTGGGAGCGCGTGTTGGTCAGATCGCGATCGGGGGAAGGCGACCGGCTGCAACGATTCCTCAACGCGTTGCGGAGAACGCCCATTCCGACCGCGCCGCCGCCGCACGACGGCTACCAGGAAGCCCTCGGCCTCAACCTCCTGGCGCTCGGCCTGCGGCTGGAACACGTCGACCGGATGAGCGAGGCCCTCACCCTCGCCGACTCGACCCACATGGCGCGCACGGTCAGCATCGACATCAACATGAACGTGCTCACCGACGACCAGAAGTGGGCGCTGCGCACCGATCCCGGCCAGGACGAGCCGGCGTCGGTGTGGCTGCCGGTCTCCCGGCAGTCCCGCAGTGACCAGGCCTCCTTCGTGGTGCGGGACGGCGCCGGCAACGTCGTCCCGCGTACCACGCAGGTCGAGAACAGCCGCGCGCTGATCCACGGCCTGTGCCGCGCCTTCCGCATGTTCCTCGCCTCCGACCCGCGGACCGAGGACCCCAAGGAGCTCCTGCACGGCATCAAGAACAGCCTCAACCGGTCCCGCTGGCTCGTCGAGGCCACCATCGCCGCCATGGTGACCGGCGGACGGCCGAGCCTCGGCGCGCTGCCACCCCCACCGGCGGACAGCGGCCGGCCGACCGACTCCGACATCATCCGCGACAAGGCCGCCACGGCCGTGACGCAGCTGTTCGAGCCGGACAGTCCTTTCCTGCGCCTGCTGGACATCGCCTCCACGGAGTACCTGCTCGTCGTGGCGATGCCGACCAACCGGACACAGGCCTTCATCCGGTTCGAGGCGCCGGTCATCCCCGCCCGCTCGAAACACCTGAACCCCCGCAACGCGTTCGAGCGCTGGGTCGGCATCCGCCACGAGTTCACCGTGCGGTACTCCACGCTCATCCCGCGGGCGGTGAACTCCTACCACGTGACCGCCGAGGTCCCGCAGGAGATCCAGGTCCGCCGCTTCTTCCTCACCACGAACGTCGACTCGCCGGCACTGCAGTCGCTCGTCGCGGACATGCGTGCGGTGGCGGACAAGTACGACACCCTCCGCGCGGTCGCGCCGAAGCTGCTCGAACTGGAGCTGCAGGGCATCGCCAGCCGGCTCGCCGAGTTCGGCCGGCGGCGCGAGCGTGACCTCGAGACCTTCCGCGCGTACGTGGAGGAGCGGTACGCGACGTTCTCCAGCCGCCCGCCGCGCTTCCCGCCGCGCCCCGACACCACCCTGCCCACCGGCGACACCGGCCTCGCGCTCGACCAGCCGATCGTCGCGCGGCTGGAGCGGTTCGCGAACCTGTACGAGGCGGACTACTTCCGCAAGCTCGCCGACGGCCTGCTGCCGAGGGACACCCTCCTCCAGCTGGCGCAGGAGCTCGAGGACACGCAGGTGGACCAGGACGTCCACGTGGACAACGACCCGCGCGAGAACGCCGGCCACGCGCAGTGGCAGCGGCGGCCGTTCGGCGCCGACCCCGGCTCGGTCGAGCCGGTCACCTCGACCGTCTACATGGCACTGGTCGACGACCCGCCCTCACTGGCGTCCAACGTGGCCAAGCTGCTGCTCGCCGTGCTCCTGCTGGTCGTCTGCTTCGGCGTGGTGATGGAGCCGGACTACTTCGGGGACATCCCCGTGCTGGGCGGGCTCGGCGGGTGGTTCCAGCCGAAGGTCGAGGACGGCGGGCCGATCTCCTCGGCGGACGCCATCGTCACCATGTTGCTGCTGGTACCCGGTCTGCTGCTGTCCCGCCTGGAGATCCCGTCGAACAAGACGGTGCTCGGCCAGCTCCGGCTGTTCCCGCGGTACGTCGCGTACGCCTCGGTCATCATCGCGGGTGCGCTCGCGTTGCTGGTCGCGTCCGGGCGGGCCGGCTCGCTGGACCGGCCGTTCCTGGCCGGGATGATCGCGCTGCTGGTGCTGTTCCTGCTCGTCGGGCTGGACGGGGCCGGCAAGGCGATGAAGCGGCGCCGCCGCGTGCCGGTCAACCGGGTGAGCCCGACCTGGCTGGTGCAGGAGATCCGCAAGCGCCCGGTGCGGCACTGGAAACGCTGCCGCGCAGAGTTCTCCACGATTGGTACGGACGACGATGATTAGCCCGGGACTCCGCCATCCGGCGCTGGCCGCCGTCGCCGCCCGCGCCGCCACCGCCGGCAGCCCGTCGGTGTTGTTCGACATCACCCACGACGGCCCGGAGACCGGGCTGCCGGCCGTCGAGCTCGTGCCGCCGACCGCGCGGGACCGGACGGCGACGGAGACGCTGGCGTTCCACGTCGCGGGCGTCGGCTTCCAGGTGCACACGTGGACGCCGGCGACGCCGAGCAAGCAGCAGGACGGCGTCACGACCAGCCGGATCGCGGTGCGCCGCCAGGAGACCAACGGGCACGCGCGCGGGTTGTTCGGCGGCAGTGTCGTGATCAACCCCGACTTCCTGTACGACACCGACCACAGTGTCGAGATCCTGGTCACGCTCGACCACGACCCGTGGCGGCCCACCTACGCCGACTCGATGATGATCACGTTGGCCTACCAGGGCATGACCGGGGCGGCCGCCCTGGGCGGTGACCATGCCCACGGTGCGCCCGTGCTGTTCCTGCAGTCCCCGGTCGCGCCGTTCCGCGACCCGGGCCGGCAGTTCCGGGTGGACGGCTCCGGTGAGGCGCCGAGGGTGGCCAACGGGATGGCGCTGCGGATGCTCGTCGGGCTGGAGCAGGACGACCACGGCAAGCGGATCGCGTTGATGTGCGCGCTCGCCGAGCTGGCCACCGAGAACGGGTTCGGGCTGCAGGTGGCCGACCGGCGGTTCGGGCGCGTGCGGGGCGAGTGGTGGTCTGTCCTGCCGCCGGACCGGAAGCGTTACGAGGCGCGGCGGGCGGAGCTGTTCGGATGGGCGCCGGACGTGCGGCCCTCCGCGGTGCAGCTGCTGACGTTCGTCGGCCCGGCGCGGCTGGGTTCGTCCGCGGCCATCGCGTCGGACCTGCTGTCCCGCAACGTCGGGGTGCTCGCGGTGTCCGAGTCGTCCATGCAGGAGATCGCGTTCGTCAACATGGTGGTGCCGCTGGCCCCGGCACGGATCGGCCGGGCGCGGCTGTCGAGCGCGACGCTCCCGATCGCCGACGGCCTCGGCCAGACGGCGAGCGAGTGCGGCCTGACGCGGCGCCAGGCCGTGCGGGGGAAGAGCCGCATCACCGACTCCGCGGCGGCGGACTACCGGGTGCTGCGCACGGGCCCGATGCGCCCACCCATCAAGGAGGCGCTCGCCACGGTCGACCACCCCCTGTGGCTGTCGTGGGGGATGCCGCTGTCGGAGGCCCTGCGCCGCATGGACGTGGCGGAGCTGGTGGTCACGCAGCTGCGGGAGGCCACCGACCGGGTGGCGACGGCCCGGATCGACTACTACCGCGCCCGCGTCCTGCCCGACGGGCACGTCGTCGGCCGGGCGAAGATCGCCGTGTCCCTTGTGGACGGCGTGCCGGAGGCGAGGATCCCCGCGCTGCTCAGCGAGCTGTGCCCGTGGGCCCAACGCGAGTCGGTGGCCCGCCTGCTGGCCGGCGACCTGCCCCTGAGCGCCATCCGGCTGCGCCTCGCGTGGCGGGAGCGCTGGCTGGGGCACACGGGCGTGGTCGCCTGACTCACAGCTCGTGCGGTCGGGCGTTCTCCCACAGCTTCTCCGCCTCGCCCCGGAGGATCGCGTAGTCCGAGTCGCCGTCCCCGGGGCGCAGCACCAGCTTCGGGTTGCCGGGCCCCTGGTAGGTGAAGTACTCGGCGAACAGCGCCGTGTCGGTGACGTACATGCCCATCCCGAGCGGGTACGGCGTCAGGCGCACCACCAGGTCGCCGCCGGTGGCGGTCTTCAGCTCGGCCAGGAGGCGGAGGGTCTGCGTCACCCGGTCCCGGACACTCTCGGCCGTGCGGGGGATGTGGTAGCGGCCGGCGGCGGTCTCGACCGCGGTGCTGTCCGGGTCGATGAGCAGGAAGCGCAACCGATCGCCGGCCTGCAGCTTCTTCTCCAGCCACCGGTACCGCGAGTTCACCATGGAGTTCCGCGCGATCCCGGTGATGAGGAGGTCGGTCGCGCCGTCGATCACGGAGTCCAGCTCCGGCCCGAACCTTTCCTGGAACACCGGCCGGTACGCCCGCGCCACGGCCGCCTCCGGTGACAGCGGCCACTCCGTACCGGCCTCCCACAGCCTTTCCGCCTCGTCGACGAAGTGCTGGTACCAGACGCCGTCCAGCGGCTCCAACGTGAAACCCGGCGCGGCCTCACCACTCGGCCGGTACTCGTAGTGCCACACGCTCACGAGCCCGCGCGGCTCCCCGACGTCGATGCAGTGGAACCCGACGGACGGCAGTGCCGAGGAGACCCGGAGCTCGAGCCGGCCGCGCGTGCCGTCGCGCAGGCCGGTCAGGTCGTCGAGCGTCGTCATGATGCGAGCACGCAGCTTCTCGGGTCCGGGGTGGTGCCTGATCCGCAGTGCCGCCGCGGAAAGGAGCGGCTCGTCGGTCGGATCGAGGACGAGCACCCGGATCCGGCCGCCGCCGGCGAGGATCGCCGCGAGGTCGGACCGCAGGTTCGTCATGGTGCGCGCCAGCGCGTGGCCGATGAGCAGGAGGTCGTGTGCGTGCCTGCGCCGCTCCACCAGCTCGGCGGGGTACTCCCGGAAGAACAGGGTGTTCACCCCGCCCCTCGACTCGGTGCGGATCTGCTCGATGAGCCGCCTGGACCGGATCTGGGAGAAGGCCAGCAGTGCCAGCAGGGCCACCACGACTGCGGACGTCGTCTTCACGTCCGAGATGCCCGTGATGCCGAGCACGGTGAACACCAGCGCCACGGTGCCGAGCAGGTAGAGGTCGAGATTGTCGTCGTTGATGACCCGGGTCAACGCCCGCCGGACCCGCCCGTCCCCCATGACGTGCTCCTCAGGTTGTGTCTCATTGGGACTCAGAGCCGGGACTGCAGGGCGTCCGCGGCCGCCAGCAGGTCCGCCGCCCACCGTGCCCCGGGTCGCCGCCCCATCCGGTCGATCGGCCCGGAAACGGAAACCGCCGCCACGACCTGGCCGGACGCGTCCCGCACCGGAGCGGAAACGCTTGCTACGCCTGGTTCCCGCTCGGCCACGCTCTGCGCCCAGCCGCGCCGCCGGACCTCCAGCAGCGCCCGCTCGCCGAACACCGCGTCGGCCAGCAGCGCGCGCTGGGTGGCCGGATCGGTCCACGCCGCAAGGACCTTCGCGCCCGAGCCGGCCGTCATCGGGAGCCGGGCGCCGACCGGCACGGTGTCGCGCAGGCCACTCGGCGGCTCGGCCGTGGAGATGCAGACGCGGTGCACGCCGTCGCGCCGGTAGAGCTGCACGCTCTCGCCGGTGCGGTCCCGCAGCCGTGGCAGCACGGAGCTCGCGGCGTCCAGGAGCGGGTCGACCGCGCCGCCCGCCAGCTCGGCCAGCGCGGCACCCGGCCGCCACCGTCCGTCGCTTCCCCTGCGCAGCAAGCGATGCACCTCGAGGCCCACCGCCAGCCGGTGCGCGGTCGCCCGGGGGAGGCCGGTCCGCGTGCACAGCTCGGCCAGGCCACAGGGCTCCTTCGCAACGGCCTGAAGCACGGCCATTGCCTTGTCCAGTACACCGATGCCGCTATGCTGTCCCACGTCTCGATATTAAGTTCCCGCTATATGGGATGTCCAGTATTTCAGATCGTGGGAACCCGAACTGCTGACGTCGATGGGTGAGAAGGCAATGGGAAAGACGCTTGCCGAGAAGGTATGGGACCAACACGTCGTCCGGCGGGGGTCCGGCGCGGAGCCGGATCTCCTCTACATCGACCTCCACCTCATCCATGAGGTGACCAGCCCCCAGGCATTCGACGGGCTACGACAGGCGGGTCGTCCGGTGCGCCGGCCCGACCTCACCATCGCGACGGAGGACCACAACGTCCCCACGATCGACATCGAGCTGCCGATCGCGGACCCCGTGTCCCGCACGCAGGTGGAGACGCTCCGCAAGAACTGCGCGGAGTTCGGCGTCCGGCTGCACCCGATGGGTGACGCGGAGCAGGGCATCGTGCACGTGGTCGGACCGCAGCTCGGCCTGACCCAGCCCGGCACGACCGTGGTGTGCGGCGACAGCCACACGTCCACGCACGGCGCGTTCGGCGCGCTGGCGTTCGGCATCGGCACCTCCGAGGTCGAGCACGTGCTCGCCACCCAGACGCTCCCGTTGCGTCCCTTCAAGACGATGGCGATCAACGTCGACGGCGACCTCCACCCCGGTGTGACGGCGAAGGACATCATCCTCGCGGTCATCGCGAAGATCGGCACCGGCGGCGGGCAGGGCTACGTCCTGGAGTACCGCGGCTCCGCGATCGAGCGGCTGTCGATGGAAGCGCGCATGACTGTATGCAACATGTCCATCGAGGCGGGCGCCCGCGCCGGCATGATCGCGCCGGACGAGACCACGTTCGCCTACCTGAAGGGCCGGCCGCACGCGCCCAAGGGTGAGCTGTGGGACAAGGCGGTCGACGCGTGGCTGGCTCTCCGTACCGATGAAGACGCGGAGTTCGACGCCGAGGTTCACCTCGACGCCGCCGCCCTGACCCCCTACGTGACGTGGGGCACGAACCCCGGCCAGGGTTTGCCGCTGTCCGAACGGGTTCCCGACCCCGAGGCGATCGGCGACGAGAACGAGCGGCTGGCGGCCGAGAAGGCACTCGCCTACATGGACCTGAAGCCGGGCACGCCGCTGCGTGACATCCACGTGGACACGGTGTTCCTCGGCTCGTGCACCAACGGCCGGATCGAGGACCTGCGGGCGGCGGCGGCCGTGCTGAAGGGCCGCAGGGTGGCCGACGGGGTGCGGATGCTCGTGGTGCCGGGCTCGATGCGGGTCCGGGCGGCCGCCGAGTCCGAGGGCCTGGACAAGGTCTTCGTCGACGCGGGCGCGGAGTGGCGGCAGGCCGGCTGCTCGATGTGCCTGGGCATGAACCCCGACCAGCTCAAGCCGGGGGAGCGGAGCGCGTCCACATCGAACCGCAACTTCGAGGGCCGGCAGGGCAAGGGCGGCCGGACGCACCTGGTCTCGCCGCTCGTGGCGGCCGCCACGGCCGTCCGCGGCACCCTGTCCTCCCCCGATGACCTCGCCTGAAAGGGGCATGAGCGATGGAACCGTTCACCACACACACCGGGGTCGGGGTGCCGCTGCGCCGGTCCAACGTGGACACCGACCAGATCATCCCCGCCGTGTACCTCAAGCGGGTGAGTCGGACCGGTTTCGAGGACGGACTGTTCGCGGCCTGGCGGGCTGACGACCAGTTCGTGCTGAACCTGGCACCCTTCCGTGCGGGCAGCGTGCTCGTGGCGGGGCCGGACTTCGGGACCGGGTCGTCCCGGGAGCACGCCGTCTGGGCGTTGTCCGACTACGGCTTCCGGGTGGTCATCTCGTCCCGGTTCGCCGACATCTTCCGTGGCAACGCGGGCAAGCAGGGGCTGGTGGCGGCCGAGTGCGCGCAGGCGGACGTGGAGCTGCTGTGGAAGCTGCTGGAAGCCGAGCCGGGCACCGAGGTGACCGTCGACCTGCGGGACAAGACGGTGCGTGCCAAGGACTTCTCGGCGCCGTTCCAGATCGACGACTACACCCGCTGGCGGCTGCTCGAAGGGCTCGACGACATCGCTCTCACGCTGCGGCATGAGGCCGAGATCGGGTCTTTCGAGGCCTCAAGGGAACCCTGGAAGCCGACTACTACTACACTCTCTTCTTGAGGCCGTCGAAAGAGCCTCCACGCAACGAAATCCGACACCCTTCGTGGGGAATTTGGGCGAGTCGCGTGGAAAAATTGCCGAGTTAGGCATACGGTGGCCAAGAAGTCGGCCGGTTTGGCCGAGAACGAAGTGTGGTCAACGGAGGACTGAAGGGTGAACAAGGCCCAACTCATCGAGGCGCTCTCTGACCGTCTCGGCGACAAGAAGGCCGCAGGCGCTGCGGTCGATGGTCTCGTCGATGTGATCGTCCGCACGGTCAACAAGGGCGAGAAGGTGAACATCACCGGCTTCGGTGTGTTCGAGAAGCGTGCCCGTGCCGCTCGCACCGCGCGCAACCCGCGCACGGGTGAGACGGTGAAGGTCAAGAAGACCAACGTGCCCGCGTTCCGTGCCGGCACGACCTTCAAGGACGTGGTGAGCGGCGCGAAGAAGCTGCCGAAGGTGGTCGCGCCGAAGAAGACCGCGGCGACCGCGTCGGCGTCCCGCAGCACGGCCGCGACCACGCGGACCGCCGCTGCCCGCCCGGCGTCCCGCGCCGCGGCGACCACGACCCGCAGCACGCGCACCACGGCCGCCAAGCCGGCCACGACGCGCGCCGCCGCCGCGAAGACGACGGCTGCCAAGGCCCCGGCCAAGGCCACCACCGCCAAGAAGGCCACCACGGCCACCAAGGCGACCACGGCCCGCAAGACCACGGCCAAGGCCACCACGGCCGCCAAGGCGACGCCCGCCAAGAAGACGACGAGCGCCGCGAAGCGTACGACGGCTGCGAAGAAGAAGTAGTTCAGCCTGAGCTAGGCCCCTGAAGGCCGCCACCCCGCTCCTGTGGGTGGCGGCCTTCAGCCATGTTGCCACCGGACACACAGGACACCCGAGAACGGGACTAAATCACCGCGCGACCCCCGCCGATCCGGTGCCGGCGCACCTGTTGTGGCTGGTCGGGCTCCAGATATGGGTCCCACGCTGGGATCTTGCTTGGCGGCGAGGCCCCCCGTCCGAGACGGTCGCGAAGGTGCCTGTCGGGCGTGGAGTTCCTGGGAGCGGGCGACCTTCCCAGCCTGTCTGGCCGGCTGCTCCTGTGGCTGCGGGAACCGCTGTAGGGCCGCCGGTTGCGCTGGTCGGACCGCGGAGATGGCCTCTACGCTGGGATCTTGCGCCCTTCCGCCATCCCCTTGACCTGGCGGGATGAGCGCCGCGTTCGCCATCTGGGCGACTGTCGCGAAGGCGCCTTTCGGTTTGCTCAAACCCCACGCCGCGCCCTTCGCGACCGAAGTCCCACTGCTGCCATCCGCTTTCAGAAGCGCCGGTTATGGTGAGCCCACCTCCGCCTTTCCCAGCGCCCCCGATAACCCCGGAACCACCCGGCGGAATGCGACACCCCCACCCCCCGGACCACCCCTCCCGAGCCCTGAGTACCCCGCAGACGCCCGCCAACACCCAACCGCACCCCCTACACCCAACACAACGGCACAAGCCCCCACAGACCCCTTGCCAAGCAACGATCTTGACGCCGCCCACATCGGACACACGTGCGAATCGCCTACAGGCCAACCGGTTCAGGGGACCTCGACGTAGTCCGCCGCGACCACCCGGTCGCCGGCGAAGAACAGGGCCCATACGCTGCCCTTCTTCGCCGCCACGCGGCGGGGGAGGGGCGCCTTGTCCGCCACGCGGGACACCAGGTCCGGGATCACCCCGCCCTGGCTGCACACCACCGGCACACCGCCGTCCGCGACGATCTCAGCCAACCGGCGGGAAGTCGCCGACTCCATCCCGGCGTACGCCTTCTCCGCGAACAGCTCCTCCTCGACGACCTTGACGCCGAGGTCGTCCGCCACCGGCTGGACCGTCTGCACGCACCGCACGAGCGGCGCCGCATACACCCGGTCCGCTCCGTAAACCTCGGCCAGCTCCCGGACCGGGGGGACCTGCTTCTGCCCGTTGTGGGACAGCGGCCGCAACTCGTCGGCGGCTGACCACTCCGCTCGGCTGCCGGCCTTCGCGTGGCGGACCAGCAACACCGTCGTCAGGTCGGGGGGCAGGGCCGTGAACGCGTCCAGCACCGACTGGTCCCGGTCGTACGAAAGCAGCGACCTGGCCGCGGAAACCGGGAGCCAGCGCACCTCGTCCACCTCGTCCGACGGGGTGAACGAACCCGACAGGTACCGGGCGGCGAAGTAGTCCACCACCTTGCGGTCCACGCCCACCCAATACCGCGTCTGCACGAGGGCGCGGCCGAGCGCCACCCGCGCACCCGTCTCCTCGCGCACCTCCCGCCACGCGGCCACCCGCGTGGTCTCGCCGGGGTCCAGCTTTCCCTTGGGCAGGCTCCAGTCGTCGTAGCGGCCGCGGTGCACCATCGCGATCTCGACCTCGGAACCGGAACCGCCGGGCCGCCACACGACGGCCCCGGCGGCGAGTACCTCCCGGCTAGCCAACGGCACGGTGCATGAGCAGCATCTGCGCCTGGTGGTCGCGCACGGACCCGCTGTCCGCCGGCGACGCCGCCCAGTTGCCGGTGGCCTCCAGCACCCAGCAGCGTGTCGCCGGGTCGAGGGCCGAGTCGAACATCGCGTCCAGCTGCTCGGTCAACCGGGGGTCGGTGATGCGCACCTGGACCTCGACGCGCCGGTCCAGGTTGCGGTGCATCATGTCCGCGCTCCCGATCCAGTGCTCGCCCGCCCCGGCGAAGTGGAACACCCGCGAGTGCTCCAGGAACCGCCCCAGGATCGACCGCACGCGGATGTTCTCCGACAGCCCGGGAACACCCGGCTTCAGCGCGCAGATCCCCCGTACGACGATGTCCACGGCCACCCCGGCCTGCGCGGCCCGGTACAGCGCGTCGATCACCTGCTCGTCCACGAGGCTGTTCAGTTTCATCCGGACGCCGGCGGGCCGGCCCGCGCGCAGGTGCTCGATCTCGCGCTCGATCATCTCCACGATGCCGCGCCGGATGCCGTACGGCGACACCAGGATGCTGCGGTACCTGTCCTGCTTCGCGTACCCGGTCAGCACGTTGAACAGGTCGGTGAGGTCCGCGCCGATCGACGGCTCCGCGGTCAGCAGGCCGACGTCCTCGTACAGCCGCGCGGTCTTCGGGTTGTAGTTGCCGGTGCCGACGTGGCAGTAGCGCCGGATCACCGACCCCTCCTGCCGTACCACGAGCGCGGTCTTGCAGTGGGTCTTCAGCCCCACCATGCCGTACACCACGTGCACGCCCGCCTTCTCCAGCTGCCGCGCCCACTTGATGTTCGCCTGCTCGTCGAACCGCGCCTTGATCTCCACCAGCGCCACGACCTGCTTGCCGGCCTCCGCCGCGTCGATCAGCGCCTCGACGATCGGGGAGTCACCGGAGGTCCGGTACAGCGTCTGCTTGATCGCGAGCACCTTCGGGTCCGCGGCCGCCTGCTCGATGAACCGCTGCACGCTCGTGGAGAACGAGTCGTACGGATGGTGCACCAGCACGTCACCCTCGCGCAGCGTCGCGAACACGCTCTTCGGCGTCTCCCGCTCGCCGAACGCCGGGTGCGTGGCCGGCACGAACGGCGGGTCCTTCAGGTCCGTCCGGTCGACACCGTGCAGCTGCCACAGGCACGAAAGATCTAAAAGGCCCGGCACCACGACCACGTCGTGCTGGTCGACCTCCAGCTCGCGCAGCAGCAGCTCCATCATGTGCTCGCTCATGTCGTCGGCCACCTCGAGCCGGACCGGCGGGCCGAACCGGCGCTGCGCCAGCTCCTTTTCCAGGGCCTTCAACAGGTCCTCGTCCTGGTCCTCCTCGACCTCGAGGTCGGCGTTGCGGGTGACCCGGAACGCGTGCACCTCGGTCACCTGCATGCCCGCGAACAGGTCGTCCAGGTGTGCCGCGATGAGCGACTCCAGCGGAAGGAACAGCGCGCCGCGGGCGTCGCGGTTGTGGTCGATCGGCACGAGCCGCGACACGTTGTCGGGCACCTTCACCCGCGCGAACCGCTCGCCGCCGCCGCTCGGGTCCCGCACGGTCACCGCGAGGTTCAGCGACAGCCCCGAGATGTAGGGGAAGGGGTGCGCCTGGTCGACCGCGAGCGGGGTGAGGACCGGGAAGATCTGGTCCCGGAAGTACCTGGAGAGCCGCTCCCGCTGCTCGTCGGTGAGCTCCGTCCAGCGTGCGATGCGGATGTCGTGCTCCGCGAGGCCGGGCCGCACGCGCTTCTCCCACGCGGCCGCGTGCTGCTCGACCAGCTCCTGGTTGCGCTTGGAGATGTAGGCCAACTGCTCGCGGGGGGTGAGGCCGTCCGCGCTGCGGACCGAGAGGCCCGTCTCGTCGCGGCGCTTCAGCCCGGCCACGCGCACCATGTAGAACTCGTCCAGGTTGGACGCGAAGATCGCGAGGAACTTCGCGCGTTCCAGCAGCGGCTGCGAGGAGTCCTCGGCGAGCGCGAGCACCCGGGCGTTGAAGTCCAGCCAGGACAGCTCGCGGTTGAAGTAGCGGTCGTCCGGTAAGTCGGTCACCGTGGCAGCCGGCGTCGCCGCGGGCGGCGCGGACGGCACCGGGCGCGGCTCCGGTACCTGGTCGGAGGGCACTTGGTCGGTGCTGGTCTCAGGGCTCGTCTCGGTGCTCACAACCCCATTGTCCAGCATTTATCGGCTAGCTGGCGAACGGGAGAGTGAACTTTCCCAGGCCCAGCCCGAGGGCCGTGGCCAGATCGTCCCCGGTGTCCACATCACATCGCAGGGAGCGCAGCGTGGCGCCCACGCGGACCGCGCCGGTGGCCGCGTGCGCGTCGGCGGAACCGGGGCCGAAACGCGGGTTGAGCGGCGCGCCCGGCGCGGCCAGCAGCAGCGTGGTGCCGGTGCCCGGCCGGTCGGCGCAGTAGGCCCGGCGCCCGTCGGCCGCCGCGATCGCGTCGGCCAGGTCGGCCGGTCGCAGTGCGGGGAGGTCGGCCTGCAGGGCGCCGACGGTGCCGGTCGGGGTGCGCAGGTACTCGGCGCCGAAGGTCAGCGCCGCGTTCAGCCCGGGCAGGCCACGCTCGTCGACACATTCGACGCCGGTGCCGGCCAGCGCGTCCGGGACCCGCTTGTCCTCACAGACGACCAGCACGCGCCGCACACCGCCGGCCCGCGCCGCCGCCGTCACGGTGTCCAGCAGCAGGGCGAGCACGAGGTCGGCGTGCCGCTCGTCGGGCACCGCACCCCGCAGGCGCGACTTCGCCCGGTCCAGGTTCTTGATCGGGACCACCAGGTCCACTCCACGCTCCACGAACTCCATCGTGCAGGACGTGGCAGCGGCCCGCCGTGGCCGGGGCATACTCATCCGAAACGTGAGAAGGAGGCCGGGTGGCGAGGCGACTGGAGAAGAGCGGGTTCTGGGTGCGGGTGACGTGCCTGATCTTCTACCCGATGGCGTGGCTCGCGAAGATGCGGACCAAGGGTGAGGAGAACGTGCGGCGGGAGGGCGGCCTCCTGCTGGTGATGAACCACATCTCCCACATCGACCCGCCGATCGACGCGGTGTTCGTGCACCGCAACGGGCGGGTGCCGAGGTTCCTCGCCAAGGAAAGCCTCTTCCGGATGCCGGTCTTCAAGTACCTGATCTCGGGCGCGGGGAGCATCCCCGTCCACCGGGCGAGCGCGGCCGCGGGTGACAGCCTCGTCGCGGCCACCGAGGCGCTGCACAACGGCAGGCTGGTCGTGATCTACCCCGAGGGCACGATCACCCGGGACCCCGAGGGCTGGCCGATGCGCTCGCGGACCGGGGTGGCGCGGCTCGCACTGGACTGCCTGGAGCACGGCGTGCCGGTGGTCACCGCGGCCCGGTGGGGGACCAGGGACATCCTCAACGGCTACACGAAGAAGTTCCGGCCGTTCCCGCGCAAGACGGTCCAGATCGACGTGTCGTCCCCGGTGGACCTGTCGGAGTTCAGGGGCCGGGAGATCGACAACGAGGTGCTGCGCGAGGTGACCGACTTCCTGATGGTCCGCGTGCGCGACCAGCTCGCGAAGCTGCGTGGCGAGCCGGCGCCCGCCGAGTTCTACGTGCCGGCCAAGGCCAAGAAGAAGACTGATGGGTGAGATGCGGGTCGCCGTCTTCGGCGCGGGCTCGTGGGGCACCACCTTCGCCAAGGTGCTCGCCGACGCCGGCACCGACGTGGTCCTGTGGTCGCGCCGCCGCGAGGTGGCCGACGCGATCGCCGAGCACCGGGAGAACCCGGACTACCTGCCCGGGGTGACCCTGCCGAGGAACCTCGTGTCCACATCGGACCCGCGGGTCGCCCTCGACGGCGCGACGGACGTCGTGCTGGCCGTGCCGAGCCAGAGCCTGCGGCACAACCTCACCTCGTGGCGCGCGCTCATCGACCCGTCCTCGACGCTCATCAGCCTGGCCAAGGGCGTGGAGCTGGGCACGCTCAAGCGGATGAGCGAGGTCATCGTCGAGGTGATGGGGGTGCCCGCGACGCAGGTGGCGGTCGTGACGGGACCCAACCTGGCCAAGGAGATCGCGGCGGAGCAGCCGACCGCGTCCGTGGTCGCGTGCGTGGACCACGACCGGGCGGTGACGGTGCAGCAGGCCTGCACGACCGGCTACTTCCGGCCCTACACCAACACCGACGTGGTCGGCTGCGAGCTGGGCGGGGCGTGCAAGAACGTCATCGCCCTGTCCTGCGGGATCGCCGCCGGCCTCGGCTTCGGCGACAACACGCTGGCCACGCTGATCACCCGCGGGCTCGCGGAGACCGCGCGGCTCGGTGAGGTGCTGGGCGCGGACCCGATGACGTTCGCCGGTCTCGCCGGCCTGGGGGACCTGGTGGCGACGTGCTCGTCCCCGCTGTCCCGCAACCGTTCCTTCGGCGCGCGGCTCGGTCGCGGGGAGACGGTCGCGCAGGCCCAGGCCGCGGCCCACGGCCAGGTCGCGGAGGGCGTGAAGTCCTGCTCCTCCATCCGCGAGCTGGCCATGCGCCACGGCGTCGAGATGCCCATCACCGAGGTCGTCCACCGCATCTGCCACGACGGCTTCGACCCCCGCGAGATGGCCGGCGAGCTCATCGGCCGCAAAACCAAACCGGAACGCTGACCCCGGCGCTGACCCCGGCCCCCGATGCCCTGAAGGACCCCTTCGAGACGTTGAGCGTCCTGAAGGGGTCCTTCAGGGCAGTTCGGCCAGAGGGGGTGGGTCAGGCGGCCGGCAGCTTCTTGAACATCGCCGGAGGATCCTGGGTCGGCGCTGGCGAGCCACCGTCCGGTTCGACGGTGATCGCGACGGTGTCCGCGTCGCCGAGGTCCCCCACCTCGACCGCGACGTCGCCATCGGCCGGTTGGACGAGGCCCCTCGAACTCGGCTTGCCATTGGCGAGTGTCCACAGCTGGTAGTCCTTGCCGGCCGGCGCGTTCGCCAGGTCGCCGCTCACCAGCAGCATCCTGTCCTGGGACCGGGACACCGCCACCTTCATCGAGCCGCCCTCGCCCCCGGAGCCCTCGAGGGTCAGCAGTTCCGCGTCCGGGGCGCTCAGGATCTGTTCCAGCTGTGCGGCCCGCGCCTGCGCGTCGTCGAGCTGACCGTTCTGCCGCACCACGACGACGCCCAACCCGGCCGCCGCGACGAAGAACACGGCCGCCGCCACCGTCGTCAGCCGCTGTGCGAGCGAGCGGCGCCGCAGCGGCACCACCGTCGTCTCCGGCGGCAGCTGCCGCACGGTCCGGATCTGGTCCAGCACCTGGTTCTTCAGGTGCGGCGGCGGGGCCTCGGCCGCGGCCAGGGCCAACCTGGCCGCCGTCTCCCGCAGCTCGTGGACCTCCTGCGCGCACGACTCGCACTCGGCGAGGTGCCGCTCGAAGTCGGCCCTCTCCATGCCGGCCACGGCGTCCAGGGCGTAGGCACCCGTCAGCGCGTGGATGTCTGGACTTGTCATCAGGCCACCCCCAAGCAGTCGCGCAGCCGGATGAGCCCGTCTCGCAGTCTCGTCTTGATGGTCCCCAGTGGTGTGTTCAGCAGTTCTCCGACCTCACGGTACGTCCGTCCGCCGTAGTACGCGAGCAGTACCGACTCGCGCTGCAGGTCGGTGAGGGAGTTCAGGCACCGGCGCACCTGCTCCTGCTCCAGCCGCGTCGTGACCTGCTCGGCCACCTCGTCGAACGGCCGGTTGGCGTCCCGGCGGCCGACCACGTCGTCCCGGTCGGCGGCGGCCTGGGCGGACCGCACGCGGTCGACGGCCCGGCGGTGCGCGAGCGTCATGGCCCACGTCGTCGCACTGCCGCGTTCCGGGGAGTACTTCGCGGCCGAGCGCCACAGCTCGACCATGACCTCCTGCACGACCTCCTCCGACTGCGCCGGATCACGCACGATCCGCCGCACCAGCCCGAACACCGGGCCGATCAGCAGGTCGTACAGCTGCGCGAACGCGGCCTCGTCGCCGCGTGCCACGCGTTGCATCAACTCGCCGGCGTCGTTCGCCGGGTCGGTACGTGCGGACCGCAGCCGTCGCGCACGATCGCCCATGACCACATCTCCCATGGCAGTGGTTCGGAGCCGACGCCACCCCGGATTGCCGGCGTTTTGCGGGGTACAGGCTCCCACGGGTTGGACGGGTTTGCGGCAACTTGCAACAAATGGTTTGCTTTCCGGGTGCTGATTCGCGTGCTGAACCGCCGGCGGGGCTATGTACAGCTCCGTCTGGTCGCGAGCGCGCTGTGTCTGTGTCGGTGAACGTCCCCACCCCGTCACCAGCCAGACCTCTCCAGAAAGACAGCACTCCCATGTTCGCCGTGCCGGCCAACACCATCGCGTCCTCGTCCGTCGCCCCGACCGTTCACCCCGCGCTGATCGCCCGCGCCTTCGCCGCCGATCGCACCCGCTGGGGCCACCTTCTTCGTTACGACCCCGACGAGCGGTTCGCCGCACTCGTCGAGTCGACCGAGGAACAGGAGGTCTGGCTCATGAGCTGGCTGCCCGGCCAGGAGACCGACCGCCACGACCACGGCGACGCCGCGGGCGCGTTCACGGTCGTGTCCGGCACGCTCACCGAGCACGTCCTGCACCGGGGCACCGTGCTCGCGCTGTCGCCTGGCCAGACCCGCGTGTTCGGTCCCGGCTACGCGCACCAGGTCCGCAATCTCGGACCCGACCCGGCGGTGACCCTGCACGTGTACCGCGCGGTGCGGACCATGCGTGTCATTGGGGACCGGCCTGGAGAGCTCGCCGGCTGACGTACTCCGGCAGCGCCACGTCCTCGGGCAGGTGCTCGCACGGCTCGGGCGTGCCCCAGCTCCGCTCCAGGGGAAGGACGCCGGCCCAGTTCGCGCCGATCCGTTCCGGTGTCAGGTCGTCCGGCTCCTCGCCGGGCCCGCCGGTGCGGATCTTCACGGCCGCCTCGGTCAGGTCGAGCGCGAGCACCGCGGTCTTCGCGAACTCCTGCGGGCTCGGGCCGCGGGCGTGGTCCCAGGCGCCCGGCGCGATGTGCTCGGTGATCACGTGCAGGGCGTGCAGCTTCGCGTCCGGGTCGGTGACCTGCCGGGCCACGCCGTGGACGGTGGCCGACCGGTAGTTCACCGAGTGGTGGAACACGGCGCGGCTGTAGATCACGCCGTCCAGCAGCGTCACGTTCACGCACACCTCCGCGCCCACACCGGCCCGCAGGCTGGCCGCGCCGGTCGAGCCGTGCACGTAGAGGGTGTTGCCCTCGTGGCCGTAGCCGGTGGGGACGACGCGGGGCGTGCCGTCGGCGGCGACGTAGGCGAGGTGGCAGATGATTCCCGCGTCGAGCACCCGCGTCAGCGCCGCCCGGTCGGTCACGGCGCGGTTCTTGCCACGGCGGATGGTGCTGCGCGAGGTCGGCGAGAGAGTCATGAACCTACTGTCGCCCGATAAGTGGCATCATTGAAGGGCCAAGACCCGATGATTCTGGAAGGCCACTTTTGGAGACGTCCGCCTTACCCGTCACGCTCGACCGCGAGTCCGCCACCCCGCTGGCCGTCCAGCTGGCCGAACAACTCCGCGCCGCCGCCGGCGACGGCCGCCTGCGCAGCGGCGACCGCCTCCCCTCGACCCGCGCGCTGGCCGGTGAGCTGGGCGTGAGCCGGACGGTGACCGCCGCGGCCTACGAGCAGCTGCACGCCGAGGGCTGGATCGCGGGCCGGCACGGCTCCGGCACCTACATCACGACCGCGCCTCCCGGTTCGCTGCCGGCCGCGGCGACGCCGGTCCGCCGCGACACCACGCAGGACACGGTCGTGGACCTGACGCCCGGCTCGCCGTGGGCGGGCGGCATCGAGCAGTCGGCGTGGCGGCGCGCGTGGCGGGCGGCGTCCCACGTGGCCCCGATGGTCCGGCCGAACCGGGCGGGCCTGGCGGAGTATCGGGCGGCGGTTGCCGAGCACCTGCTGCGCCACCGCGGTCTGCGGGTCGGCGACAGCGAGGTCGTGCTGGCCACGGCGGGCACGAGCACGGCCGCCGCCGAGCTGGGCCGCGCCGTGCTGCGGCCGGGGGACATGGTGGCGGTGGAGGAGCCGGGCTACCAGCGTGCGGTGGGTGCGCTGCGGGCCGCCGGCCTGCGGGTGGTCCCGGCGTCGGTGGACGCCGACGGCCTGCTGGTGGACGCGATCCCGCCCTCGGTCCGGGCCGTGTACTGCTCGCCCGCGCACCAGTACCCGCTGGGTGGCCGCATGTCCGCGGGCCGGCGGGTCGCGCTGGTGGAGCGGGCCCGCGAGCAGGGCTGGCTGGTGATCGAGGACGACTACGACGGCGAGCTGCGCTACGACGTGGCGCCGCTGCCGCTGCTGGTGGCCCTGGCCCCGGACGTGGTGGTCCACCTCGGCACGACGAGCAAGATCCTCACCCCCACCCTCGGCGTCGGCTGGATCGTCGCGCCGCCGCCGGTGGTGACGGCGGTGCTGGCCCACCGCGACGCGACGGGCAGCGGTCCCGCGCCGGCCGGCCAGCTCGTGGTGGTGGAACTGGCCCGCAACGGTGACCTGGGGCGGCACCTGCGGCGGCTGCGGCGTGAGCTGTCCGAACGCCGGTCGCTGGTGGTGGAGACCCTGGTGGCGGGCGGTGTCCGGGTGCTCGGCGACGACGCGGGCGCGCACGTGGTGGTCCCGGTGGCCGCCGCGGAAGCCGAGCGCTCCCTGATCCGCGCGGCGGCGGAGCGCGGGTTGCTGCTGGACGGCCTGGCCCGCCACCACATCGGCCGCGCCCGCTGGTTCGGCATCGCGCTCGGCTACGCGGCGTGTTCACGGGAGCAGCTGAAACGTGCCCTACCCGTGCTCGTCGAGCTGGTGCGATCACGAGCCGGGTAGGGTCGGGCGCCATGGCCAGCCAAGAGCGAATCCGCGTGGCAGTCGTGTTCGGGGGACAGAGCACGGAGCACGCCGTGTCCTGCGTGTCGGCGGCGAGCGTGCTCGCGAACCTCGACCCGTCCCGCTTCGAGGTCCTGCCCGTGGGGATCACCCCCGAGGGTGCGTGGGTGCTGGGCCCGGCCGACCCCGCGACGCTCGCGATCGAGGGCCGCACGCTGCCGACCATCACGTCGGGCACCGCGCTGACCCTGCCCGCCGACCCGACGTCGGCGAGCCTGGTCGTGCTGGAACGCGGCCGCGAGGGCGAGATCCTGTCCGCGGTGGACGTGGTGTTCCCGGTCCTGCACGGTGCTTTCGGCGAGGACGGCACGATCCAGGGCCTGCTGGAGATGGTCGGCCTGCCGTACGCCGGCGCCGGTGTGCTCGCGAGCGCCGTGGCCATGGACAAGGAGTTCACGAAGAAGCTGCTGCGTGCCGAGGACCTGCCGGTAGGGCCGTACGAGGTCCTCCACCGAGGCGAGGCGACGCTGACCGAGGCGCAGAAGGAGCGCCTGGGGCTGCCGGTCTTCGTGAAGCCGGCCCGCGCCGGCTCGTCGACGGGCATTTCGAAGGTCTCGGACTGGGCCACCCTGGACGAGGCCATCGCCGTGGCCCGCGCCATCGACCCGAAGGTGCTGATCGAGTCCATGGTCGAGGGCCGCGAGATCGAATGCGGCGTCCTGGAGTTCCCGGACGGCCGCGTGGAGGCGTCCCTGCCTGCGGAGATCCGCCTACTGGACGACTCCCTGGAGTTCTACGACTTCGAGACGAAGTACGTGGACGACACGGCCGAACTGGACATCCCGGCCAAACTGAACGACCTGGTCACCGACCGCCTACGCGCGATGGCCATCCAGGCCTTCAAGGCCCTCGACTGCCAGGGCCTGGCCCGCGTGGACTTCTTCGTGGGCCCGGACGGCACCCTGACGATCAACGAACTGAACACGATGCCCGGCTTCACCCCGACCTCGGCGTACCCGAAGATGTGGGCGGTCACGGGCGTGGACTACCGAACCCTCCTGTCCACCCTCGTCGACACGGCCATCGCCCGCGGCACCGGCCTCCGCTGAGTGGATCGACGGCCGTGGCGGACCGTCAGGCCGCCGGGACCGCCTTCGCGATCGTCTCGGACATCTCCTGGACCACGCCGGTGCCGGCGTCCTCCGGGATGGTCAGCGCGATGTAGACCGGGCGGTCGGCCGTGTACCAGGTCGTGGCCCCGTCGCCCTCCACCGGAAGCCAGTTGACCTTCGAGATCAGGCGCAGCGAGGCCGTCGGCTGCAGTTCGGCCGGCCTGCCCAGCCCGCAGCGCATCACGACCGGCTCGCCACGGTCCCCGGCCCAGGCCGCGGCGGCCGGCGGCGCCGGATCGGCCAGCGCGAGACGCTTCAGCTGCTTGCCGTTGCTCGGCAGCGCCGCCGGCAGCGCGTCGACCAGGTTCGCGCAGGCCGGGCTCCCGGCGTCCGGCGCGTCGACGGCGACCAGTGCCAGCGGCCCGGTCGGTCGCGGCGGCTGGGTGGTGGGCCCGGCCGCCGCGGACTCCGGGGACCCCAGGAACCGGCTCGCGATGATCACGCCGACGACCAGCACGGCGGCCAGGCCGGCCGCCACGAACAACGTCACGCGGGACAGGGGCTCTCCGGACACATGCCAACTAGACCATGTCGGAGAGATGGACCACCGGGCAGGTGAGGGTCCGAGTGATCCCGTCCACGTTCTGGATCCGGGCCACGACCAGCTGGCCCAGCAGGTCGACGTTCTCCGCCTCGGCTCGGACGATCACGTCGTAAGGGCCCGTGACATCCTCGGCGGTGGTCACGCCCTCGATCTGTGCGATCTTTCCGGCGACCGCGGCGGCCTGACCGACCTCGGTCTGGATAAGGATGTATGCGTAGACCACGGCGCGCCCCTTCGCGTCTAGCAGGACTCAAAAGGTAGGAACGTGAGCAGCAAAAGCTACCGCAGTTCGGGATCGTTTGGGGATCCGACTATCGGAGGTGTCGTGGCCGACAATAGAGTAGGCCCAGCTCATGATCCACCTGAGACCGTCGCGGATGTGGGCGAGTTCGGTCTCATCGGCCGGGTGACCGCCGGGCGGCGGCAGCCGCCCACGACCCTCCTCGGGCCCGGTGACGACGCCGCGCTCGTGACCGCGGCCGACGGGCGGGTGGTCGCGAGCACCGACGTCCTCACCGAGGGCGTCCACTTCAGACTCGACTGGTCGACGCCGGAACACGTTGGGCGCAAAGCGATCGCGGTCAACATGGCGGACATCGCGGCCATGGGCGCGATGCCGACGGCACTGCTCGTCGGGCTGGCCTGTCCGCGCACGACCCCGGCCGAGGTGGCCGAGGGGCTCGCCGCCGGCATGTGGCAGGAGGCGACCAGCGTCGGGGCCGGGCTCGTCGGCGGCGACGTGGTCACCGCGAAGGAGATCGTGATCTCGGTCACCGCGCTCGGGGATCTAGGCGGACGCGAGCCGGTTACGAGGGGCGGCGCCATGCCGGGCGACGTCGTCGCGGTGGCCGGGCGGCTCGGCTGGTCCGCCGCCGGGCTCGCGGTGCTCGGGCGTGGCTTCCGCTCGCCGGTCCAGGTCGTCGGCGCCTACCGGGTGCCGGAGCCGCCGTACGCGGCCGGTCCCCAGGCCGCCGCGGCCGGCGCGACCGCGATGATCGACATCTCCGACGGGCTGCTCGCCGACCTCGGGCACATCTGCACGGCGTCCAATGTGGCCATCGACGTGCGGACCGACCACATCGAGGTGCCGCAGCGGCTCGTCGACGTCGCCACCGCGCTCGGCGCCGACCCGCTGCACTGGGTGCTCACCGGCGGCGAGGACCACGCGCTCGCGGCGACGTTCCCCGGGCCGGCCGCCGTGCCTGAGGGTTGGCACACAATCGGCACGGTGGCCAGGGGAAGTGCGGTTACTGTCGACGGCGGCCCGTACGAGGGCGGCAGTGGCTGGCAGCATTTCCGGTGAGGATTCAGTGCGGATCGAAGTGACGTCCTACGACCACCCGGACGCGGTGGCATTGATCGCCGAGGTGCAGCAGGAGTACGTGGTGCGCTACGGCGACGTGGACGGCACCCCGGTCGACCCCGCCGAGTTCGCGCCGCCGCGCGGGCTGTTCCTCGTCGCGTACGTGGACGGCACGCCGGCGGCGTGCGGCGGCTGGCGCGCGCACGGGGCGGACGCGGAGCTGAAGCGGATGTACGTCTCGCCGGCGTTCCGCGGCCGCGGCCTCGCGCGTGCCGTGCTCGAGGCGCTGGAGCGCACGGCGGCCGAGGCCGGCTTCGCGCGCGTGATCCTGGAGACCGGGCAGCGGCAGCCGGAGGCGATCGCCCTGTACCGGTCGTCGGGCTACGAGCCCGTGCCGAGCTTCGGGTTCTACGCCGAGGCGCCCGAGGCCGTGCACCTGGGAAAGGTGGTCGAATGCCCATCTATGCGCTAGGCGACCGGACGCCGGACATCCACCCGGACGCGTACGTGCACCCGGACGCCACGGTGATCGGCGACGTCACGATCGGCGCGTTCGCGTCGGTGTGGCCGCAGGCCGTGCTGCGGGGCGAGTCCGGCGCCATCCGCGTCGGCGAGCGCACGTCGGTCCAGGACGGCACCGTCGTGCACTGCACCGAATGGCACGACGCGATCATCGGTCCGGAGTCCGTGGTGGGCCACAACGCCCACATCGAGGGCGCGACGGTCGGCACGGGCTGCATGATCGCGTCGGGTTCGGTGGTGCTCAACGGTTCCGTGATCGAGGACGGCGCGATCCTCGGCGCCGGCGCGGTGATGTCGTTCAACGGTCACCTGCCGGCGGGCCGCATGGCGCTGGGCGTCCCCGCCCGCCTGCGCGAGGGCTACGAAGTCCAGCCCGGCATGGTGTCGGGGATCGTAGAGAACTACGTGAAGCGCATCGCGGTTTACAAGGCGGGTCTCCGCGAACTCTCCTGAGCCGTAGGGATAAAGTCGCGCGGGTGACCTCACGACCGCTGCACGAGATCGTCGAGTCCGGTTGGGCGGAGGCGCTCGAGCCCGCCGCCGAGCGCATCGCCGCGATGGGGGAGTTCCTGCGCGCCGAGATCGCCGCCGGCCGCCAGTACCTGCCGTCCGGGGACAACGTGCTGCGTGCGTTCAAGCAGCCGTTCGCGGACGTGCGCGTGTTGATCGTCGGCCAGGACCCGTACCCCACGCCCGGCCACCCCATCGGCCTGTGCTTCTCGGTGGCGCCGGATGTCCGCCCGCTGCCGAAGAGCCTGGTGAACATCTTCCAGGAGTACAGCGACGACCTGGGGCACCCGGCGCCGTCCAACGGGGATCTGGGCCCGTGGACGGAGCGCGGGGTGCTGCTGCTCAACAGGGCGCTGACGGTTCAGCCGGGCCGGCCGAACTCGCACCAGGGCAAGGGCTGGGAGGAGGTCACCGAGCAGGCGATCCGCGCGCTGGCCGCGCGGGGCGGTCCGCTGGTGGCCATTCTCTGGGGCCGCAACGCGCGGAACCTCAAGCCGCTGCTGGACCCGGTGCCGTGCATCGAGTCCGCGCACCCCAGCCCGCTGTCGGCGCACAACGGCTTCTTCGGCTCGCGTCCGTTCAGCCGGGCGAACGAGCTGCTGGAGAAGCAGGGCGGCGAGCCGATCGACTGGAAGCTGCCCTAGCCTTTCGGCTCCCACAGCGCCACCGTCGCACCGGCCGGGTCCTCGATCACCGCGACCGAGCCCTGCGGCAGGTCGACCCGCGGGCGGTTGGCGGTGGCGCCCAGCTCGACGGCACGCGCCACAGCCTGGTCCAGATCGTGGACCGGCACGTACGGAACCCACTGCGGCTGGCGCTCGTCGCCGTCCGCGAGCTGTGTCAGCCCACCCCACGGGCCGCTGTCGCCCATGAACAGTGACTCGGTGGCCGACCACCCGAACAACGCGGCGTAGAACGACCGCGACCGCTCGCGGTCGGTGGTGCGCAGATCCATGAAGACGAAGGGAAGGCTCACGCTGACCTCCAAAGTTGGGACAAGTGTCCTGAATCTAGGACGTATGTCCCAACTTTGGCAAGAGATCGTTATGCTTGCCGCTGTGGTGAGCAACAACCAGCGCGTCAAACGGGCGCAGATAGTGGCGGCGGCCAAGGAGGTGCTGGCCACCCAGGGCCTGGCCGCCTGCACGGCCCGCGCGGTCGCGGACGCGAGCCCACTCACCAAGAGCGCGATCCACTACTACTTCCACGACGTCGACGAGATCGTGGACGAGGCCATGGCCGGTCACGTGGACGCCATGCTCACGAACCTGCGCCAGGCCGCCGGGGGTGAGGAGGACCCGGCCGAGCGCCTGTGGCGGGTGGTGGAGGCCTACCTGGCGACCTTCGCGGAGCGGCCGCACGCCGCGTTCCTGTGGTTCGAGTACTGGGTGGCCGCGAGCCGCCGCCAGTCGCTGGACGCGGCCGCCGGGATGCTCGACAAGGTGCACGCCCTGCTGGTGGAGCAGCTACCCGGCCCGGGCGCGTCCGAGACCGCCCGCCAGATCCTGTCGTGGCTACTGGGCACGATCGTGCAGCAGCAGATCCGCCCCCGCCCACCGGAGACCCTGCGGCGCGAGCTGGCCCGCATCGCGGCGGTGTGAGGCACAACAAACCGGGCCACTGGCGCTGTGCCAGGGCCCGGCTCGATGTTCTGGTTCTGGCTTCGGTCCTACCCGCGGGTGACCTTGCCCGCCTTCAGGCAGGAGGTGCACACGTTCAGACGCTTGCGCTGCGAGACACCGATCTTCGCGTGCACGGTCTGAATGTTGGGGTTCCACCGGCGGCTGGTGCGCCGGTGGGAGTGCGAGACCGACTTGCCGAAGCCTGGCCCCTTGCCACAGACGTCGCAAACGGCAGCCACGTCAGGCACTCCTTTCTCACAATGGAACTGGCCGACCGGCCAGCAAGCTCACGGCCCGGCGCCAGCCGGGCAGCAAGACCCGACTCGCGCCGGGCAAGCAAACACAGGGTAACGGCTCGCGCCGCGGCCCTCGACACCGGCCCACTAGTCTGCCGCATGTCCAGACCGTTCGGCTCCCCGTGGAGGCGCGTCATGCTGCAGGCGCTCGACGCCGCCCAGGTCCGCCGCTGGGCCGTGGCGTGCGTACAGGCGCTGGACGCCCACCGCGAGGCCATCGACAGCATCAACGTCTACCCGGTCCCCGACGGCGACACCGGGTCGAACCTGCTGCACACCATGCGGGCGGCGCTGGACGCGCTCCTACGCGCCCCCGCCCGGGCACGCGGCAGCGCCGCCGAGGCCATGGCAGTCCTGGCCCGCGGCGCCCTGACCGGCGCCCGAGGCAACTCCGGCGTCATCGTCTCCCAGTTCCTCCGCGGCGTCGCGGAGGAACTGACCGGTGTCGACGCCGTGCTCGGCCCCGCCCTGCGCGCCGCGCTCACCCGCGGCGCCGAGCTGGCCCGGGCAGCCATGGTCGACCCGGTCCCGGGCACGATGGTGACCGTCTTCGAGGCAGCGGCCGCCGCCGCCCGGGACGAGTCGTCCGACGCACTTCAGGACGTGGCCGCCGCAGCCGCGACCGCGGCGGCCACAGCCCTCGACGAGACACCCGGTCAACTGGCCGCCCTGGCCGCCGCCGGAGTGGTGGACGCCGGCGGCCGGGGCGTCGTCGTGCTGTTCGACGCTCTGTATGCGGTTGTCACCGGCCAGCCGGCCGCGCTGGCGGCCGCCCAGCGGGCCAACGCTGAGCGGGTGACGCGGCCCTCGGCGACCGGGGGTCAGGAAAGTTCGCTCTACACCTCCCGTGAGTCAGGCTCGGACGCCTTCGCGTACGAGGTCATGTATCTCCTGGAACAGGTCCCCGACGCCGCCGGCCCAGGCGCCGTCAACGCCTCGGGTACCTCGGGTAGTGCCGATGCCTCGGGTGCTGCCGAAGGCTCCGGCGGTGCCGAGGGCCGCGGCGTTGGCAGTGGTTCCCACGCCGCCGTCAACCGGGGCGGGAACGGGGACCGGCATGGGGATCCCGGCGTTATCGATCACCTCCGTGATGTTCTCGTTGGGCTTGGGGACTCCGTCTCCGTCGTCGGGGACGGGGCTGGGTTGTGGACCGTGCACGTCCACTGCAACGACATCGGCGCCGCCATCGAGGCGGGCATCGACGCCGGGCGGCCTCGGCAGCTCCGGGTGGCCCGGTTCGCGGACGCGCCCTCTCCGGAGGCGAGCCGGTTCACGCGGGACCGTGCCGTGGTCGTGCCCTCGCGCAGCAGCGAGTTCGCCGATCTGCTGATCAGCGAAGGGGTCACCGTCGTGCTGGTCGACGACCAGGACGACGACTCCCTCGCCTACCGGATGCTCGAGACCATCACACGCACCGCGGCCGCGCACGTCACCGTGCTGCCCGCCGACCCCGGGCTGGTCGAGGCCGCCGACGAGGCCTCGATCCGCGCCGTCGCCGCTGGGCAGGACGTCGTCGTGGTGCCGTGTGCCTCACCGGTGCAGGTGCTGGCCGCCGTGGCCGTGCACGACCCGCGTCGCCGGGCAGGTGACGACGTGGTCGCGATGGCCGAGGCGGCCGCGGCCACCAGGCGTGGCGAGGTCGTCGTGGCGACCGAGGCCGCCATCACCTGGATAGGCGCCTGCGACGCCGGCGACGTGCTGGCGTTCGCCGACGGTGAGGTGATGTTGATCGAGCCCGGGCCGGCCGACCTCGCCGCGCTCGACCGTGCCGCGTGTGGCGTGGTCAAGCGCATGCTGGCGATGGGCGGCGAGCTGGTCACCGCCCTGCTGGGGGCCGAAGCGCCGGACGAGCTGGCTACGGAGCTCGAGGACTTCCTCCGCCGCGAACACCCGGAGACCGAACTGGTCGTCTACCAGGGCGGCCAGCGGGACTCGGTGCTTGTGCTCGGCGTGGAGTAACCGGATATGTGTTCATGGCGGCGACGATGCCACCGGGCACCGACAATCTCGGGTGGCGTTCCCGCCAGGGGGAATGTTTAGAGTCGTCGATATGCGGATTGGCGAGCTCGCGAGCCACGCGGGGATTACCACTAAAGCGTTGCGTTACTACGAGGAGCGAGGGCTCCTCGACGCTCCGCGTCGCACGAACGGGTACCGGGACTACGACGAGTCACACCTCCGGGTGGTCCAGGAAATACAGACGCTCCAGGAGATCGGGTTCGCTCTCGAGGACACCCGGCCGTTCGTCGAGTGCCTGCGTGCCGGCAACGAGGAGGGCGACGCCTGCCCGGACTCGGTAGCCGCCTACCGCCGCAAGATCGCCGAGGTCGAGGCGTACCTGAAGCAGCTCACCGTGGTGCGGGACGAGCTGCGGGCGAAGCTGAACGCCGCCGTGAGCAGGCGAAACCTGACAGGGGAGAACCAGTGGAGTCAGTGACCGAGGAGACCTTCGAGACCCGCGTGCTCAAGCACGACAAGCCGGTACTGGTCGAGTTCTGGGCCACCTGGTGCGGCCCGTGCCGCATGGTCGGGCCGGTGCTCGAGCAGATCGCCGGCGAGCGGAGCGACGTCGAGATCGTGAAGATCAACTACGACGAGGAGCCGGCGGTCGGCCAGCGGTACGGCGTCATGGGCCTGCCGACGATGCTGCTGTTCCGCGACGGCGAGCCGGTGGGGTCGTTCGTCGGCGCCCGGCCGAAGGCGCGGCTCATGAACGACCTGGACGAGGCGTTGCGCGCCGGCTGATCCGGGTGGGATCGAAGCGTCCGCTCAACGATTGTCGGTGGCTCGCGACATAATCGGCCCCGATGGTCTCCATGGACAGCAAACTCGAGGCGGCGGTGGGCGCCAAGTCGGCCAAGGCACTGGCCGGCGCTCTCGACCTGCACACCGTCGGCGACCTGGTCCGCTACTTCCCGCGCCGCTACGCCGAACGCGGCCAGCTCACCGACATCGCCGGGCTGGAGATCGGCGAGCACGCGACCGTCATGGCTCGCGTGCTGTCGTTCAACGAGCGGCGGATGCGGCAGCGGCAGGGCTGGATCAGCGAGGTGGTCATCACCGACGGCAACCGCACGCTGGACTGCACGTTCTTCAACCAGCGCCACCACAAACGCGTGCTGACCCCGGGCATCAGCGCGTTGTTCGCCGGCAAGGTGTCGCGGTTCCGCAACAAGCTGCAGCTCACCAACCCGGACTACCAGCTGCTGGACGAGGAGAAGGACGACGACGAGGCGGTCGAGAAGTTCACCGGCCTGATCCCGGTGTACCCGGCGGCCGCGACGATCCAGTCGTGGCAGATCGGCAAGTGCGTGCGGCAGGTGCTGTCCATGATCGACGAGATCGATGACCCGATACCCGCCGAGGTGCGGGCGCGGCGCGGTCTCGCGAACTACGACGACGCCATCCGCAAGATCCACACCGGCTCGGACTGGCCGACCGTGCAGGCCGCGCGGGAACGGCTGAAGTGGGACGAGGCGATGGCCGTCCAGCTCGCGCTGGCGCAGCGGCGGCACCGGGCGCTGGCCAGGCCGGCCCCGGTGTGCGAGCGCCGGCAGGACGGCCTGGGCGCGGCGTTCGACAAGCGGCTGCCGTTCACGCTGACCGACGGCCAGCAGGAGGTCGGCGAGCGGATCGCGGCCGACCTCGAACGCCCGCACCCCATGAACCGCCTGCTGCAGGGCGAGGTCGGCAGCGGCAAGACGATCGTCGCGTTGCGGGCGATGCTGCAGGTCGTGGACGCCGGCCGGCAGGCGGCACTGCTGGCGCCGACGGAGGTCCTGGCCGCGCAGCATGCCCGGTCGCTCGCCACCATGCTGGGTGACCTGGCGATGGCGGGTGAGCTGGGCGCGTCGGAGGAGGCCACCCGGATCACGCTGCTGACCGGCTCGTTACCGGCCAAGCAACGCAAGCAGGCGTTGCTCGACGCGGCCAGCGGGGCCGCCGGCATCGTGGTCGGCACGCACGCGCTCATCCAGGACGCGGTGCAGTTCGCCGACCTCGGCTTCGTGGTGGTCGACGAGCAGCACCGGTTCGGCGTCGAGCAGCGGGACGCGTTACGCACGCGTGCGGGGGAGAACACGAGCCCGCACGTGCTGGTCATGACCGCGACGCCCATCCCGCGCACGGTCGCCATGACCGTCTACGGCGACCTGGAGACGTCGTCGCTGCGTGAGCTGCCGAAGGGCCGGTCGCCGATCAACACGGCGGTGGTCCCGGTGTCCGAGAAGCCGTCGTGGCTGGAACGGGCCTGGCAGCGGGTCCGCGAGGAGGTCGCCGCCGGGCACCAGGCGTACGTGGTGTGCCCGCGCATCGGCGACCAGGACGAGCCGAGCGACTCCGACGACGGGCGACGGCCGCCGCTCGCGGTGCTGGAGGTCGCCGAGATGCTGGCGGAGGGGCCCCTGCGGGGGCTGAAACTCGCGATCCTCCACGGCCGGATGCCGGCCGACGACAAGGACACTGTGATGCGTGCCTTCGCGGCCGGGGAGGTGGACGTGCTCGTCGCGACCACCGTGGTCGAGGTCGGCGTGGACGTGCCGAACTCGACGGCGATGGTGATCATGGACGCCGACCGGTTCGGCGTCTCCCAGCTGCACCAGTTACGCGGGCGGGTCGGGCGCGGCTCGGCCGCCGGGGTCTGTCTCCTGGTCACGGACATGCCGGGCGGCACGGCGACCCGGGAGCGGCTCGACGCGGTCGCGGCGACCTTGGACGGCTTCGAACTGGCGCGGGTGGACCTGGAAATGCGCCGGGAAGGCGACATCCTGGGGGCGACGCAGTCCGGCAACCGGTCCGCGCTGCGGCTGCTCTCCTTGCTGCGTGACGAGGAAGTGATCGGAAAGGCGCGGGAGGAGGCTCAGGAACTGGTGGCCCAGTCACCGGACCTCAAGGAGTTCCCCGGGCTGGCGAGCATGGTCGCCTCCCTCGTCACCGACACGAAGGCCGAGTACCTCGAAAAGGCCTGATGCCCTGAAGGACCCCTTCGAGACGTTCAACGTCCCGAAGGGGTCCTTCAGGGCATCGCGGTCTACTTGGCGGGGGCCTTCTCCTGCTGCGGGTGCGGGGCCGGACGGGGCTGGACCGGTGCCGGGACCGCCGCGTTCACCTTGGCGACCGCCTGGAAGTGGCGCTTCGCGTCCTCGAGGATCGAGTACGTCGTGTTCACGTTCTCGGACACGCGACGCTCGAACTCGTCGGCCTGGCGGATCCGGTCGGCCGCCTCGGCGAGGCGCTGCTCGGCGTCCTCGACGATCTTGGCGGCCCGAATCTTGGCGTTGGCCTGCTGCTCGTTCAGCTCGCGCTCGACCTGCGTCTGCTTGGCCGCGATCGCCTTGTCGCTGGCGTGGCTGCGGGCCTCGGCGTCGGCGATGGTCTTGTCCGCCTGCTGCTGCGCCATCGCCTCCAGCTCGGCCAGGCTCTGCTCCACCGAGGCCTTCTTCTCGGCCAGTGCGCGCTCCGCGTCGTCGGTGCGCTTCTTGGCCTCCTCGATGATCTTCGCCGCCTGCTGCTGGGCCGACTGCTGGCGGGCGGCGATCTGCTTCTCCGCCTCCGCCTGCTCGGACGCCACCGTCTCGCGGATCCGGCCGGCCTCGACCTCGGCGTCGCCGACGATCTTCGCGGCCCTGGCCTTCGCCGCGGACTCGCGCTGGGCGATCTGCTGCTCGGCCTCCGTGCGCTCGGCGGCCACGGTCTCGCGGATCTTCGTCGCCTCGCGCTCCGCGTCGCCGACGATCTTGGCGGCACGGTCCTTCGCGACCGCCGCGCGCTCGTTCAGCTCGCGCTCCAGCTCCGCACGGCGCTGGTTGAGGGCCGCTTCGGTCTCCTGCTCCAGCGACGCCCGCTTCTCCGCGGCCTTCGCGTCGAGCAGCTCGCGCTGCTTGAGTCCCTCGGCGTCCAGCCGCTCGCGGCGCTGCTTGGCCTCGGCGTCGAGCTGCGCGATACGGGTCTCGTTGGCCTTCGTCGCCCGCTCGATCTCCGTCCGGGCCTCGGCCATGAGGTGCTCGTGCTCGGTCGCGTTGCGGGCCCGCAGCTGCTCGTACTCGTTCTCGAGCGTCGCGTGGTTCTTCGCGTACTCGGCCTCGAGGACCTTGCGGCGCTCGGTCAGCTCGGCGGTGATGGCGTCCTGCTTGGCCTTCTGGTCCTTCGCGTAGGACTGCGCGTCGGCTTTCACGCTCGTCGCGTACTCGTCGGCCGACTTCTTCGTCTTGGCCATGTACGCGTCCGCGTTCTTGCGGATCTCGGCCGCGTGCTGGTCGGCCTCGCGCCGGGTCTGCGCGGCGTAGTTGTCCGCGTCCTCCCTGGTCGCGGAGGCGTGCGAGTCGGCCTTCGCCCTCGTCGAGTGCGAGTACTCGTCCGCGTCAGCTCTCGTCGACCGGTCGTACTCGTCGGCGTTGCGCTTGAACTCGGCGATCTCTTCCTCGGCGAGCTGCCACATCAACCGCTGCCGCTCCGACATCGCCTCGGTGGACGTCGGGTTCACGGTGATGCGGTGGAGCTGCTCTCTCGAGTCCTGTAACTGCTGCTGCGAGCTACCGAGCGCCTTGGTCAGCTCAGCTACCTTGGCGACGGCCTCATCGCGGCTCTTCGTCGCATGGCTCAGGTCGAACGAGAGGCGCGTGACGCGCTCGTTCACCTGACGCGGGTTGTAACCGCGCAGAACAGTGTCAAAACGGGGTACGCGAGGGTTCGCGTCGGACTCGCCATCGGCCATGTCGCCACACTTTAGATGGTCCCCCTCACAGGGCACTCCGGCAGGAGGGTGATATGGGGGTGAAGGCCACCCCACCGTCGCTGAGCGGCGGGGCAGCCTTCGTTCCGACTAATCAGCGCGGCTGCATTATCACGGCTGGCAGTTGCTCTGTCGGGTGATCATCAATAGGTGACTTCGGCTGCGGAGCGTCACTCCGAATGCGGCCCGGCCACCAGTTCGCCCGACCGAGCAGCGCCATCGCGGATGGCAATACGAGCACCCGGATGACCATCGCGTCGATGAACACGGCGACCGCGAGGCCGACACCCATCTGTTTCATCTCGTTCATCGACAGCGTCGCGAAGATCGCGAAGACCGACGCCATCAGGATCGCCGCCGAGGTGACCACGCCGGCCGACCGGCTGATGCCGTGCGCGACGGCATCCCGGGTGGACATACCGGACATAGCCGCCTCCCGGACCCGGCTCACCACGAACACGTGGTAGTCCATGGACAGTCCGAACAGGATCACGAAGACGAACAGCGGGATCCACGCGACGAGCGCGCCGGTCGAGTGGAAGTCGAGGACACCCTCCGCCCAGGTGTGCTGGAACACCAGCGTCATGGCGCCGAACGCGGCGGCCGCGGACAACGAGTTCAGCAGCATCGAGGTGGCGGCCACGACCACCGACCGGAACGTCCACGCCATGATCACGAACGTCAGCAGCAGCACGAAGCCGATCACGATCGGCATCCGGTCCTTGAGGTTCCTGGCGTAGTCCTCGTCACGGGCGATGTCGCCCCCGACCGCGTACTCGGCCCCGGTGACGGTGCCGACGGTCGCCGGCACCAGCGCCGTACGCAGTTCGGTGAGCGACTGCTTGGCTTCCGCGGTGCCGGGGTCGTGCGGGGTCGGCACCTCCAGTGTCGTGACGCGCTGGTCCCGGGAGACCGTGATGGCCGGCGCGGTGACGTTCGCGAACAGCGGGTCGTCCTGCGTGCGGTTCGACAGCTCGGTCAGTTCGGTTCTCACGTCGGCCGCCTGGCCAGGCTCGGCGCGGACGGCGATCACGTGCGTGGTGCCCTCGCTCGGGAACGCGGCGGTCAGCCGGTCGTAGGACTGCATGACCGGGATGGCGCGCGGCAGGTCCTCCTCGCTGCTCGACTTCAGCTTCATGTCGAGTGCCGGGAGCGCGAGTGCGGCGAGCGCGAGGACCGACAGCAGGAACGTGACGAGCGGGTAGCGGAGTGCGGGGCGGATCAGCTTCGGCCACACGCGCGGAGGGCCGGTACGGTTGGTGAGCCGCCACAGCAGCGGGACACGCGGGCGGTCGACACGCTTGCCGAGCTTCGCGAGCAGCGCGGGGAGCACGGTCAGCGAACCGAGCACCGCGACCGCGACGACGATGACCGAGCCGGTGGCGAGCGAGGCGAACACCGCGTCGTTCGCGAAGTACAGCCCGGCCATCGAGACGATCACCGCGACGCCCGACACGACGACGGAGTGGCCGGACGTGGCGGCCGCGACCTCCACGGCGCGGGTGTGTGTGGCGCCGTTCTGGCGTTCCTCGCGTTCGCGTTTGAGGTAGAAGAGGGAGTAGTCGACGCCGACCGCCATGCCCATCAGCAGGATCACGCTGCCGATCGACTCGACCGACGGGACGAAGTGCGACGCGAGCGCGGACAGCCCGAACGCGGCGCCGACCGCGGACATGGCGAGCAGCACCGGCACGCCGGCCGCGATGATCGCGCCGAACGCGACGAGCATGATGAGGAGCGTGACCGGGAGGCTGATGAACTCGGCCTTGGACAGGTCGTTCGCCACCTGGTCGTTGATGCCCTTGCCGATCGACTTGCCGCCGACCTCTTCGACACGGACGTCGGGGTGGGCCTTCTGCACGGCCGCGGTCTGGTCGAGGAGCTTGCCGACGTTGTCGGACGCCGCGTCCTCGTCGCCGGCCATCGTGATCGGCACGAGCAGGGCGTTGCCGTCGCGTGACGGGATCGGGTCGCCGACGTCCTGGACCTCCGCGAGTGCCCCCATTCGTTTCGCCGCGTCCGCGGCGGCCGCCTGTGCCTCGGCCTGGTCGAGCCGGCCCTCCCGGGCGGTGATGAGCACGTTCTCCTTGGCGTGCTCCGCGAAGTGCCCGTCCGCGATGATGGTCGTGGCCCGGCCGTCCTCGCCGATGGCCAGATCCTCGTCGGTCGCTTTGTCGGTGCCGGCCCACCCACCCGCGGCGAAGCACACCGCGACGAACACGACCCATAAGCCGATCGCGCGCCACGGGTGCGTCGCACTCCACCTGGCGACACGCACCGTTACTGGTTGCCTGCGCACGTTCCTGTCCTTTCCCAGCCCCTGAAAGTCCTGTGGTACAACGGATTCATGGTCTCGGTGCCGGCCGGACGGCACACGGGTGCACGCCCCCGAATCAGGGGTGGGGCTAGCCCCAGGTGGCAACTGGTGAACCTTGCTCACCTCTGCGTGATCGCGTAACGACAATGGACATGAAGCTTCTGACGAGGGCTGTTGTCGCCTGCCTGCTCACGGCGACCTGGGCGCTGCCTGCCGAGGCGGCGTCTGAACGCGCTTACATCGTGGTGTTGTCCGGCGATGCGAGCGCTTACACGCACCGGTTCGCCTCGGTGGAACACGTCTACTCGGCCGCACTGCACGGCTTCTCGGCGCGGCTGACCGCCCGGGAGGCGGCGGCGCTGGCCCGTGAGTCCGGTGTGGACGCCGTGGTGCCGGACACGCCGGTGCGGGCGCTGGGGGAGCAGTTGAACCCGCCGTGGGGACTGGACCGGATCGACCAGCGCGACCTGCCGCTGGACGGGGTGTACCGGTACCCGAACGAGGCGGCGGGTGTGACGGCGTACGTGATCGACACGGGGGTGCGGGCGACGCACCAGGACTTCGGCGGGCGGGTGCGGCCGGGCTACGACTTCGTCGACGACGACACGGATGCCGGCGACGGCAACGGTCACGGGACGTTCGTGGCCGGGATCATCGGCGGGGAGCGTTACGGGGTGGCGAAGCAGATCAAGATCGTCCCGGTGAAGGTGTTGGGGGACAACGGCTCCGGCACGGTGGCCGACGTGATCGCCGGGGTCGACTGGGTGACCGCGCACGCGGTGGGGCCGGCGGTGGCGAACCTGAGCCTGGGTGGTTCCCCGAACGTCGCCCTGGACGACGCGGTGCGCAACTCGATCGCGTCCGGCGTGAGCTACACCGTGGCGGCGGGCGGCTCGGCGTCCGACGCGGCGAACTTCTCACCGGCGCGGGTGACCGAGGCGTTGACCATCGGCGCGTCGGACACCCGGGACTGCCTGTCGTCGAGCACGAACCGGGGCGCGGTGGTGGACATGTTCGCGCCGGGGGTGAACATCGTCGGTCCGTGGGTGCCCGATGACAGCGCTTACGCGACGCTGTCGGGTTCGTCGTTCTCGGCCGCACACGTGGCGGGCGCGGTCGGCCTGTACGTGGCGGCCCACCCGACGGCGACGGCGGCGGACGTGTCGACCGCGCTGGTGGCGGCGTCCACACAGGACCGTCTGTGCAACGTGCCGGCGGGGACGGGTAACCGGTTGCTGTACGTGGGCTAGGCGATGACCCGCCAGGTCTGTTGTCGGCACTCGACGTGGTCGCCGACGGGGGAGTAGTCCCGGTCGCCGTCGACCGTGCAGGGTTCGCCGGGGAAGGGCCCGTTGGCGTTGGACTTCGGGAAGCCGCCAGCGGGTTCTTCGACCCATGACTGTGGGGCGGCGGCGTTGGGGGTGCGCTGGCAGCGTTCGTCGCCGTCGTCGCCGGCCCGGGTGCTGTCGATCTCGACGGCGGCACACGGCTCGACGATGGTGGGGACCCACTGGCTGGCGTCGGTGGTGTCGCCGATGCTCCCGCCGGTGCCGGACGGTTGCCCGGAGATGGCGCGGTGGTTGGCGGCCCACCACAGGGTGCCGGCCCCGGAGGCGAGGACGATCAGGACGACGAGGAGGGCGGCTTGCTTGACCTTGCGCTTGACCTTCTGACGGCGGAGGGCCTTCCGTTCGGTGGGGGTCGGGGCGGTCGATCCCCGCGGCGGGGTGTGTGGGGAAGTGGCTGAGCCACTAGGTGGCTGAGTGGATGAGCCACTCGGCGGGGTGGCTGCGGAAGTGGATGAGCCATTAGGTGGTTCAGTGGATGAGCCACCGGGTGGATGAGTGGATGAGCCACTAGCCCACTCGTCTGGGGCTGCGGGTGTCGAGGGTTCGGCGGGCGGGACGGCGGTCGCGTCGGGGTCCAGGACTAGGGCGGTGGGGCCGCCGTCGATGGGGAGGCCTACGAGGTTCGGAGGGGTGGCGACCGGCTCTGGGGGGTCGGGGGTGGGAGTGGGGGCCGCTTGGCCGTTCGAGGGCTGCTTGGCTGCGGATGGTGGAGCCACCTCTTGCGGTGGCGCGGTGGGAAGCGCCGTCGTGGGTTGTTCTGGGCCTGTTGGGGTCCAGCCGGGTGGGAGGGCGGACAGGAGGTCGGGGATCTCGACCGTCGCCAGCGGGCCTCGGGTGGTGGGTGGGACCGCCGCCAGTAGGGCCTCTCGGGCCTGGGTGCAGTCCCTGTAGCGCCTCGTGGGGTCCGGGGTGGCCATGCGTTGTAGGACCATCGCCAGGGGCCGGGGTACCGAGAGTGGTAGTGGTAGCTCGTCCCGCCAGGAGGATGGCATCGTCGGGGACGCGTTGCTGTAGTGGACTAGTCGCTGCCCCGTCAGCATCTCGGCTGCCAGCACGCCCACCGCGAACAGGTCCGTGGCCGGGGACGGCGCGTGGCCGTCCAGGTACTCGGGGGCCAGGTAGCCGGGCGTGCCGATCGCGGCGCCGATGCCCGTCATCGACACCGTGCGCCAGGTCGCGATGCCGAAGTCGCCCACCAGGACATCGGGCACCGCGGCACCATACGAGCGCAGCAGCAGGTTCGCCGGTTTCAGGTCCCGGTGCACCACCCCGCTCGCATGGAGGGCGGTCAATGCGGACAGCACCTGGTCCACCGCCTCCGCCACCCAGCCCCACGGGAGGGCGCCGGTACGGGTCATCAGGGCCCGCAGCGAACCGCCGCGGGCCAGTTCTGTCACCAGCCACGCCCGGTCGTCCACCAGGCGGAACGCCAGGGTGCGGACCAGATGGGGATGGGACACCCGGATGCGGGACTCGATCACCATCCGGAGCAGGCCCAGCTCGTCCTGGCCGGTGAAACGCTTCAGCGCCACCCAGCGACTGTCCACATGGTCCCACGCCAGGTGCACCTCGCCGAAGGCGCCGGCCCCCAGCGGCAGCACCCGCGTCCACCTGTCCAGATCGTCCACGGGACCAGAGGCTACTAACTGGCACTATGTCGCAACCGCACGACGACCTCGTGCGTCGGAGGGCAAACCACATCGGACACGGGGGAACCATGCGCAGGGCACTCGTACTACTGGCGGCGGTCGGGCTCCTCACCTCGGCCTGCGGCAGCGGCACCGAGGGCACGCCGACACCGGTCAAGCAGGCCAGGACCACCAAGACCAGCACCAGCCACGCCCCCTTCCACGGCGAACGGCTGGACGACGGCGAGGTGGTCAAGGTCGACAAACTGGACGGCATCCGCCTCGAGTCGCCGGAGGACGGGCGGCTCCGCAGCTACCAGGTCGCCGTCGAGGTGACCGACTTCGGCTCGGCGGACGTCGTCGAGGTCGGCGCCGACCAGCAGTACGGCGCGCGGGACGACTCCACGCTGATCGCCTTCCGGCTCCGGGTCACCGCCTTCGCCGGCGAGCTCGGCCAGATGGTCAAGGCCACCGTCTCCGTCGACGGCCGCCAGCGCAGCCTCCCCGAGTTCGAGTACGCCATCGGCACCGAGGACGAGGACAGCACCCTCCAGTACGTGGTCGCCGTGCCCAACGACCGGCGCGAGGTCGAGCTGGAGCTCAAGTACGCCGGCCTCGCCCAGACCTTCGACCTCCTCGAGGGCGAGCGCACCGGCGAGCAGCCCGACCTCCTCTACCGCTCCGACGACACCCCCTTCGTCTACGTCGAGAACCTCACCCCGGCGAAGCTCCCGGTGCAGAACGCCGACGCCGAGGCCGGCGCCTACGTCGTGAGCGTCACCCGCGCCGAGTTGACGTACTTCGCCCCCGAACTGGGTGACCTGCCGGCGGACAAGAAGAAGGCATGGTTGGTTATCCACTACCAGCCCATCGGCGAGGGGGTGCTCGAGTACACCCCGGACGCCGGCGCCTGCGTGCCGCCGTTCACCGCCTTCACCGTCAACGACGGCACGGCCGACTACCCCGCGGTCGACAAGCAATCCAAGGTGGAGGCGTTCGCCTCCGAGCAGCGGCTGGCCTTCGAGGTGCCGGCGGAGCTCACCTCGGCCCGGCTGACCATGAAGACACCCGGCTTCAACTGCACGTATGGCGGTGAGGCGGTCCCGTTCACGGCCACCGGCGAGGCCACGGTCGACATGACCCTTCCGGAGGACTGAGAGGCCCACCACGCGGAACGCCGCTCCCGACAGGCGGGAACTTCCGGGTAACGTCTCTCGAAGTTCCCGAACCCCCTGACTCGGAGGTACGGCATGTTCCGCAAGGTGCTCGTCGCGAACCGCGGCGAGATCGCCGTCCGGGCGTTTCGCGCCGGATACGAGCTGGGCGCCGGCACGGTCGCGGTCTTTCCCCACGAGGACCGCAACTCCGCGCACCGCATGAAGGCCGACGAGGCCTACGAGATCGGCGAGCCCGGTCACCCAGTCCGCGCCTACCTCTCCGTCGAGGAGATCATCAAGGCCGCCCGCAAGGCCGGCGCCGACGCCGTCTACCCCGGCTACGGCTTCCTGTCCGAGAACCCCGAGCTGGCCAGGGCCTGCGAGGCGGCCGGCATCACGTTCGTCGGCCCGCCCACCCAGATCCTGGAACTGACCGGCAACAAGGCCCGCGCGGTCGCGGCCGCCAGGGAGGCCGGCATCCCGGTGCTGAACTCCACCGCGCCGTCGTCCAACCTGGACGAACTGCTGCGGGCCGGCGAGGAGCTGGGCTTCCCGCTGTTCGTCAAGGCCGTCGCGGGCGGCGGCGGGCGCGGCATGCGCCGGGTCCTGGAGCCCAGGGCGCTGCGGGAGTCCCTGGAAGCGGCCATGCGCGAGGCCGAGTCCGCGTTCGGCGACCCGACCGTGTTCCTGGAGCAGGCGGTCGTCAACCCCCGCCACATCGAGGTGCAGATCCTCGCGGACGGCCAGGGCCACGTCATGCACCTGTTCGAACGCGACTGCTCGGTGCAGCGCCGCCACCAGAAGGTCATCGAGATCGCGCCGGCGCCCAACCTCGACCCCGAGCTGCGCCAGCGGATCTGCGACGACGCGGTCAGCTTCGCCCGCCACATCGGCTACCGCAACGCCGGCACCGTCGAGTTCCTGCTGTCCGAGAACGGCCAGCACGTGTTCATCGAGATGAACCCGCGCATCCAGGTCGAGCACACGGTCACCGAGGAGATCACCGACGTCGACCTCGTCCAGTCCCAGCTGCGCATCGCGAGCGGGGAGACCCTCGACGACCTCGGCCTCTCGCAGGACTCCATCAGGATCAGGGGCGCCGCGCTGCAGTGCCGCATCACCACCGAGGACCCGGCCAACGGCTTCCGCCCGGACACCGGCCGGATCAGCGCCTACCGCTCACCGGGCGGCGCCGGCGTCCGCCTCGACGGCGGCACCGTGTCCCCCGGCACGGAGATCCCCGCGCACTTCGACTCCATGCTGGTCAAGCTGTCCTGCCGCGGCCGCGACTTCCCGGCGGCCGTCGCCCGCGCCCGGCGCGCGGTCGCCGAGTTCCGCATCCGCGGTGTCGCCACGAACATCCCGTTCCTGCAGGCGGTCCTGGACGACCCGGACTTCATCGCCGGCAGGGTCACGACGTCCTTCATCGAGGACCGGCCGCACCTGCTGACCGCGCGCCACTCCGCCGACCGCGGCACGCGCCTGCTGTCCTACCTGGTGGACGTCACGGTCAACAAGCCGCACGGCGAGCGTCCGGACGTCCTCGACCCGGGCAAGAAGCTGCCGGACATCGAGCTGTCCACGCCACCGGCCGGCTCGAAGCAGAAGCTCGACGAGCTGGGGCCGGAGGGCTTCGCCCGCTGGCTGCGTGAGTCCAAGGCCGTCGGCGTCACTGACACGACGTTCCGCGACGCCCACCAGTCGCTGCTCGCCACCCGGATCCGCACGAAGGACCTGGTCACGGTCGCGCCGTACGTCGCGCAGACGACGCCGCAGCTGCTGTCCGTCGAGTGCTGGGGCGGCGCCACCTACGACGTCGCGCTGCGGTTCCTCGCCGAGGACCCGTGGGAGCGGCTGGCGAAGCTCCGCGAGGCGATGCCCAACCTGTGCCTGCAGATGCTGCTGCGCGGCCGGAACACGGTCGGCTACACGCCGTACCCGACCGAGGTGACGACCGCGTTCGTCGAGGAGGCGGCGGCCACCGGCATCGACATCTTCCGGATCTTCGACGCCCTCAACGACGTCGAGCAGATGCGCCCGGCCATCGACGCCGTGCTGTCGAGCGGGAAGGCGGTCGCGGAGGTCGCGCTGTGCTACACGGCCGACCTGTCCGACCCGAACGAGCGACTGTACACACTGGACTACTACCTCAAGCTCGCCGAGCAGATCGTCGGCGCGGGTGCGCAGGTGCTGTGCATCAAGGACATGGCGGGCCTGCTGCGCCCGCCGGCCGCGCACCGGCTCGTCACCGCGCTGCGCAAGGAGTTCGACCTGCCGGTCCACCTGCACACGCACGACACCGCGGGCGGCCAGCTGGCCACCTACCTCGCGGCGATCCAGGCCGGCGTGGACGCCGTGGACGGGGCGTCGGCGTCGATGGCCGGCACGACCTCGCAGCCGTCGCTGTCCGCCATCGTCGCCGCGACCGACCACAGTGAACGCGAGACCGGCCTGAACCTGCAGGCGGTGTGCGACCTCGAGCCGTACTGGGAGATCGTGCGCAAGATCTACAAGCCGTTCGAGGCCGGGCTGCCGGGGCCGAGCGGACGCGTGTACACGCACGAGATCCCGGGCGGCCAGCTGTCCAACCTGCGCACCCAGGCCACGGCACTCGGCCTGGCGGACCGGTTCGAGGAGATCGAGGCGACCTACGCGGCGGCCGACCGGATGCTCGGCCACCTCATCAAGGTGACCCCGTCGTCCAAAGTGGTCGGTGACCTCGCGCTGCACCTCGTCGGCGCCGGCGTGGACCCGAAGGAGTTCGAGGCCGACCCCGGCCGGTTCGACGTGCCGGGCTCGGTGATCGGCTTCCTGCGTGGCGAGCTGGGTGACCCCGCGGGTGGGTGGCCGGAACCGTTCCGCACCAAGGCGCTCAAGGGGCGGGCGCCGGCCGCCGAGCCGCCCGGACTGTCCGAAGAGGACGTCGCCGGGCTCGCGAACGACCGGCGCGCCACGCTCAACCGGCTGCTGTTCCCCGCGCCCGCCAAGGAGTTCCTGGCGCACCGCGAGCAGTTCAGCGACACGTCGGTGCTGGCGAGCAAGGACTTCTTCTACGGGTTGAAGCCGAGGATCGAGTACCCGGTGGACCTGGAACGGGGTGTGCGGTTGCTGATCGAGCTGGAGGCGATCGGCGAGGCGGACGAGCGTGGCATGCGGACCGTCATGGCCAAGCTCAACGGGCAGCTGCGGGCGACGCAGGTGCGCGACCGCTCGGTGGCGTCGGACCTGCCGGTGGCCGAGCGCGCGGACCGGAACAACCCGAACCACGTGGGCGCGCCGTTCGCGGGTGTGGTGACGCTGACGGTGTCCGAAGGCGACACGGTCGAGGCCGGCGACACGGTGGCCACGATCGAGGCCATGAAGATGGAGGCGTCGATCACCGCGCCGAAGGGCGGCACCGTCGAACGCGTGGCGATCGGCTCGGTGCAACAGGTCGAGGGCGGCGACCTGCTCGTCGTCCTGTCCTAGCGGCTGGGCACGGGGTCGGCCCGGTGCCGGCCCCGTGCACAATGCGGTCATGGGACTCGACGGGTTCGTCCGTTGCCGCTGCCTCCAGGACGGCAGGGTGACTCCGCCTGCCGAACTGGGCGAGCTCGTCGTCGACGAGGACGGCTACCTGGACGTGGCCGACAGAGAAAAGTCCCTCGCCCTGGACCGGTGGCTGCACTCGGCCTGTCCCCACGAGGACATGGAGTTCGTCAACGTGCGGGTCGGCAGGTTGGGCGGCCTCCCGCAGCTGCTCGAGCAGCGGCGGTTCCCTGTTCTGCACGCGGTTCTGCCCGAGGCCAACGGCGGCACCGCACCCGCGTCGGCCGGGCCGGCCGCGCTGGCCGAGCTGGACGTCCTCCTCCGGCTGCCCGACGTGGGGGAGGAGGCGCTGCTGTGCGACGCCGACACCGGCGAGGTCGTCTGGCGGGGGACCCACTCCGGCGGCGCGAACGTGATGACGCGGGGCATTCACCTGGGCGTGGACCTGGACGGCTTCTTCATCCGCCGCGCCGGCGAGGGCGGCGACGAGCTGTTCCGGGCGCTCCGCTTCGCTCAGGAGGTGGTCAGCCCGGGAGGCCGCGGGGAGTATCCGACGGTCCGCTTCGCCGACGGTGCCCGCGAACTGACGTTGGCGGTCGATCCCGTCACGTCCGGCGCGCCCGGCTCTCCCCACCCGGCCAACCTGGAGACGCGGACGCGGCGCCGAACACCGGCCGAGTACCGCGGCGTCATGGCGGCTCTACGCCGCCTCTTCGAGGCGTCCGTCGAGACCGGCAACCCGGTCGTCTGGTGCTGAGCCGTTACCTCCCACGGCTTTCGAAATTTATTGTTTTGTGATATGATGGAAAAATGCTGGGTAATGTTCGGGCGTGACATCCGAACTGCCCAGTCAGACCGCGTTGACCGCAGCCGCCGCCCGGGCGGCTCACCTCCTCGTGGACGCCGAACCCCGCATCTTCACCGACCCGCTCGCCGCCCGGCTGCTCGGTGACCGAGCCGAGGAACTCCTTGCCTACCACGAACTCCACGGCGAGCACCCGATCCTGGCCGGCGCTCGCGCCCAGGTCACCTGCCGCAGCCGGGTCGCCGAGGATCTCGTCGAGGGTTTCGACCGGTACGTCGTCCTCGGCGCCGGGCTCGACTCGTTCGCGTACCGGGCGAACAATGTCGAGGTGGTCGAAATCGATCGGCCCGCCACCCAGAAATGGAAGAAACAGGCACTCGGCAAGGCCGGGATTCCGATTCCGGAGAATGTGACGTACCGGAGTTCGGTGACGGAGGTCAACGGAACCGGACGCACGCTGGTGAGCTGGCTCGGCGTCACCATGTACCTCACCGCCGACGAACTCGAGACCACGCTGTCCGCGTTGCCGCCGTGCGAGCTGGTGGTCGACCACATGCTGCCGGCAGGCCTGCGGGACGCGGCCGGCGACGCCTACGTCGAGGCCGTCGCGCCTGTCGCTGCCGGGAACGGGGAGCCGTGGCGGTCGTTCCTGTCGCCCGGCGACATGGCGGCGCTGCTCGACGAGCACGGGTTCGACGTCGTGCGGCAGCTGCGGCAGCGGGACATACCCGGCATGCTGGACCGCCCCGACGCGCTCCGGCCCGCCGAGCTCTCGGTCATCACGCACGCCAGACACCGGTTATCGTGACATGAGTGGTTAGCGAGAAGGTGCCGCCGTACGCGGTCGAGGTCGGCGGCATCCTCCTGCCCAAACCACTCTCCGGCCACCCCGCGCTGGAGCTGTGCAACACGCTCGCCGGGTGGAACACCGGACACCGCCACGAGTGGCTGAACTCGCCCGGCGACCTCGCCACCTGGGCCGAGTTCACCGGCCTCGTCAACCGGTGGCCCCACGTGGACCACGCAGTCCTCACCGAGATCCGGGAGCTGCGGGCCGTCGCCTACCGCCTGCTCCGCCACCGCGACCAGTCGGCCTTCCCGGCGCTGGCGGCGAAGGCCGACGCGGCGAACGCCCTGCGCAGGCTCACCCCGGCGGACGGCTTCCGTCTCCCGGCGAGCGATGACCCCCGCCTGCCGGTGCACGCCGCCGCGCTCGCGGTCGCGGATCTGCTGTCCCGACCGGAACGCGACACCGTCAAGGCGTGCCCCGGCGACGGCTGCGGCTGGCTGTTCCTCGACCCCCGCGGCCGCCGGACCTGGTGCACCATGGCCGTCTGCGGCAACCGCGCCAAGGTCCGCGCCTACGCCACCCGCGTCCGTGCCGACGAAAACCCTGACCGGTAGGAGAATTCAGCCGGGACCCCTCCCGCCGGCCGGTGGCATCCTTGGACGTGGGGGAGGTCTCTCTTCGCACTGGGGAATGGTGATGCCGATGGGGCAACCGGCCAGACACGGCACGATCCTGGTCGTCGACGTCGAGCGGTTCGGCAATCCGCGGCGGATCGACGTCCACCGGGAGTCGGTGCGCGCGGGCCTGCGTGCGGCGCTGGCGACGGCGTTCGACGAGGCCGGGGTCGACCGGTCGGACTGGCGTGACCAGGACACCGGGGACGGCATGCTCCTGCTCGGCCCGCCCGAGCTGGTCAAGGGCCCGTTCGTGGCGAACCTGCCGCGCGCGCTGGCCGAGGCACTGCGTGTGCACAACGCGGCGCATCCGCCGGCCGAACAGATCCGGTTGCGCATGGCGCTGCACTCGGGTGAGGTGATCTTCGACGAGCACGGCATGACCGGCCACGCGATCATCCTGGCCAACCGGCTGCTGGACTCCACGCCACTGCGGGCCGCGCTCGCCGAGTCCCCGGGCGTGCTCGCGCTCGCGGTCTCGTCCTGGTTCTACGACAACGTGGTCCGCCAGCACCCGGCCAGCGCCCCGAGGACCTACCGCCCGGCGTGGGTGACGGTGAAGGAGGTGGACACCGAGGCCTGGATCGCGCTGCCGGACGCCCCCTACCCGGAACGCGATCTCGACTCGCTGATCGCCGCCGACCCGACGACGAGGTTCGAGCACCGCTACGTCAACTACGTCCGGGAGGACAAGTCCACCTTCGAACTGTTCCAGGTGACCCGGGGCAGTGCGCCGATCGGTTACCCCTTCGACGAGTTCTACGTGATCCCACCGATCGCGCGGCGGCAGACCTCCGAAGCGAGCCAGGGCCTCACCGGCACCGGCACGGACGCGGTGAACGCGATCGCCGAGGCCCGGCGGGTGCTGCTGATGGGCGGCCCGGGAGCCGGCAAGACCACGTTCCTCCGGTGGCTCGCCTACCTCGTCGCGACGCAGTGCCACCAGGAGGGCCCGTGGCACCGGGTGGTGCCGTTCTACCTGTCCCTGCGGCGGTTCGCCGGTGCGGCGCTGCCGAAGGACCCGGAGGAGCTCCTGGAGATCACCGCGCCCATGCTCAAGGGCGAGAAGCCGGACAACTGGGTCGCCCGGCTGTTCTCGAAGGGCCGGGCCATCCTGCTCGTCGACGGCCTCGACGAGCTGGTCGCCGAGCAGCGGGAAGGCGCGAAGCGCTGGGTGGAGATGCTCGTCCGGGCCTACCCGGAGGCGCGCTACATCGTCAGCACGCGGCCCTCCGCCGTGGACGAGACGTGGTTCGTCGACACCGACGAGTCCCTCGGCCTGGTCCGGTTCGACCTGCTGGGGCTGAGCAGCGGCGGGCTGCAGCGGGTGATCGAGCGCTGGTACGCGGCGGCGCTCAAGCGGGAGGCCGACGCGCGGGAGCAGGAGTGGCTCACCGAGTGCAGCAGAACCCTGTGGGAGCGGCTCTCGACCCGGCCGAACCTGCGCACGCTCGTGTCCAGCCCACTGCTGGCCGGCCTGATCTGCGCCCTGTACCGGCAGTACGACCAGTACCTGCCGCGCACCCGCCGGGAGCTGCTGGACCAGGCGCTGGACCTCCTGCTCGAGCGGTGGAAGCTCCTGGAGGCCGGCGAGGCGAACGAGACTGTCGAGGACGAGCTGACGCTGAACAAGGCCCAGAAGCGCGTGCTCCTGGAGCGGATCGCGGCCTCGATGGTGCACGAGTCCGAGCTCACGATGTCGCGGGCCGACGCGATCAACCGGCTGCACCGGTACATGGAGCTGCTCCCGGACAACGAGAAACCGGAACCGGTGCTGCAGCACCTGCTCGTGCGGACGGGCCTGATCCGCGAGGTGCGCAACGGCCAGACGCTCGAGATCGAGTTCCTGCACCGGACGTTCCGTGACTACCTCGCCGCGAACGAGATGGTCAAGGCGGGCGAGCTCGGGGTGCTGGCCACGCACGCCCACGAGGACTCCTGGTACGAGGTGGTCTTCATGGCCGCCGCGCAGGCCAGGGAGCGCGAGGTGGCCAACCTGCTGGCCCGCCTGCTCAAGCGGGCGGGGAAGGGCAACACCGACGAGTACGTGGCCAACCGGCTCAGGCTGGTCGCCGCGGCGTGCCTCGGCTACGCCGACGTCGTCGACCCGGACCAGGTGCGGGTCGACGTGCAGAACGCCACCCGTGGCCTGATCCCGCCGGCGACCGTCGAGGCGGCCGAGATGCTGGCCAGGGCCGGGGCCTTCGTGGTCGACCTGCTACCGGAACCGAACGAGCTCGACGCGCGCCCCGACCGGGAGGAGGCCGCGGCCCGGGTGATCAGGACGCTGGCGCTGGTCGGCGGCGAGGAGGCCAGGGAGAAGATCCGCCTCTTCGCCGACATGCACCACTCCACGGTCATCGACGAGCTGCTGCGCGGCTGGCGGCTGTTCGAGTTCTCCGAGGAGTACGCGGCGGATCTGCTGTCCCATGTGGACTTCCGGGACCGGGTGTACGAGGAGCGCCGGTGGGACATGCTGCCCCGGCTGCGGCACCTCGACCTGCGGTACCTGAGGCTGATCGGGAACCTCCCCCTGGCCGACGAGCGCAACCACCTCTACCCGTTCGCCGACATCCCCAACCTGTTCGGGTTGGAGATCGTCTCCAACGAGGTCGTGCACGAGCTGTCGCCGCTGCTGCGGTGCCCGAACCTGCGGGTGCTCAAGGTCTCCGGGTACAGCGTGCTGCGGGACCTGTCCGCGCTGGCGCACGCGTCCGTCGAGGACCTGGAGCTGCGCACGGTCACGAAGACGATGAGCGGGGCGTCGATCGACCTCGCCACCCTGGCCGGGGCGCCGGTCCGCCGCCTGTCGGTCCAACACCCGGACTTCGCCCGCGGGCTGTACTCGCTGCCCGCCGACCTGCCACTGGTCGAGCTGCGCATCACCAACCGCGCGGAGCGGCGGTCGCTGCTGGGGATCGCGCGCTGGCCGTCGCTCACCCGCGTGTCGGTGAACGGCCTGCCGACCTCGGCGGAGATCGCGGAACTGGGCAAGCTCACGGATCTGCGCCGGCTCGAGCTGTCCGAGGTGTCCGAGGAGGACGCCGACGCCGTGGCGCTCCCCGGCGTCACGGTCCGGGCGTCGTGAACTAGGAGTGTGCTGAATAACCCGCGCGTCCTCCCGGGCCGGCGGTAGCCGGGCTGGGAGGATCACTGGGTGCGAGGTGTGGGTGGTCGGGATCCTGATCTGATGGACGCGCGTGCGCTGGTCGGGCATTTGGTTCCGGCTGGCAGTGTGTTCGCGTTTCTGGCTGAGTACCGCGGTGTGGTGTTCCCG
>Ga0081539_10001152_pt1 | contig 47898 bp, 43 predicted proteins | sample TabmetS4T2R2_FD_71023 | JGI IMG/M metagenome (GOLD analysis project Ga0081539, IMG submission 71023) | Tabebuia heterophylla rhizosphere microbial communities from the University of Puerto Rico - S4T2R2 | ecosystem: Host-associated > Plants > Roots > Rhizosphere ... | reverse complement strand
ACTCCGTGTCCCGGCTCGTCGGCTCGCCTCCGGGCTACATCGGCTACGACGAGGGCGGCCAGCTCACCGAGGCCGTGCGCCGCAAGCCGTACTCGGTCGTCCTGCTCGACGAGATCGAGAAGGCCCACCCGGACGTCTTCAACATCCTGCTCCAGATCCTCGAGGACGGGAAGCTGACCGACGCCCAGGGCCGCAAGGTCGACTTCCGCAACACGATCGTGATCATGACCTCGAACATCGGCGCGTCCTCGATCTCGAAGAACGTCGGCCTCGGCTTCTCGATCGGCGACGAGTCGGGCCTCAGCTACGAGGACATGAAGACGCGCGTCATGAGCGAGCTCAAGAAGGTCTTCCGGCCGGAGCTCCTGAACCGGATCGACGAGATCATCGTCTTCCACAAGCTGACGAAGGACGAGATCAAGACGATCGTCGACCTCGTCCTGCGCCGGCTGCGCGAGCAGATGGCGACGCACGAGGCGACCCTCGAGCTGACAGACGACGCGAAGGACCTGCTCGTCGAGAAGGGCTACGACCCGACGATGGGCGCCAGGCCGCTGCGCCGCGCGATCCAGCGGTTCATCGAGGATCCGCTCGCCGACTTCGTCCTCGGCCGCTCGCTCGAGCCGAACGCGACCATCCTCGTCGCCCGCAAGAACGACGACGAGATCGACATCACGATCATCCCGGGCGCGCCGCCCCCGCCCGAGGCGGTCACGGTCCCGGCCGAGCCGTCGGCCCAAGAGCCGGACGCCGAAGACTCGTCCGACTAGGGCGAACGCGGGTCGGGCGCCGCGATCGGAGCACCGGCGCGCTCGCTCCGGGCGGTGCGGTGCAGGACGATCGCGCCGGCCGCGAGGTAGGGGACAAGGTTCAGCAGGTGGAGGACGAGCGCCGCCGACAGGGCCGTCGAGGTCGAGACGCCGTAGGCCGAGAGCGCGACGACCGTCGCCGCCTCGAAGACGCCGACCCCGGCGGCCGACGACGGCAGGATCAGGGCGAGGTTGATCGCGACGACGACGAGCAGGCCGGCGAGCGGCGACAGGCCGAGCGCGAAGCCGACGAGGACGAACCAGGTCGACAGCGCGAGCGCGAGCCACGACAGCACCGTCCACGCCAGCGCCTCGGCCGCGATCCGAGGACGACTGATCGCCGCGAGCCCCTGGGTCAGGTTGAACGCCGCCTGCCCGATCCGCTCCGGTTCCAGGAACGAGAGCAGCGCAAGCGGGCGCAGCAGGAAGCGAAAGGGCCTATCGGACCAGATGGCCACGCCGACGACGAGCAGCAGCGAGCCGGCGGCGACGGCAGCGGCGAAAACGTACGCGCTCGTCGACCAGCTGACGTGCGGGAGCCACGGCGAGGCGACGAGCAGCATCACCACGAGCGAGAGCACGTCGAAGATCCGCTCGACGACGACGGTGGCGGCGAGCTCGGCGCGAGACGAGCCCGACGAGCGGTGCAGGGCGACGACTCGCGCCGCCTCCCCGGCCCGCGCGGGCAGGACGCTGTTGAAGAAGTACCCGACGAGAAGCGCACTCGTCGTCGCGTCGAGCGGGGGGCGGTGCTGCGGTGGGAGCAGCGATTGCCAGCGAACGGCGCGGAGGCCGACGCCCACAGCGAGCGCCGCGAAGGCCGGCGCGAGCCACCACCAGTGGCTCGACCGGAACGCGTCCCACGCCTCGTTCCAGCGGACGTCGCGGACGGCGAGATAGCCGAACACGACGGTCACGACGACCCCGAGCCAAGGCAGCGCACGCCGAAGAGGCGACCGCCGGCTGGCCTCGGGACTCGTCATGGTCGCAGGATCGTCGTTTCCGCGCGATTGTCCAGCGCACCGGCGGCCATTCCCGCGAGACTACGCTCCGATGCGAGTCTCGTTCCTAGTCCCCGCGTACAACGAGGGCGCGACGATCGACGAGCTGCTCGAGCGCGTCGAGGCGCTCGAGCTCGAGAAGCAAGTGATCGTCGTGGACGACGGCTCGACCGACGACACTGCCGCGATCCTGGAGCGCTGGGAGGCCGGAGGCGAGGGGCGGGTCGTCGTCCGCCAGCCGAACCGGGGCAAGGGAGCCGCCATCCGCGCCGCGATCGCGCAGATGGACGGCGAGATCGCCGTGATCCAGGACGCCGACCTCGAGTACGACCCCGCCGACGTCCCCGGTCTGATCGAGCCGATCGAGCGCGGCGTCGCGGACGTCGTCTTCGGCTCGCGGCTTACCGGCGGCCGTCCGCAGCGGGCCTACCTCTTCTGGCACCTCGTCGGCAATCGCTTCCTCAGCCTCGTCACCAACGTCCTCTACAACACGACGCTCCACGACATGGAGACGGGGTACAAGGCCTTTCGGGCCGACGTCCTCCGGTCGCTCGACCTCCGCAGCGACGACTTCGCGATCGAGCCGGAGATCACCGCGAAGGTCTGCCTGCGCGGCCTGCGGATCTACGAGCTTCCGATCGCGTACTACGGCCGCACGTACGCCGAGGGGAAGAAGATCACCTGGCGTGACGGGTTCAAGGCGCTCTACGTGCTCGTCTCCGTGCGGCTCGGGCGCGACTAGTCGCGCCTCCTGATCACCGCGACGACCCAGTCCTCGCCCTCAGCGTCGTCCGCGAAGGCGTCGACCGAGGCCTCCGGCTCGAGCTCCGCGGTCAGGTCGCGCTTTATGACCCGGTTCCAGAGGACGAGATGTCCGTCTTCGATGTCGAAGTTCCATTGGTGGAACCCGGAGTAGTTCATGTGCTCGCCCTCACGGCGGACGTGGCGGAGCAGGACGTAGCCGCCCGGCCGGACGAGCCGCACCATGTTGTGGACGATCGCGCCGGGGTCGTAGCTGTGGTCGACCGAGTTCCGCGCGTACGCGAGATCGAACTCGCCGGGCCGGAACTCGTCGAGGAGCCGCTCGCCCGGGCAGTAGCGCGTGCGGACCGGCGGCTCGACGTCGAACGTCTCGAGGAGCCGGTCGTACTCGCGCGCGAGGGCGTCGACCGGCGTGATCCTGAGCGTCTTGCCGGGATACGTCTTGCCGAGGACGGTGAGCGGTCCGGCGCCGACGTCGAGGATGTCGACCTCGTCGCCCAGGTCGCCGAGCCGGTCGACGACCAGCGGCTCCTCGAGCTGGGAGCTCGGGTCGAGCCGCCGCGTGTAGTCGTCCGGCCAGTGGAGGCCCTTCGTGCCGAACCACCTCGTCCAGAAGTCGACCTCGTGCTCGACGCCCTTCCCGCGCCAGAGCAGCCGCCGCCCAACCGGAGTGCGGAGCCCGAGCGACTTCAGCGGCGCGCGAAGGCCGCGCGGGAGCTTCCGCTGGAGCTCCCACAGGCGTCGCGACGCGCGTTTCGACACGGCGCGAGGGTACAGCGCCGGTAGCCTGCGGCGGTGAAGCGTCGCCTGGTCGAGACGCCCGTGCTGGCCGCGCTCGTCGGCGCGTTCTGCATCGCGTTCTCCGGGATCATCTTCCGCGTCGCGCATGTCTCGCCGGCCACGGGCGCGTTCTTCCGGTGCCTGTGGGCGCTGCCGCCGCTCTGGTGGCTCGCTCGGCGGGAGGACCGTCGCTACGGGCCGCGCTCGCGGCGGGCGCGACTGCTCGCGGCGGGCGCGGGCGCGTTCTTCGCGGTCGACCTCGTGGCGTGGCACCACGCCGTCGAGGAGGTGGGCGCAGGCCTCTCGACCGTGCTCGGGAACCTCCAGGTCGTGCTCGTCGGGCCGATCGCGTGGCTGCTGCTCGGCGAGCGGCTCCGCGGGCGGACGATCGCCGCGATTCCGATCTCGCTCGGCGGCGTCGTCTTGATCTCCGGCGCCGTCGGCTCGGGCGCATACGGCCGGAACCCGGGACTCGGCGTGTTGTACGGCGTCGTCACGGCGTTCGCGTACACGGGCTTCCTGCTGACGCTGCGGCGCGGGAGCGCGGATCTCCGTCGCGTCGCCGGGCCACTGTACGACGCGACGGTCGTGTCGGCTGTGGGCTCGGCGCTTCTGGGCGTGGCCTTCGGGGAGCTCGACCTGACGCCGTCGCTCCGCGCGCAGGGGTGGCTCGTCCTGCTCGCGCTGACCTCGCAGGCGCTCGGTTGGCTCGTGATCGCCGTCTCGCTCCCGCGCCTGCCGGCCGCGCTCGCGTCGGTCCTCTTGACGATCCAGCCGGTGCTCTCGGTCCTCTTCGCGGGCGCGATCCTCGGCGAGGCGCCGTCGGCATTCCAGCTCGCGGGCGTGGCGGTCGTCCTCGCGGGCGTTCTGATCGCGTCGTCGGCGCGCCGGGCCCGGTCGCCGGCCCGTGGACGAATCGGCACGGAGTCGGCACAGTCGGCGTCCTGAGCCGCGCCTAGACTCGACGGCATGGCGAAGGCAGCGGTTCAGTTCGCGTGCGTCGAGTGCGGCTACAGCGCCGGAAGGTGGTTCGGCAAGTGCCCGAGCTGCGGCTCGTTCGGGACGCTCCACGAGGAGGCGCCACCGCCTGCGCCCGGCGCGGCGGCGCCGAGGCCGCTGCTTCGGCTCGTCGACGTCGAGGCCGACGAGGCGGCGCGGATCTCGACCGGCGTTCCCGAGCTCGACCGCGTGCTCGGCGGCGGCATCGTCCCGGCGTCACTCGTCCTCCTGGGCGGCGAGCCGGGGGTCGGCAAGTCGACGCTGCTGCTCACCGCGTTGGCCTCGATCTCCCGCGAGCGTCGCGCGCTCCTCGTCACGGGCGAGGAGTCGACCGCGCAGGTCAAGCTCCGCGCGGCGCGGCTCGGCGGCGCGGAGCGGGTCGAGATCCTCGCCGAGACGGAGCTCGAGGCAGTTTGCGCAACGCTCGAGCGCGAGCGGCCCGACGTCTGCGTGATCGACTCCGTCCAGACGCTCTACTCGTCAGAGCTCGGGTCGGCGCCCGGCTCCGTGGCACAGGTGCGCGAAGCGGCGGCGCGGCTCCTGCGCGTGGCGAAGGAGTCGGGCGTCGCGACGATCCTCGTCGGTCACGTCACGAAGGACGGCGCCGTCGCGGGGCCGCGCGTCCTCGAGCACCTCGTCGACTGCGTGCTCCAGTTCGAGGGCGACCGGTACCACGCGCACCGCGTCCTCCGCGCGGCGAAGAACCGGTTCGGGTCGACGAACGAGCTCGGCGTGTTCGAGATGACCGGCGCGGGCCTCGCGGGCGTGCCCGACCCGTCGGAGCTCTTCGGCCGGACCGTCGCCGGCGAGCCGGGCGCGGCGGTCGCCTGCGCGCTCGAGGGGACGCGGCCGATCCTGCTCGAGATCCAGGCGCTCGTCGCGCCGACCGACCTCGCGATGCCGCGCCGCGTCGCGACCGGCGTCGACCCCAAGCGCCTCGCGATGATCGTCGCGGTGCTGGGCCGCCACGCGCGCGTCGCGCTCGGCCAAGCCGACGTCTTCGTCAACGTCGCCGGCGGCGTCCGGATCGACGAGCCGGGGGCGGACCTCGCGATCGCGCTGGCGATCGCGTCGGCCGCGCGCGGATCTCCGGTGCGGGAGGGCACGGCGGCGTTCGGCGAGATCGGCTTGACGGGCCGGCTTCGCCCCGCGGCGCAGGCAGACCGCAGGCTTGAGGAGTGCGCGAAGCTCGGTCTCGTGAGGGTGGTGGCGCCGACGGGGACTTCCCGTTCGGGCAAGCCGTCCATCGCCGCCGCAGAGACGTTGCGCCAAGCGGTCAAGCTCGCTCTCGAGGAGGCTGCCGCTGAGTAGCGCGTGAGCAGGGATTTCTCGGAGAAATCCCTGGAAAGTTGCCACTTTTACAGAATCTTCGCTATAATGCCGCGATTCCGCCGGCGTGCTTCTCCCACGCCGGCGTCTTGGCGACTAAGGCTCGACGAAGGGGAGGCGGCTTGTACAACGTCGGTGACAAAGTGGTGTATCCGCACCACGGAGCAGGCACTGTCGTGAAGAAGGAGAAGCGGGAGGTCCTCGGGCAGAGCCGCGAGTACCTCACGATTCAGATCCTCCACAACGACATGACCGTCAACGTGCCCTCCGAAAACGCGGAGAAGGTCGGTCTGCGAAAGGTGATCGACGAGGACATGGTGCAGGTCGTCCTCAAGGCGCTGACCGGCGGCGGCACTCAGATGCCGAAGAACTGGAACCGGCGCTTCAAGCACAACCGCGACAAGATGAAGACCGGCGACATCCTCGAGCTCTCCGAGGTCGTTCGGAATCTGTCGCTGCGCGACCACGAGAAGGGCCTCTCGACGGGCGAGAAGCAGATGTTCGTGAAGGCCAAGAAGATCCTCGCGAGCGAGCTGATGTACGCGATGGAGCTCGACGAGGACGGGGCGGCTGCGTGGCTCGACGAGGTGCTCGCGGACGTCGGCGGCGCGACGAACGGCGTCGCCAAGAAGGCGAAGGCCAAGGTCGGCGCGACGGCGTAGCGCGTACCTGCGCGCGCGCCGCGGCCGGGCTGCGTGAGCGTTTGGGCGATCCTCGTCGCGGCCGGGCGCGGCGAGCGGCTCGGGCTGGACCGGCCGAAGGCGTTCGCGCGGCTGCGTGGACGGCCACTGCTCGCCGAGAGCCTCGAGCGGCTGGACGAGTCCGACTGGGTCGATGCGGTCGTTGTCGCGGCGCCGGTCGGCTGGGAGGAGCCGGCGGTGCTGCTGGCCGAGGAGCTCGGCTGCGGCAAGGTCGTGTCGGTCGTGGCCGGAGGGACCGAGCGAACCGATTCCGTGCGCGTGGCGCTCGCCGAGGTGCCGGAGGACTCGACGGTCGTCCTCGTCCACGACGCGGCGCGGCCGCTTCTGCCGGCCGACGTGATCGAGCGGGTTCTCGTCGCCCTGTCGGAGGGGTGGGACGCGGTCGTTCCCGGCATGCCGATCCCGGACACGGTCAAGCGTGTCGATCGCGACGCGGTGGTCGAGACGCTCGACCGTGCGGGCCTGGTCGCGGTGCAGACGCCGCAGGCCGTCGTCGCGCCGGTGCTTCGTAAGGCGCTCGCGGACGCGTCCGGGCCTGCCAGCGATTGCGCGGCTTTGGTCGAACGAGCCGGCGGCCGCGTCAAGGTCGTCCCCGGCGACCCGCGCCTCATGAAGGTCACCGACCCGGCCGACCTCGAGCTGCTCGAGCGGCTGTTGGCCGATACATGACCGGCGGAGGAGCCACGCGCCGTGTCGGCACGAAATCGGCACAGACACGTGCGCTTCGCGCCGGTAGGCTCACTGCAGGGGGTCCCGGGGGACCCGTGGGGCAGCGTGGGGGGACGCTCGGGCTCGAAGGCAACGCGCCATCAGCGCCGGCGGCCGCGGCCCGATGATCGTCGACTACCACATGCATCTCCGCGACCGCCACGGCAACGAGCCCGGCGGGCGCTACCGCCTCGACCGGCTCGAGCGTCACGTCGAGCAGGCGCGGCAGACCGGCGTCGACGAGATCGGGATCAGCGACCACGGCTACCACTTCCGCCAGCTCGAGCCGGTCTTCGACCTTCCCTGGATGAAGGAGCGCTGGGGCGACGATCTCGACGAGTACTTCGCGACGATCGAGGAGGGCAAGCGGCTCGGGCTCCCCGTGAAGCTCGGCCTCGAGGTCGATTTCCTCCCGGCGCGGACCGCCGATGTCGCCGCGTTGCTCGAGCCGTACCCGTGGGACTACCTCCTCGGCTCGGTGCACTTCGTCGACGGGCGCTCGGTCGACATGGACCCCGGCTTCGCCGACGAGGCCGGCTGGCGCGCGTATTTCGCCGCGCTCGCGGAGGCGGCGTCGAGCGGCCTGTTCGACGTCCTCTCCCACCCCGACCTCGTCAAGTTCTTCGGCCGGCGGCCGGAGCCGCACGTCGTGGACGAGCTCCACGAAACGGCCGCGGCCGCGATCGCTCGCGCCGACGTTTGCGTCGAGGTCTCGGCGGCCGGGCTCCACAAGCCCGTGGGCGAGATCTACCCCGACGCGTCGCTCCTCCGGCGGTGCCGAGAGCTCGACGTTCCGATCACGCTCGCCTCGGACGCGCACGAGCCGGATCACGTCGGCCGCGACGTCGACCGCGCCGCGGCCCACGCGCGCGCCGCCGGCTACGACACCGTCACGGTCTTCGACACGCGGCGCCGCCGCCAGGAGCCGCTCGGGTGACCGATTACCGCGCCGGGATCGGCGTCGACGCGCACGCGTTCGCCCACGGGCTCCCGCTCGTCCTCGGCGGCGTGGAGCTCCCGTCGCCGCGCGGGCTCGCCGGCCACTCCGACGGCGACGTGATCGCGCACGCTCTCCTCGACGCGATCCTCGGCGCGGCCGGCCTCGACGACATCGGCGCGATGTTCCCCTCCGGCGACGAGCGCTGGAGCGGCATCTCGTCCCTCGAGCTGCTGCGCCGCGCGTACGAGCGGGTTCGCGGCCTCGGGTTCGAGCTCGAGAACGCGGACGTCGTCCTGATCGGCGAGGAGCCGCGCCTCGCGCCGCACCGGCTCGAGATGCGGGATCGGCTCGCGGGTGCGCTCGGCGTCGAGCCCTCACGGCTCGCCGTACGGGCGACGACGACCGATCGGCTCGGATTCACCGGCCGCGGTGAGGGGCTCGCCGCGCAGGCGGTCGCGCTGCTCAGTCGAGGGCGTAGCCGGTAGCGAGCATCCGGTCGGCGCGCGCCGCGAACGCCTCCGGCGGCGGGACGTCGAACCGAAGCGCGTCGGCGATCCGGTCGATCGTGTTGAAGAGCGCAGCGACGGCGATCGCGTCCAGCAGCGCCTCGTCGGAGACACCGGCCGCCCGCACCTCGTCCACGTCGTCGGAGTCGAGCGATGCCGGTTCGAGCGTCAGCTTCTCGAGGAACCCGAGCGTGGCGCGGAGCCGCTCGTCGAGGGGCGCCGTCCGCCAGTCGTCGAAGACGGCCTGCGTGACCTGCGCGCCGAGAGCGTACGACGCGACCGCGCCGTGGGACGCCGTTCAGAAGACGCACTGGTTGAGGCTCGACACGAACGCGGCGAAGAGCTCGCGCTCGCCCGGGCTCCAGTCCGACGGGCCGCGCATCGCCTCGTCGACGGCGGCCGAGAACGGCCGCCCGAAGAAGTCGGCCCGGTAGTGCAGCGTCTTCACGACGTCGACAGCGGGCTCGTCGCCCCAGGCCTCTGTGATCGCGTCGAGCCTCATCGCAGCGCTCGCACTGCAGCCTCGAACCGGTCGAGCCCCGCGCCGAGCGCCGCCGCGACGGTCACCTCGAAAATCGCGTCCTCGGAGTGGCCCGCGCGGAGGAGCTCGTCGAACTCGCCGTCCGTCGTCGCGTACGCCCGCTCCCGCACCTTCGCCGCCCAGGCGGCGAGGTCGGGCGGAAGCTCGCCGCCACTTGCGGCCGCCCTGCGGATCTCCGGCGCGAGCTCGCCGGGCCCGTCGAGCGTCGCCGAACGCAGCTCCTCGATCAGCCGGTCGTACCGCACGGGGCGGAGGGTAGCGAGACGAAACCCTCCATCTCGACTACGAGGCCGTCCGCAGCCAGCGCCTCGACCGCAGCCTCGTCGAGGTCGGCGCGCTTCCGAGGCTGTGCGGCAATGAGCCGAAGCGTCCGCGCGCGCCGCTGGCGGAACGAGCCCTCGAATCGCGACTGCCGTCGCAGTGGCTCGTATCGTCGCCCGCGCGAGGGACAGTCAGCGGCCAGCGGGCAGATCCCGCACCGCGGAACGCGCGCGAGGCAGATCGTCGCGCCGAGATCCATCAGCGCCTGGCCGGCCTCAGGCCCGAAGCGTGCTCCGGTTCGCTCCTCCACGCGGCGGACGTTCGTGTCGACCGGAAGCACCGGCCGGCCGAGCGCGAACGAAGCGACCGCCGCCGCGGTGTACGGCCCGACGCCCGGCAGCTCCGTGAGGTCGTCCGGCCAGCCGCCGGCCGCGATCGCGACCGCCGCCCGGTGCAGGTTCAGCCCGCGGCGGTTGTAGCCGAGCCCCTGCCACTCGCGGATCACGTCGGCGGGCGAGGCCGCGGCGAGCGCCTCGACGGTCGGCCATCGCTCGAGCCACGCGAGGTAGCGCGGAACGACCCGCTCCACCTGCGTTTGCTGCAGCATCACCTCGCTGACGAGGACCGCGTAGGGGTCGCGCGTCCGTCGCCACGGCAGGTCGCGGCCGTGCTCGGCGAACCAGGCGAGCAGCGCGTCCGGCACCGGTCTCAGCGCCGAAGCGGCCCGTACGCCTTGACGTCCGCACCGGCCGCCGTTCCACATGAGGCGGCCCACTTCTGGCCCTGGCTCGCGTGGCCGCGCGCGCAGAACCAGCCGAGTGGGAACGTGTTCTTCTCCATGAACCGGAGCATCACGCGCCGCGCAGTGCGGCACGAGACGTTGCCGTTCACGATCCTCACGGAGTACGCAACCTGTCGCGTGGTGCCGAACGGCGTGAACGAGATGCGGCCGCACGCCACGACTGCGTCACCGCCCGGCGCGACGGCCAGCGCGGCGCCGGCAGCGAGGGCGAGCGCTGCGACGACCAGGATCAGGCGCACCGGCCACTTATAGCGCGCCGAGCGGCTCGTAGACTGGCCGTCCATGAAGCGCGTCCGTTTCGCCCCGAGCCCGACGGGCTCGCTGCACGTCGGCAACGCGCTCAGCGCGGTCGCGAACCGGAGGCTCGGCGACTGGATGCTCCTCCGGATCGACGACACCGACCCCGCGCGAAACGTCGCCGGGGGCGAGGCCGAGATCCTCCGCGACCTCGAATGGCTCGGCGTCGGCTGGGACGAGGGGCCGGTCCGCCAGAGCGAGCGGCAGGACCGCTACCGCGAGGCGGCCGCCCGCCTCGGAGCGCGCTTCGACGGGATCACGCTCCTCCGCGAGGACGGCACCGCGACCTACCACCTCGCGAGCGTGGTCGACGACGTCGACCTCGGGATCACGCACGTCGTCCGCGGCAACGACCACCGGCCGAACGAGGCGCTCCACCGACGGCTGTTCGAGGCGCTCGGCGCCACTCCGCCACAATTCGTCCACCACGGCCTCATCCTCGGACCGGACGGAAAGAAGCTGTCCAAGCGGGCCGAGGGCGCGACGGTCGCGTCGCTTCGGGACGCGGGGATTCCCGGCGAGGCCGTCCGCGCTTACCTCGAGGAGCTCGGGCTCCCGCGACACGACGTCCGGCTCGACCTGCCCCGGATCCGCCGGCTCTCGATCGAGACGATCGAGCGGATGAGCGACGAGGAGCTCGCCGCGCGGGTGGGAGTGCCGGTCGGCGCGGCGCCGGTTCTGCGCGGCGCGCGCGACTTGCGAGAGGCGCGAGAGTTCGCGGACCTCGTTCTGGCGGCGCCCGATCCGGCCTCGGTCGCGGCTCCAGAGACACTGACCCGATTTCGTGAGCTCGCGGCCGACGGACTCGATGCGAAGGGGATCGTCCGCGAGCTGAAGGCGGTCGGCGGAAACCTCCGAGCGCTGCGGCTCGCGCTCACGGGGCGCGAGCGCGGCCCAGAGCTCTGGGCCGTCATCGAGGCGCTCGGCCGCGACGAGGCGCTGAGCCGCGTCGAGGCTGCCCTCGCGCGAAGCGGCGGCTAGCCTTCGCCGCGAGATGCGGCTCTACAACACCCTGACGCGGCGAGTCGAGGAGCTCCCGCCGCCACCCGGCCCGATCCGGATGTACTTCTGCGGCCCGACCGTCTACGCGCGGGCACACGTCGGCAACGCGCGGCCGTTCGTGCTCGGGATGTGGCTGCGCGCCTGGCTGCGACGGCGCGGCTACGAGGCCACGCTCGTCCACAACATCACGGACATCAACGACAAGATCTACGACGCCGCGCCGGGCGCCAGCGCCGAGCTCGCGCGCCGCGCGACGGACTGGTACCTCGAGGACACGGCCGACCTCGGGCTCGGGATGCCCGACGAGCTCCCTCGCGCCAGCGAGGTCGTTCCGGAGATCGTCGAGTTCATCGACCAGCTCGTCTCGCGCGGTTTCGCGTACACGGTCGAGGGCGACGTCTACTTCCGCGTGGCGCGCGACCCGAAGTACGGGCAGCTGTCGGGCCAGCGCCCCGACGCGGTCGAAGAACAGGAGCCGAACCCGCTCAAGGAGGACCCGCGCGACTTCGCGCTGTGGAAGGCGAACAAGCCGGGCGAGGACACGTGGTGGGAGTCGCCCTGGGGGCACGGGCGACCCGGCTGGCACATCGAGTGCTCCGTGATGGCCGAGGAGATCTTCGGGCCGACGTTCGAGATCCACGGCGGCGGCCTCGACCTCGTCTTCCCGCACCACGAGAACGAACTCGCCCAGTCGCAGGCGCTCGGGCACGACTTCGCCCGCCTCTGGATGCACAACGGGATGCTCCGCTTCACCGGCGCGAAGATGGCGAAGTCGGTCGGGAACCTCGTCACCCTGCGCGACGCGCTCGATCGCTGGGGTCGCGAGACGGTGCTGCTCTACTTCATGACGGGCCACTGGTCGAAGCCGCTCGACTTTTCCGAGGAGACGATGGAGCAGGCGAGCGCTCAGCTCGAGACGTTCCGGAACGCGCTGCTGCTCGAGACGAGCGCCGACGTCGACGAGGAGGAGCTCGCCGCCGCGCTCGACGACGACTTCAACACGCCGGAGGCGCTCGCGATCCTCCATCGGTGGCGCTCTCGCGGCGCCAACCACCAGCTTCGACGGGCGCTCGAGCTCTTCGGCATCTCGCCGGCGGAGGTGAGCGCGCCGGTCCTCATCCAGGGGCTTGCCGACGACCGCGCCGCCGCGCGCGCCGCCCGCGACTTCGCCCGAGCCGACGACCTGCGCCGGGAGATCGAGGCGCACGGATGGGAGATCCGCGACATCGAGAGCGGCTACCAGCTCGTCCCCAAGTGACACGCGAGCAGGTCTACGGCCGCCGGCCGGTGCGCGAGGCGCTGCGCGGTCCGCGGGAGGTGCTCGAGCTCTGGGCCGGCGAGCGCGCCGTGCGGTCCGAGGCATGGCTGCGTGAGACAGATCGACCTCGAGTTCAGGTGAAGCCCGAGCGCGAGCTGAGCGAGGCTGCCGGCACGCGCGATCACCAAGGCGTCGTCGCGTGGTGCGAGCCTTACCGGTACGCCGATGCGTATGAGCTCGTGGCGGCCGACGCGCCGCTCCTCGCCTGCCTCGACCAGGTGACCGACCCGCGCAACCTCGGTGCGGTGATCCGCAGCGCGGAGGGGGCGGGGGCGACCGGCGTCGTGCTCCCGGCGCACGGGTCGGCGCGTGTGACTCCCGCAGTGGCGCGTGCATCGGCTGGCGCGGTCGAGCACCTCCCGGTCGCCGTCGTCACGAATCTCGCCCGCTACCTCGGCGAGGTGAAGCGCGACGACCTCTGGGTGTTCGCGGCGGCGGGCGACGCGCCGCAGTCGATGTGGGAGTCAGATCTCTCCGGAGGGGTCGCGTTCGTCTTCGGCGCCGAGGGGAAGGGCCTGCGCCCGCTCGTGCGCCGGACCTGCGACGCGGCTGTCGCGATTCCGCTCGCGGGACGGACCGAGTCGCTGAACGTCAGCGTCGCGGCGGCGCTCCTCCTCTACGAAGCGCGGCGACAGCGCGGTGGCTGACCCGACCCTCTACCTGTTCGACGGCTACAACCTGCTGCACGCCGGCGGCTACGAGGACGTGCGCGAGCTCGCCGACACGCTCGCGAGCTTCGTCGCGATGAAGGGCGCCCGCGGCGTGCTCGTCTTCGACGGCGTGGGGACAGACCGAACGGTCGGCGCGCTCGAGATCCGCTACGCGCCGCACGCGGACACGCTCCTCGAGCGGCTCGCGGCCGAGCACCGCCGTGGCGAGGAGGTCTGCCTCGTCTCGTCCGACCTGACGATTCGCGGCGCCGCTGGCGCAGGCGTGGCGAAGATCAGCTCGCAGACCTTCGTCGGCGACCTCGAGCCGGCACGGCATGCCGACGAGCGACCCTCGCAGCTCCGCGACCGGCTGGACGAGGCGACGCGCGCCGAGCTCGAGCGCCGCAGGCGTGGTCGCTAAGCGAACGCCTGTTCGTAGCAGACTGGGTCCAGTGCAAACCCCTTGTGTTGCGCTGGTCCGACTGCTATCTTCCTCCTCAACCTGAGGGTGAGACTTGGCTGTTCGCCCGACGCGAACGGCTCCCGGAATCGCCCGCCGGAAAGGGGAAAAGACATGGCGGCTCGCGCGGCCACGGCCCTTCAAGCCACCCAGAAAGCTCAACGGGAGCTTGAGGATCTGCAGCTCGTCCTTCGCTGCCGCAACGGCGACAGCGAGGCGCTCGACCTCCTGATCCGGCGCTACACGGGCTTCGTGCGACTCAAGGCGAGCTCCTACTTCCTCGCGGGCGGCGACTCGGAGGATCTCGTGCAGGAAGGGCTGATCGGGCTCTACAAGGCGGTTCGCGACTTCCGGCCGGACAAGGAGACGTCGTTCCGGAGCTTCGCCGAGCTGTGCGTGACCCGCCAGATCATCACGGCGATCAAGACCGCGACCCGCTTCAAGCACGCGCCGCTCAACACCTACGTCTCGTTCAGCCACACGCCGGCCGGCCAGGAAGCGGACGGCGACTGCACCCTCGGTGACGCGCTGCCGGGCCCGAGCGTCGACGACCCGTCGATCTGCGTCATCTCGACCGAGGAGCTTCAGAGCCTCGTCTTCTGCCTCGGCACAGGCCTGTCGCGGCTCGAGGCCGACGCGCTGAAGCTCTACCTCGAGGGCTCCTCGTACGAGGAGATGGCGGCCGAGCTCGGCTGCGACACGAAGACGATCGACAACGCCCTCCAGCGCGTGAAGCGGAAGGTGCTCACGCACCAGCGGTCGAGGCAAGTGCTCAGCTAAACCGCGACGGAGACGACCGCGATTTCATAGTCAGAGGCGAATCTCACGTTCGCGCTCTGGTTGTTGAGCGGCGGCGCAACTCTCAACGCACCCTGCACACGCGTTGGAATGTCGTCGATCGGAATGAGATAGACGGCCTCCGATTCAGGGCAGTAGACAGCGAAGAAATCGATTTGCCCCTGATAATCGCGCCTTGGCGCAACGGGCCTGCGGTGGTGAACGTACGTGCTGCACGTCGCAAACCGCACGGCGCCTCCTCGCAGGCGACCGGTCTTGCACTGAACTCGCGCCAGACGCTCGCCGTCGTCGATGACGAGGTCGTAGCGAGTGTTCTCGCCGAACGGGAGGAGGACGGCGTAGCCGGCGCTCTTAAGCGCGAGCATCGCGACGAGCGTCGTGCGATCGCCGATGGCCTTCGGGTGCTCCATAACTCCGACGGTGCCCATGGCATCGGCTGGGCCGTGTCCAGATCGGTCAGTGCAGCACTGGGCGTCGACTACGATTTCGATGTCTCGCCGGAGTAGCTCAGCTGGTAGAGCAGCGCATTTGTAATGCGCGCGCCGAGGGTTCGAGTCCCTCCTCCGGCTCTTTGGGTCACGCGGGCTTCCGCGCGACATAGACCAGAAACCGGTGCTCGGGCGTGGGCGGCCCATCGTCGTAGCCACCGCGCACCGAGACGTCGACGAACCCGGCTCGCTCGAGCATCAGCACCAGCTCGTTCCGGAAGTAGAGGCCCAGCGTCAACCGGTGCTCCTCTTCGGCGACGAGCTCGCCGTCTCGCCACTCGTACGCGTGCATCTCGTACGTGGCCGTCTGCTCGAGCGGGTCGAACGCGAGCAGCCGCGCCCGCAGGGCGAGCTCGGAGCCGTCGGAGGCGAGCCGCCGCTCTTCCGGCGGGCGGCGCGCCTCGGGTAGCGAACGGCGTTCTTCCGCGAGCCAGTAGCGCCACTCCTTCGCGTCGGAGTACGGCGCCTCGTTGTCGAGCACGAACGTGCCGCCGGGCTCTAGCGCCTCGAAGATCCGGCTCAGAGCCTCCTGATCCTGCGCGCGCGTGCTGCCGAGGCCGAAGGCGCCGCACACGTAGATCGTCCGGTAGCGGCGTGGGGGCGCGAGCTCGTGCATCGGCGTGACGAAGAGCGTCGGCTCGAGGCCCTCGCGCTCGGCCTGCTCGCGGCACAAAGCGACCATGTCGGCCGAGACGTCGCAGCCGTCCACGTCCAGGCCGGTGCGCAGGTACGTCAGCAGCAGCCGCCCCGTGCCGCAGCCGACGTCGAGCGCCGGCTGGCCGCGCTCGACGAAGCGGCGGAAGTACTCGATCTCCGGGCCGTCGCGATTGAACTCCGCCCACCACTTCGCGACCAAGCCGTAGTGCCACGTCCCAGGCACGTCCAGACCCTACGGCGTCCTCAAGCTGCGCGCGCTCGCCGTCGATGACTGGGCGGTGGAAGCGCGCGAGCACAACGTCGCTCTCGAAGTCGCAGGGCGCGTCGGCGGCTTCGGCGCGCGCGCGACCGTCACGCTGTTCGGGACCGCGATCTTCGCCGCGGCCGCGCTGCTCTTCGCGGTCGAGCCGATGGTGGCGAAGATGCTCCTGCCGTACTTCGGCGGGACGGCGGCCGTGTGGGCGGTGTCGCTCGTGTTCTTCCAGGCGGCGCTCCTCGGCGGCTACGCCTTCGCGCACTACTCGGTCCGCGTTGCGGGTGTCCGCCGCCAAGTGCTCGTGCAGCTCGCGCTGCTCCTGCCGCCGTTCGCCGTGCTGCCGATCGCCGTCTCGGGCCATTTCGCGTCGGCCACAGCTGGCGCTCCCGCGCTCCGCCTGCTCCTCGCCCTGTGCGTCGCCGCCGGCCTTCCGTTCTTCGTCGTGACCACCGCCAGTCCGGTGGTCCAGCGCTGGTTTGCCTCGCTCGGCCAGCCTGGCTCGCGTGACCCCTACTTCCTGTACGCGGCCGGAAACGTCGGGAGCATGCTCGCGCTCCTCGCGTACCCGTTCCTGATCGAGCCGCGGCTCACGCTCGCGCAGCAGGCGCACCTGTGGACGGTCGGCTACTCGCTGTTCGTGATCCTCGCCGCGGTCTGCGGCTGGCGCGTGCTGGCCGCCGGTCCGACGACCGCCGCGATCGCCGCGCCCCCCGCGCCCGCAGCGCGCATCGGCGCGCCGACGGCCCTCCGGTGGGTCAGCATGGCCGCGCTGCCGTCGAGCCTGATCCTCGGCACGACGAACTACATCTCGACCGACATCGCGGCAGTCCCGCTGCTCTGGGTGATCCCGCTGGCGCTGTACCTGCTGAGCTTTGTCGTCGCGTTCGCGCGTCGTCAGCCGCTGTCGCTCCGCGCGATGAGCTGGGCCGTCGCGGGGTCGTCGCTCCTGCTCGGCGCCTCGATCCTGCCGATCGCGAAGCCGCCGGTGTGGGCAGCGATGGGGATCCACGCCGCGAATCTCTTCTTCGTCGCGCTGATGGTGCATCGCCGCCTCGCGCAGGAGCGGCCGCCGGCCGAGCAGCTGACGACCTTCTACCTCCTGCTCTCGCTCGGCGGCGTCCTCGGCGGCGCGTTCAACGCGCTGATCGCGCCGCTCGTCTTCTCGAGCCTCTACGAGTACCCGATCGCGATCGTGCTCGCGCTGCTCCTCCGCATGGGGCCGCGGCGCGCGAAGCCCGGCATGAGCGTCCTTCGCCAGAACGCCGACCTGCTGTTGCCGTTCGCGTTCCTCGTCGTCGTCCTGACGGCGTCGAAGACCGTGCCGCAGGGGACGTGGGCGGTGCGCGGCGTCTACATCGCCGCCGTCGTCGTCCTCGCGCTGTGGGCGAGGCGGCCGGTGCGGTTCGCGCTCGGGGTCGGGGCAGTTCTGGCCATGACGACGGTGCAGAACCCGGCGCTGCACGCCGAGCGGACGTTCTACGGCGTCCTCCGCGTCGAGCAGAACGGCCCGCTGCACGTCTTCGCGCACGGCACGACCGTCCACGGGATCGAGAGCTTCGCGCCCGGCCGGCGCGACGTGCCGCTCAGCTACTACATCCGGCGCGGGCCGCTGGGGCAGATCTTCCGGCAGCTTCCGCAGCGGCCGAGGAGCGTCGCCGTCGTCGGGCTCGGCGCCGGCACGACCGCGGCCTACGGCCGCCCGGGCGACACCTTCACCTTCTACGAGATCAACCGCGCGGTCGTGCGGATCGCGTCCAACCCGAAGTGGTTCACGTTCCTGGACGACTCGAAGGCCGACATCCGGATCCGGATCGGCGACGGCCGTCTCGAGATCGCCAAGGCGCCCGACGCGAGCTACGACCTGATCGTCCTCGACGCGTTCAGCTCCGACTCGGTGCCCGTCCACTTGCTGACGCGCGACGCGGTGCAGGTCTACCTTCGCAAGCTGCGTCCGGGCGGGCTGATCGCGTTCCACATCTCGAACCGCTACCTCGACCTCGAGCCGGTGATCGAGGGGATCGACCAGTCGCTCGGGCTCGCGGGGCTCTCGGAGCGCTTCCTCGTAACGGAGGCCGACGCGCGCCGCGGCGAGTCGAGCTCGACCTGGGTCGTCATCGCGCGCGACCGCGCCGACCTCGCCCGCTTCGCGCACGACCCGCGCTGGAAGCCCGTCCGCCGCGACCCCGGCCTCCGCGTCTGGACGGACGAGTTCTCGAACATCCTCAGCGTCATCCGCTGGAACGGTTGATCCGTGGGGGACCCCCTGGTTCCCCCACGAGCCCCCTCCTTGCCGGCGTCTGCGGCGGTTCCTACGGTTGCGGAGCCGCCCGCTCGCGCGCCGCTGCGGGCGTTGCCTCTCCTTGCTTAGCCTCCCGCCGGGCTAAGCCCGGCTCCGGCGGCGAGGCGCAGTGGCCTCCGACGGGGGAGAAAGCGGAAGCGCCCCACGAGGGGGCGCTTCCGGTCGTGGGTCAGGAGCCCTTCTAGGCGGCGAGCGCGGGAGCCGACTCGGGAGCGGCCTCGGGCCGAGCCTCGTGCTCGAGGCGCGGCAGCCACTCGAGCCAGCGCGGGAGGTACCAGTTCTTCTCGCCGAGGAGCTTCATCGTCGCGGGCAGGAGCACCGCCCGGACGATGGTCGCGTCGATCAGGACGGCGGCGGCGAGACCGACGCCCATCTGCTTCATGTCGACGAGCGGGAGCGTCGCGAAGATCCCGAACGCGCCGACCATGACGACCGCTGCGCTGGTGACGACGCCGGCGGTGGTCTTGATCCCGTGCGCCACCGCATCCTCCGTCTTCATCCCGCGGTCGTAAGCCTCTCGGACGCGGCTCAGGATGAACACGTGGTAGTCCATCGAGAGCCCGAAGAGGATCACGAACAGGAAGATCGGGAGCCAGTAGGCGACGCCGCCGTAGCTCTGGAAGTTGAGCAGGTTCTCGCCCCAGCCCCACTGGAACACGGCCACGAGCACGCCGTACGCGGCGCCGACCGACAGCAGGTTCAGGACGATCGCCTTCAGCGCGACGACGATCGAGCGGAAGGACACGAGCAGAAGCAGGAACGCGAGCGTGAGGACGAACGCGAACACGATCGGCCACTTCCGCTTCAGCAGCGAGCTGTCGTCGTACGTGATCGCCGTCTGCCCGGTGACCGCGTAGGTCGCGCCGGGGACCTTCCCGACCGTCGCCGGGAGGACGTCGTTCCGGAGCGTCTGCAGCGCGGCGTTCGACTTCGCGTCGGTTCCGCCGCCGGCGAGCGGGATCGTCACCCGCGCGACGGTGTGCGACGGGTTGATCGCGACGTCGATCGGGCCGTGCATCTGGCCGCTCGCGAGGGCGCGCGCCCGCAGGTCGTTGATCGCGTTCTTCGTGTCCGCCGAGTCGGTGTCGGCCTTGATCGCCACGACAGCCGGGCTGTCGCCGCCGGGGAAGGCCTCGCGGACCTTGTTGATCGTCTGGACGGTCGGCCAGCTCTTCGGCACGGAGTCGAAGCCCATCTGGCCGGTGTGGATGTGCAGGACCGGCAGCGTCATCGCGACGAGCACGGCGCCGGCAGCGAGCGCTGCCAGGCCCGGCCGCTTGAGCGCGGGGGTCAGGATCGCCGACCAGAACCGGTTCTCGCCGCTCTGCCGGCGGAGCCGCTTCAGGATCGGGATGCGGCCCTTCTCGACGCGGTCGCCGAGCTTCGAGAGCAGCGCCGGCAGCACCGTCAGCGAGCCGATCATCGCGATGCCGACGACCATGATCGTCGCGATCCCGAACGACAGGTACACCTTGTCGCCCGAGAGCAGCATCCCGGCCATGGCCACGATCACGGTCACGCCCGAGATCAGCACCGAGCGGCCCGACGTGGCGGCGGCCGCCTCGAGCGCGGCGCGGTGGCCCTTGCCGGCCGCCCGCTCTTCGCGCTCGCGCTTGAGGTAGAACAGCGAGTAGTCGACGCCGACCGCGAGCCCGACGAGCAGGATCACGGCGCTGACGTTCTGGTCCATCGGGACCCACATGCTCGCGACCGAGACGAGCCCGATCGTTGCCGCAACGGCGGTGAGCGCGACGACGATCGGCACGGTCGCCGCGACGATGGCGCCGAACACGAGCAGGAGGACGATCAGCGTGAGCGGGATCGACCGCTCGCCAGCCTGCTTGAGCTGGCTGTCGAACGCCTTCGAGATCGCCTTGTCCGAGCTGACCGCGCCGGCCTCGCCGACGAAGAAGTCACGGTGATCAGCGCCGACGCGGTTCGTGGCCGCGACGATCGGGTCGATGTGGTTCTCGGCCTCGTCCAGGCTGCCCTTCATCTCCCAGGTGACCATGACGGTGCGGCCGTCCTTGGAGACCTGGTCGGCGTGGGCGGGGTCGTAGGGCGAGCGGACGTCGTGGACGAGCGGATGGCCGCGCACCGCGGAGATCTCGTCGCGGACGACCGCGCGGAACGCCGGATCGGTCGCCTTCAGCTTCGAGCTGGAGATCACGACGATCTCGCTCTGCGGCTCGGCCTTGAAGCCGGCCCGCTCGAGGATCTGGTCGGCCCGGTGCGACTGGCCGACGTTCTCGTCCTGGCTGGACATGGTCTTCATACCCATGTTCATGCCGAACACGAGGGACGCGGCCACGAACACGAGCCAGCCGAAGACCGCGGTCTTCCAGTGGCTCGCGCTCCAGCGCCCCATGCGGGCGGCGATGTTGTTCGAGCGTTTCAAGGGTGACATTGCGTGGGCTCCTTCTAAGTGGGGATGGCCGCAGACTCGCAGCGGCGGCTCGCGCCCGACACAGGGCAGGCCCGCCTTTCGAGGTGCGGCTTTCCGTACTCGTCGTGCACCGGTCGAGCCTCGCCGAAGGCGCTCGACGCGACCATCGGGGATGACCCCGAACGAGCCCGGACTACTGCCTTAGGAAGGCGAGCACGGCGAGCACGCGGCGGTGGTCCTCGGGCGTCGCCGTCAGGCCGAGCTTCGAGAAGATGCTCGTCACGTGCTTCTCGACCGCGCGCAGCGTGATGAAGAGCCGCTGCCCGATCGCGTCGTTCGACCGCCCCTCGGCCATCAGCTCGAGCACCTCGCGCTCGCGCGGCGTCAGCTCCTCGAGCGGGTCGGCCTTGCGTCGCCGGCCGACGAGCTGGCTCACGACCGCCGGGTCGAGCACCGAGCCGCCCTGCGCGACGCGCCGCACCGCGGACGTAAACTCCTCGATGTCGGAGACGCGATCCTTGAGCAGGTAGCCGACGCCCTCCGCACTCTCGCCGAGGAGCGTCATCGCGTAGGCCGGCTCGACGTACTGCGAGAGCACGAGCACGCCCACGTCGGGCTGGCGCTCGCGGATCTTCTGCGCCGCCTGGAGTCCCTCGTCCGTCTGGGTCGGCGGCATCCGGATGTCGGTGATGGCCACGTCCGGCTTGTGCATGGCGACGAGCCGGACGAGGTCGTCGGCGGTGCCGGCCTGCGCGACCACCTCGAAGCCCGCGTCGCCGAGGAGGCGCGCGATCCCTTCCCGCAGCAGCACCGAGTCCTCGGCAAGCGCGACTCGGAGCGGCTGGTCCCCGTCCCCGTCCGCCGCGGCCGGAATGGTCGCAGGGCCACCGCCGGTCGGTGCGTGCACCGTGCGCGGGGCGGTCGGCCCGAGGTCGGCCTCGCGGAGCGGGGGGAAGCTGGTCTCGAGCCCCGGCGCGACGACCTGGAAGATCCGCTCGCCCTGGGGGAGGCCCTTGAGCTCGTGCTCGCCGAGATCCTGGAGCTCGGTGCCGCCGAGGTCGACGCCGTAGAGCGCCTCGCGCATCGCGGCCGAGACGAGCACCTGGCCGCCGTGGCCGGAGCGGCAGATCCGAGCGGCGCGGTGGACGTCGAGGCCGTAGTACGTGTCGTCGGCGAGGACCGGCCGCCCGGTGTGCATCCCCATCCGGACGCGGACGGCGGTGCCTTGGGGCCAGTCTTCGGCGGCGAGCGCCCGCTGCGCGTCGAGCGCGGCGGCCAGCGCGGAGCTCGGGTCACCGAACGCGATGAAGAACTCGTCGGCGCGGCAGTCGACCTCGTGGCCGCCCGCCTCCGCGACCGCCTCGCGTATGAGCCGGCGGTGGTCGGAGAGAACCTGCGCGTAGCCTTCGCCGAGCTTCTGGACGAGGCCCGTCGAGCTCTCGATGTCCGAGAAGAGAAGGGTGACGTCGCCGCTCGGGGGGCTGCTCACGGTTGTCCAGTCTACGGCGGTCGATCGGTGCGGCCCACCCTCTTGAAAAAGAGCGGCTCGCGCGTGTCACCCTCGATTCGAGACCGTTCCCGATGAAGCTCGCCGCCCGGGAACCGGCCGATCGTCGACACGTGGATCGAGGCCGTCGGCGCGCCGCTCCCGACGGAGACGTACCGCGTTCAGCTCTGGGCCGGCGGCCGGCTCCTCAAGACGCTGAGCGTGCCGGTCCGGTAACTCGGTCGGTATCGCCGCCGTGGCGCTCGATCAGAGCGCGCGAGAGCTCGCGCTGGCAGCGGACGAGCTCGAGGCGGTTCCGCTCGAGCGCGCGCTTGCCCGCGCCGCGCTCGCGGAGCGCCTGACGCTCGACCACCAGCGCCCGGATCCGCAAACCAAGGGTCTCGACGGAGTTCTCGTCCATGACGGGCCGCGGCGCGAGGTCTTCGCCGCGCAGCCCGCCGCTCCTGCTCGGCTTCAGGCGCCGTCGAGGTCGCGGCGCACGCGGCTGCGTACCGTCGCTACGTCGTATAGGAGCGCTGCGGAGAAGCCCGCGAGGACGACCCACTCGACGGCGACGATCGGGACGACGGCCGCGGCATGGCCTGCGTAGGCCCGGTAGGCGCCGAGTCCGACCGAGCCGAACGCGAGCAGCACGAACACGCCGATCGCGCCGTAGTCGGTCCACTCGTACTGCGGGTGCCACCACTTGTCGGGACGGGTGCGGGCACGCGTCTTCTCCCAGCTGAAGACCCGGGACGGCAGCGCGGGATGCGCCTCGCGGACCGCGTCCTCCAGCTTCTCGAGGTAGACGCCGACCCGCATCAGCCCGGAGGCGCGTCCTGCCCACTGGATCAGGACGACGAGGCTGAGGAGCGGGACGACGCCGAGGAACGCGATCGCCACGAGCAGCCGGTCGTCCCAGACGTTGAAGGCGCCCGCGATGACGACGCCGACCGCGGTCGCGCCGAGGGCGAGCGTCTGCTGCTGCGCGGCGGCTTCGGCCAGCACCTCAGCCCGGTGCGCCTCGTACTCGACGAGGACGGCGTCCACCCAGTGCGCTACCGGCCGCCTCTCCACCAGGCAACGGTAGCGCTCAGGCGACCGGAATCTCGGCGCGCACGCGAGTCCCCTCGCCCGGCCGGCTGTCGACCTCGAGGCGGCCCTGGAGGGCCTCGACTCGGTCGGCCAACCCGCGCAGGCCCGAGCCCAGCGAAGGATCGGCACCGCCGACACCGTCGTCGGCGACCTCGACGACCGCGTAGCCGTCCTCGCGGCCGATGCGCACCTCGACCGATGAGGCCTCGGCGTACTTCGCCACGTTGGCCAGAGCCTCCGAGACGACGTAGAACGCGGCAGCCTCGACCGACGGGGGGAGCCGGCCGTCCAGGGACGACTCGACCTCGACCGGAACCGGCGCTCGGTGGACGAGCGTCTCGAGCGCCGGCTCCAAACCGCGCTCCGTCAGCACGGCCGGGTGGATGCCGCGGGCCAGCTCGCGGAGCTCCTCCAGAGCGTGCGCGAGCTCGGTGGTAGCGCCGCCCAGCAGCTCGTCGGCCGCGTCCGGGTCCTGGCGTACGCGTGACCGCGCGAGCCGCAGCGAGAGCGAGAGCGCGACCAGCCGCTGCTGCGCGCCGTCGTGGAGGTTGCGCTCGAGCCGCCGGCGCTCGGCGTCGCCGGCCTCGACGATCCGGGCGCGCGAGGCCTGCAGCTCGGCCAGCCGCGTGCGGAGCTCGCTCTGGAGCCGGTCGAGCTCGGCCTCGGCCTGCTTCCGCTCGGTGATGTCGCGGACGATGATCACGACCTCGTCCTCGCCGCTCCGGACGATCCGGCTCTCGACGTCGCGCAGGCCGCGGCTCCGCTGGATCCGGTACTCGACGGTGACAATCGTGCCCGTCTCGAGCGCGCGCCGGACGCCGTCCATCAGGATCTCCGCAATCGGTCCCGGGAGCACCTCCGGGATCGAGCTCCGGTTCAGCTCCTCCGGCGGGAGGACGAGATCCTCGGGGATCGCGGCGCTGTGGTCGAGGTAGCGGCCCTCGCGGTCGACGCGGTACATGTTGTCCGGGATCGCGTCGAGGAGGGCGCGCATCCGCTGCTCGCTCGCGCGCAGCTGGTGCAGCCGCCGCTCCTGCTCGAGCCGCAGGCCCATCGCCGCCGCGGTGTCGGTCAGCAGCTGCTGCTCGCTGTGGAGCCCGGCGTCGTGGACGAGCGCCGCGACCGGCGCGCCGTCGACGTGGATCGGCGTCACCGAGCGCGTCTCGCTCGGCTCGGGTAGGTCGCGCGGCCGCCACTCCGCGTCGACGTAACGCCCTCGTTCGGGCACCCAGTACGCCAGCTCGAGCGACGGGTCGTGGAGGATCCGGCGGAGGACGCCCTCGGTCTCGGCCAGCGTCCGGTCCTGTGGCACGTCGACGAGCAGGCGACCGACCTCGGCGCGCGCGAGCCGGCTCCGCAGCAGGCCCGCGAGGACGGCGATCGGCACCGACACGAACGCCGTCAGCGCGACGTCGAAGACGATCGTCGACGCGTGGTTCGAGATCGCGCCCGCCGCGAAGCCGAGCGCGAGCAGCGCGACCGTCGTGCTCGCGGTCAGCAGGACGGGTGCGAGCACGCGGCGCGAGGCGGGTGTAGCGTCGCGCCAGCGGCGGGCGAGGATCCACATCGCCGCGAGCGCGACCGCGACCGCGATGACACTCGTGACGGCTTGGATCACGTGGCCGATGCCAGCGTGATGCGCGACGTAGAACGTATTCCGCGGACACTCGTCGCATCCCGAATCCGGCCTGCGGAGAAAGAACAGCGGGAGCAGGCCCGCGAGGATCGCGGTCGGGTACGCGACGTACACCGCCGCGCGCTCGAGCCTCGTCTGGAGGCGGCCGTACGGGTACGAGACGACGAGGTGGATGAAGACGGCGAGGAAGAGCCCGCCGACCGCGCTCGAGATCGTGAACGGCCAGGCGCCGTTCGCCTCGGCGCCCGCGCCGAGGAACCACGTGAAGCCGACGGCGAGCAGAAGGCGGCCGGTGCGGTTGTCGGGCCGGCGAGCCGACGCGACGAGGCCGCTCGCGATGAACGACCAGCCGACGAGGAGGCCGAGCGCGATCTGGAGGATCGGCCGCTCCTCGTGGTTGCTCGTCGCGGTCAGCGCGATCGCGATTCCGCCGACGGCGAGGGCGGCTGCGCAGACGAGGATCCAGGCCCGGCGCGACGCGATCAATCGAGCAGTGCCGAGAGAGCGGCCCCGGAGAGCTCCGCCTTCGGCACGAATCCGCGCGCCCCCGACTGCTCGACGAGCGGGCCGAAGTCGGCCGCGTCCCGGCTCGAGGTCAGGATCACCACGGGGGAGCCGCCGTTCGTCGTCGCCAGCCGCCGCGCGACCTCGAACCCGTCGAAGTCGGGCAGCTGCACGTCGAGCAGGACGACGTCGGGACGGAGCGCCTGTGCGGCCCGAACCGCCGAGTCTCCGTCCTCCGCCTCGCCGACGACCTCGAACCCCTCGGCCTGGAGCAGCACCCTTGCCGTCGAGCGGAAGCTGGGGTGATCGTCGACGATCAGGATGGTCGGCACGTGCGCATCCTGGCATAGGTCGCGAATCGTGGCCATACGGTTAACCGCACACCTTGAGTGCGTCTAACGAGAAGCCCGCGCGGCCGGTTTCCGGCGCCGTCGCCCGCGCTTCCGGGGGTGCGCGTCGGCGAGCGGGATCTCGACCACGAAGGTCGAGCCGGCGCCGTCGTGCGGCTCGACCCAGATCTTCCCGTTCACGCGGCGGACGAGCTCGCGGCAGATGTAGAGGCCGAGGCCGGTTCCGCCGATCCCGCGGGTCATGTTGGGATCGAGGCGGTAGAACTTCTCGAAGATCCGCGTGCGCTCGTTCTCGGGGACGCCGAGCCCCGGGTCGTGGACGGCGAAGCGCAGCATCGCGCCCTGCGGCTCGAGCTCCAGCTCCACGCGGCCGCCGTCCGGCGAGTACTTGACTGCGTTCTCGACGAGGTTCACGAGCACTTGCCGGAGCTGGCCGTGGTCGGCCGCCACCCACGGCAGCCGGGCCGGCGCGCGCAGCGAGAGCTCGATCGCCTCCGGAAGGTGCGTGCGCGCGGCGTCGAGGACGCTCTCCGCGAGCTCGCGCGGGTCGCACTGCTCGATCGAGACCTGGAGCTCGCCGGAGTCGAGGTGGCTCGCGAGCAGGAGGTCGTTCACGATCTCGGCGAGGCGGTTCGACTCGTCGGCGATCACGTCGAGGAGGCGCAGGCGCACGTCCTCCTCGAGCTCGATGTCGCGGCGCCGGACGGTCATCGCCGAGCCGTAGATCGCGGCGAGCGGCGTCCGCAGCTCGTGCGAGACGGTGGCGACGAAGTCGGTCTTCATCCGCTCGAGCTTGCGCTCCTCGGTCAGGTCGCGGAACGCGTAGACGACGCCGTCGTCGATCGCGACCCCCGCGATCGAGAGCCAGATCTCCCGCTCGCTCACCTCGAGCGGGAGGGTCTCGGGGCGAGGCGCCGCGGGCCCGGGCGCGTCGGCGACCGGGATGTGCGGGCGCAGCTGCTTCCAGCCGGGAACCGCCTCGGCGGCCGACCGGCCGAGCACGGACTGCACCCCGAGGCCGGTGATCGCCTCGGCCGCCGGGTTCCAGAGCCGGACGACGTCCTCGCCGTCGACCATGAACACGCCGTCGCCGACGGACGCGAGCACCCGGGCCGCCTGCGCGCGCTCCTCGGCCTGGCGGTAGAGCTGCGCGTTGTCGATCGCGGTCGCCGCGCGGCGAGCGAGGTCCTCCGCGAGGCGGAGGTCTGCCTCGTCGAACCGACGACCCGACTCGGCCGCGACGAACGTGATCGCCCCGAGCGTCCGCCCGCGCGCGGTCAGCGGGACGCAGAGCCACGACCGGAGCGCGAGCTCGCGGATCAGGTCGAGGTGGAGCTCGTCCCGCGCGTTCGCGACGAGCAGCTCGTCCGCGATCTCCGGGATCAGCTCCGAGCGGCCGGTGCGGACGACGGAGGCCACGCCGATCGGCGCGTCGGGGTCGGGCGGGTAGCGCTCCTGGAGCTCGAGGACGAACTTCAGCTTCGAGGGGTTGGAGTGCACGACCGCGATCTCGCGGAGCGAGCCGTCGTCGTCGAGGACGTGGACGGCGCACCAGTCGCCCATCCGGGGCACCGCGAGCTGCGCGACCTGCGCGAGCGTGCGCCGGTAGTCGAGCGAGGTCCCGAGGACCGCGCTCGCCTCGAGGATCAGGACCTGCGCGTCCTCGGCGCGCTTGCGGTCGTGGATGTCGGTGCAGGTCCCGACCCAACCGATCACCTCGCCGTCCGGCGAGCGCTGCGGCAGCGAGCGCGCGAGGTGCCAGCGGTAGGTGCCGTCGGCCCGCCGCATCCGGTACTCGGTCTCGAAGAGCGTGCCCGACCGCAGCGCCGCCTCCCAGAGCTCGGTCGTGCGCTGGAGGTCGTCGGGGTGAAGCGTGATGAGCCACCCGTCGTGCGCGGTCTCCGCGAGGGTGAGGCCGCTGAACGCGACCCAGCCCTCGTTGACGTAGTCGGCTACGCCGTCAGGCCCGGCCGTCCACACGATCTGCGGCATCGCGTCCGCGAGGCTCCGGTAGCGCTCCTCGCTCCGCGCCTCGAGCTCGGCGACCTGCGCCTGCCGCAGCAGCTCCTCCTGGCGCCCGAGCTCCTGGCGCTGCTCGTGGAGCTCGAGGAAGACGCTGACCTTCGACCGCAGGATGTCGGCGTCGATCGGCTTGAAGATGTAGTCGACGGCGCCGGTCTCGTAGCCGCGGAAGACGTGCGTGCGGTCCTTGCTGATCGCCGTTAGGAACAGGATCGGGACGTGCCGGGTCGCCTCGCGATGCTTGATCATCCGGGCGACCTCGAAGCCGTCGAGCCCGGGCATCTGGACGTCGAGGAGGATGACCGCGAACTCCTCCTTGAGCAGGTGCCGCAGCGCCTCCTCGCCCGAGGTCGCGGAGACGAGCCGGCGGCCGAGCGGCTCCAGGCTCGCCTCCAGCGCGAGCAGGTTCTCCGGCCGGTCGTCGACGAGGAGGATGCTGCTCACGACGCCACCTCGGCTCCGGCCAGGCAGCGCGCCGCCACGAACGGGCCGATCTCCTCGAGCGGCAGGACGGTCGGTGCGCCGGCCGCGATCGCCGCGTCGGGCATCGCGCGCCGCTCCGCGGTCGCCGGGTCCTGGACGATCGCGAGTCCGCCGCGGTCGGCGATCCGCGCGAGGCCCGCGGCGCCGTCCTCGTTCGCGCCGGTCAGGACGATGCCGATCACACGCTCACCGTAGGCGTCCGCGGCCGACTCGAACAGGACGTCGATCGACGGCCGCGCGTGCTGCACGCGCTGGTCGGTGGAGAGCGCGAAGCTGCCGCGCTCGACGAGCAGGTGGTAGTCGGGCGGCGCGAGGTAGACGTGCCGCGGCTCGATCGCGTCCTTGTCGTCGACCTCGCGCACCGGCCGGCCGACGACGCGCTGGAGCATGGCCTCGAGCCCACGGTCGAGCGAATCGGGGCTTCGGTGCAACGCGACCGCGATCGGCGCGTCGACCTCCTCCGGGAGGTGAGCGAGCAGCCGGCGGAGGGCGTCGAAGCCGCCCCAGGAGCCGCCGATCGCGATCAGCTCGCAGCTCATCGCACCTTCCTGTAGATGCGCTCGTCGGCGTCCAAAGCCTCGTACGCGTCCTCGAACGGTGTGAACCGGATCGTCTCGCGGTGCCCGAGCGCGAGCACGCCGAACCGGGCGAGGCTCTCGTGGAAGAGCTCGTGCACGCGCGCCTGGAGCGAGCGGTCGAAGTAGATGAGCACGTTGCGGCACACGACCACGTTGAACTCGTTGAACGAGCGGTCGGAGACGAGGTTGTGCTGCGCGAAGACGACGTTCTCGACGAGCGAGGGCGAGAACCGCGCGCCGTCGTAGGCGGCGACGTAGTACTCGGAGAAGGCCGTCTTCCCGCCGGCGCGGATGTAGTTGCTCGTGTACTCGCGCATCTTGTCGAGCGGGAAGACGCCGGCCCTCGCGCGCGCGAGGACCTCCTCGTTGATGTCGGTCGCGTAGATCCGCGTCCGGTCGTAGACGCCCTCCTCGGCGAGCAGGATCGCGAGCGAGTACACCTCCTCGCCGGTCGAGCAGCCGGCGTTCCAGATCCGCGTGAAGGGATAGGTGCGCAGGAGCGGCACGACCTTCTCGCGGAACGCTACGTAGAACGACGGGTCGCGGAACATCGCCGTGACGTTGATCGAGAGGTCGAGCAGGAGCCGCTCCATGCAGTCGGGGTCGTGGAGGACGCGCTCCTGGAGCCCCGAGACGCTCCGGAGCCCCTCCGCGTGGATCCGCCGCCAGAGCCGCCGCTTGAGCGACGCGTAGGCGTACTCGCGGAAGTCGAACCCGTAGCGGCGGAAGATCGCCTCGAGCAGGACGTCGATCTCGATCCGCTCGAGGTCGTCGTGCGCGGCGGCGCTCGCCGCCTCCTCGGGCTTCGCTACCGGTAGAGCCACACGCGCATCAAGCTCAGCAGCTGGTCGGTGTCGACCGGCTTGGTGATGTAGTCGGAGGCGCCGGCCGCGACGCTCTTCTCGCGGTCGCCCTTCATCGCCTTCGCGGTCAGCGAGATGATCGGCAGCTTCGCGAGCTTCTTGCGGCTCCGAATGGAGCGGATCGCCTCGTAGCCGTCGAGCTCCGGCATCATGATGTCCATCAAGACGAGGTCGACGTCAGGGTTCGCGTCGAGCGCGTCGAGCCCCTCCCGTCCGTTCTCCGCGTAGACGACCTCCATCCCGTTCGCCTCGAGGGCGCTCGCGAGCGCGAAGACGTTCCGCACGTCGTCGTCGACGATCAGGATCTTCTTGCCCTGGAAGATCGCCTCCGTCGAGTGGAGCTGCTCGAGCATCCGGCGCTTCGCCTTCGGCAGCCGCGACTCGACGCGGTGGAGGAAGAGCGAGGTCTCGTCGAGGAGCCGCTCGGGCGACGACGCGTCCTTGACGATGATCGTCTCCGCGTAGCGCTTGAGCTTCGTCTCCTCGCGCCGGGTCAGCTCCTTGCCGGTGTAGACGATGATCGGCAAGTCGCCGAACCGTTCGTCGCCCTTGACCTTCTCGAGCAGGTCGAAGCCGGTCGTCTTCGGGAGCTTGAGGTCGAGCACCATGCAGTCGAAGCGCTGCTCGTCGAGCGCCGCGAGCGCCTCCTCGCTCGACGCGACCGCGGTGACGCTCACGTCGCGGCCGCCGACGAGCTCGACGATCGACTGCCGCTCGCGCTCGTCGTCCTCGACCACGAGCAGGCTCTTCACGCGGCGATCGATGAAGCTGGCCATCTCCTCGAACGCGGCGGCGAGGGTGTCGGCCGCGACGGGCTTCTCGAGGAACGCGACCGCTCCAGCGCGCCTGGCCCGCTGGCGGCTGCCGTTCGTGTCCGTGCCCGAGACGATGTGGACCGGGATGTGGCGCGTGTCCGGGTGGCGCTTGAGCTGCGCGAGTACCGTCCAGCCGTCCATGACCGGAAGCTGCATGTCGAGGATGACCCCGTCCGGCTTCAGCTCGCGCGCCAGCGCGAGGCCCGTGTCGCCGCGGAGCGCCACGACGCCTTTGAAGCCGCGCTCGCGGGCGACGTCGAGGAGCGTCCGGGCGAAGTCGGTGTCGTCCTCCACGATCAGGACGACCCGGTCGCCCGCCTGGACCTCCTCGCGGTCGTCGCGCACGTCGCTCGGGAGGAGCATCGCCGGGTCGAGCTCGCGGTCGTAGTCGGCGATCGGGGCGCTGGGCGAGAACGCGAGCGCCGCCTCGTCGAGCGGCTCGGCGTAGTCCGGCCGCGGCTTGTAGACGCCCGGCAGGTAGAGCGCGAACGTGCTCCCCCTGCCGGGCGCGGAGACGACGCGAATCTCGCCGCCGAGGAGGCGCGCGATCTCACGGCTGATCGAGAGCCCGAGCCCGGTGCCGCCGTAGCGCCGGCTCGTCGTCCCGTCGGCCTGCTGGAACGCCTCGAAGATGAGGCGCAGCTTGTCCTCGGCGATCCCGATCCCGGTGTCGACGACCGAGAACGAGACGACCGTCTCGGCTGAGGCGAGGCTCTCGCTCGCGAACCGGACGTCGTCGCCCGCGACGCTGATCTGGAGCCGCACCGAGCCCTCGTCGGTGAACTTGACCGCGTTCGAGAGCAGGTTCTTCAGGATCTGCTGGAGCCGCTGCTCGTCGGTGACGATCGTCGGCGGGACGTTCGCGCCCGTGACCTCGACCGCGAACTCGAGCGCCTTCTCCTCGGCCAGCGGGCGGAACGTCCGCTCGGCGAACTCGCGCACGTCGGAGAGCTGCACCTCGCCCGGCCGGACCTCCATCTTCCCGGCCTCGACCTTCGAGAGGTCGAGGATGTCGTTGATCAGGTCGAGGAGGTCGCTGCCCGCGGAATAGATCGTCCGCGAGTACTCGATTTGCTTCCCGGTGAGGTTCTGGTCGGCGTTGTCCCCGAGCAGCTTCGCGAGGATGAGCAGCGAGTTGAGCGGCGTCCGCAGCTCGTGGGACATGTTCGCGAGGAACTCGGACTTGTAGCGCGACGAGAGCGCGAGCTGCTCCGCCTTCTCCTCGAGCGCCGCCCGCGCGAGCTCGACCTCGCGGTTCTTCACCTCGATTCGCGCGTTCTGCTCGGCGAGCTGCTGCGCCTTCTCCTCGAGCTCCTCGTTCGTCTGCTGGAGCTCCTCCTGCTGCGTCTGGAGCAGCTCCTCGGAGGCCTTGAGCGTCTGCGCCTGCTGCTCGAGCTCGACGTTCGAGCGCCGCAGCTCCTCCTGCTGCGCTTGGAGCTCCTCTTGGCGCTCCTGCAGCTCGAGCGTCAGGGTCTGCGACTGCTCGAGCAGCTCCTCGGTGCGCATGTTCTGCGCGATCACGTTGAGGACGACGCCGATCGACTCCTGGAGCTGGTCGAGGAACGCCTGGTGCACCTCGTTGAAACGGTGGAACGACGCCAGCTCGAGCACGGCCATCACCTGGCCCTCGAACAGGACGGGCATGACGATCACGTTGTGCGGCGCCGCCTCGCCGAGGCCGGACCCGATCCGGATGTAGTCCTCCGGCGCCTCGGTCACGAGGATCGACGTCTTCTCGAGCGCCGCCTGGCCGACGAGGCCCTCGCCCAGCTTGAACCGGTTCGCGACGCCCTTGCGCTGCTTGTACGCGTAGCTCGCGATCAGGCGCAGGAGCGGATCGTCGCCGCTCGTGTCCATGATGAAGAACGCGCCGTGGTGCGCCCCGACGAGCGGCGTCAGCTCGCTCATGATCATGTGCGAGACGGTCTCGAGGTCGCGCTCGCCCTGCATCATCCCGGTGAAGCGGGCGAGGTTCGAGTTGAGCCAGTCCTGATCGGCGTTCCGCGCCGTCGTCTCGGCGAGGTTGCGGATCATCTGGTTGATGTTGTCTTTGAGCTCCGCGACCTCGCCCTGCGCCTCGACGCCGATCTCGCGGGTCAGGTCACCTTGGGTCACTGCTGTAGAGACTTCGGCAATGGCGCGGACTTGCGTCGTGAGGCTCGCGGCCATGAAGTTCACGTTGTCGGTCAGGTCCTTCCAGGTGCCGGAGACGCCCTTGACCTGCGCCTGGCCGCCGAGGATGCCCTCGGTGCCGACCTCGCGCGCGACGCGCGTGACCTCGTCCGCGAAGGACGAGAGCTGGTCGACCATCGTGTTGATCGTCTCCTTGAGCTGGAGCACCTCGCCGCGCGCGTCGACCGTGATCTTTCGGGACAGGTCGCCGTTCGCGACCGCGGTCGTGACGTCGGCGATGTTCCGGACCTGGCTCGTCAGGTTCCCCGCGAGCGTGTTCACGTTGTCGGTCAGGTCCTTCCACGTGCCGGAGACGCCCTTCACGACCGCCTGACCGCCGAGGCGACCCTCGGTGCCGACCTCGCGCGCGACGCGCGTGACCTCGTCCGCGAAGGACGAGAGCTGGTCGACCATCGTGTTGATCGTGTTCTTCAGCTCGAGGACCTCGCCGCGCGCGTCGACCGTGATCTTCTTGGAAAGGTCGCCCGTCGCCACGGCGGTCGTCACCTGTGCGATCGCGCGCACCTGATCGGTCAGGTTCGAGGCCATGAAGTTCACGTTCTCGGTCAGGCCCTTCCAGGTGCCCTCGACGCCCTCGACGGTCGCCTGTCCGCCGAGCCGGCCCTCGGTGCCGACCTCGCGGGCGACGCGCGTGACCTCGGCTGCGAACGACCGCAGCTGGTCGACCATCGTGTTGATCGTGTCCTTCAGCTCGAGGATCTCGCCGCGGACGTCGACCGTGATCTTCTTCGACAGGTCGCCGTTGGCCACGGCGGTCGTGACCTCGGCGATGTTCCGCACCTGGCCGGTGAGGTTTCCGGCGAGCGTGTTCACGTTGTCGGTCAGGCCCTTCCAGACGCCGGAGACGCCCTTGACCTCGGCCTGGCCGCCGAGGCGGCCTTCGGTGCCGACCTCGCGCGCCACGCGCGTCACCTCGTCGGCGAACGAGCGGAGCTGATCGACCATCGTGTTGATCGTGTTCTTCAGCTCGAGGATCTCGCCGCGGACGTCGACCGTGATCTTCTTGGACAGGTCGCCGTTGGCTACGGCCGTGGTGACCTCGGCGATGTTGCGGACCTGGCTCGTCAGGTTCCCGGCGAGCGTGTTCACGTTGTCGGTCAGGCCCTTCCAGACGCCCGAGACGTCCTTCACCTCCGCCTGGCCTCCGAGGATGCCCTCGGTGCCGACCTCGCGGGCGACGCGCGTCACCTCGTCGGCGAACGAGCGCAGCAGGTCGACCATCGTGTTGACGGTGTTCTTGAGCTCGAGCACCTCGCCGCGCGCGTCGACCGTGATCTTCTTGGACAGGTCGCCCGTGGCCACGGCCGTCGTCACCTCGGCGATGTTGCGGACCTGGCTCGTCAGGTTCCCGGCCAGCGTGTTCACGTTGTCGGTGAGGTCCTTCCACGTGCCGGAGACGCCGGTCACCTCGGCCTGACCGCCGAGCCGTCCTTCGGTGCCGACCTCGCGCGCGACACGCGTCACCTCGTCGGCGAACGAGCGCAGCTGGTCGACCATGGTGTTGATCGTGTTCTTGAGCTCGAGGATCTCGCCCTTCGCGTCGACGGTGATCTTCTGGCTCAGGTCGCCGTTCGCGACCGCAGTCGTCACCTGCGCGATGTTCCGCACCTGACCGGTGAGGTTCGACGCCATCGAGTTGACGTTGTCGGTGAGCGCCTTCCAGGTCCCGGCCACGCCCTGCACCTCGGCCTGGCCGCCGAGCTCGCCCTCGGTGCCGACCTCCCGCGCGACGCGGGTGACCTCGTCGGCGAACGCTCCGAGCTGGTCGACCATCGTGTTGATCGTCTCCTTCAGCTCGAGGATCTCGCCGCTCGCGTCGACGGTGATCTTCCGGGACAGGTCGCCGCGGGCCACTGCGGTCGTCACCAGCGCGATGTTCCGGACCTGGCTCGTCAGGTTCCCGGCGAGCGTGTTCACGTTGTCGGTCAGGTCCTTCCAGACCCCTGAGACGCCCTCGACGTTCGCCTGACCGCCGAGGCGCCCCTCGGAGCCCACCTCGCGCGCGACGCGCGTGACCTCGGCCGCGAAGGACCGCAGCTGGTCGACCATCGTGTTCACGGTCGTCTTCAGCTCGGCGACCTCGCCGCGGACGTCGACCGTGATCTTCTTGGACAGGTCCCCGTTCGCCACCGCGGTCGTCACCAGCGCGATGTTCCGGACCTGGCTCGTCAGGTTGCCCGCGAGCGTGTTCACGTTGTCGGTCAGGTCCTTCCAGACGCCCGAGACGCCCTTCACGCGCGCCTGCCCGCCGAGCTTCCCCTCGGTGCCGACCTCGCGCGCGACGCGGGTCACCTCCGCGGCGAACGACGAGAGCTGGTCGACCATCGCGTTCACGGTCGTCCCGATCCGGAGGAACTCGCCGCGAAGCGGCCGTCCCTCGATCGTCAGGGCCATCTTCTGGGACAGGTCGCCTTCCGCCACGGCGCCCAGCACGCGCGCGACCTCGGTCGTCGGCCGGACGAGGTCGTCGATCATCGAGTTGACCGCGTCGACGGACGCGCCCCACGTTCCGCCGACCTCGTCGAGCGACGTGCGCTCGGTCATCCGCCCCTCGCGCCCGATCGTCCGCGACACGCGGCCGAGCTCCTTCGCGAGCCCGTTCTGCTGCGCCGCGAGGCGGTTGAACGCGGTGTTCACCTCGCCGACGATCCCTCCCCGGCGGCCGGAGAGGCGCACCGAGAAGTCGCCCGCCGAGGCCGACTCGAGCGCGTGGAGGAGCGCCTCGAGGTCGGCGGGGTCGACGTGTCCGTTCGAGCCGTCGCGGCTCTGCTGCTTGGGCTTCGTTTCGCTACGGGTGCGGGTGGCCACTGGGCTGGGCTCCTTCGTCACGAGGGGCGTCGAGCGATCTTCATCCTTCGCTAGCGGGGGCGGAAATCATGCGCGTTCCAGGGCTTCCACGAGGTCGTCCCAGAGGTCGTCTACGTCTTCGAGGCCGACGGACAAACGGACCAGGCCCTCCGGGACGCGGTCGCCCTCCCAGCGCGCCCGCGTCTCGATCAGCGACTCGACCCCGCCGAGCGAGGTCGCGTTCGTGATCAAGCGCGTCGCGCGCTCGACGGCCCGCGCGTCACCCAAGACGTCGAACGACAGCAGCCCGCCGAAGCCGCCGCGCATGTAGCGGCCGGCGAGGCCGCCGCCGTCTCCGTCGAGGCCCGGGTACCGGACCCGCTCGATCTTCGGATGGCCCGCGAGTCGCCGCGCCAGCTCGAGCGCCGTCGCCGACTGCCGCTCGACCCGCACGCCGAGCGTCCGCAGGCCCCGGACGAGGAGCCATGCCGCGTCGGGCGCGGCCACGATCCCGGTCCGGCCGCGCAGCTCGCGCAGGCGCTCGGCGTCCTCCTCGCGGGCGCAGACGACGGCGCCGAGCAGCGCGTCCGAGTGGCCGACGAGGTACTTCGTCGCGCTGTGGAGGACGAAGTCGGCGCCGTGCTCGATCGGCCGGAGGAGCAGCGGCGTCGAGGCGGTCGAGTCGACGACGAGCGGGGCGGGGTAGGCGGCCGCCGCCTCGAGATCGGGGAACGTCAGGAACGGGTTCCCGGGCGCCTCGACCCATACGAGCGACGCGCCCTCCGGCGGCGGCCGGGTCTGGTCGAACTCCTCGTACTCGAGCCCCCAGCCGCCGAGCAGGTCGAAGAGCACGCTCGTCCCGTAGTACGCGCCCTCGGCCAGCGCGATTCGCGAGCCCGGCCTGAGCAGCGTCAGGACGAGAGCGGTCGCTGCCGCCGAGCCGGACGGGAAGAGCAGCGCGTGGCCGCCCTCGAGCTCGCCGAGGAGCCGCTCCGCCTCGAGCCCGGTCGGATGGGCGTAGCGCTGGTAGAAGAACGCGCCGACCTCGCCGTCGTCGTAGGCGAACGTCGTCGAGCGGTCGAGCGGGGGCGACACGCCCGCCGCGGGGCCCGGCCGCACGAGCCTCGTGCTGGGCTTCACGCCCGGGAACCGTACCGGCGAAACGGGCTCGCCGCGAGCCCGGGAATCCCTCTTCTCAGTGATACGAGCACTGATGACAACCGTCGAAGTACGGGGCGAACGACCAGCCGGCGGCGCGGCCACGCCCTGACATTCCTTGGAGGTTCCCGACGTGACCGCCAACCCAGCCCCGATGAAGCGAATCGCGACCGTCCTCCTCCCGCTGTGCCTCGTGGCCGCGCTGGCCGCCTCGACCGCGACCGCACGCGCCTCCTCGCTTCGCTTCAGCTTTCTGCCGTCCCGCATGCTCCAGGGCGGCGAGGTCGCGGTCCGCGTCGCTGTGCGGCCGCGCGCCGCGCGCTGCTCGCTGGCGGTGCTCTACCGGGGCGGCGGCACGCAGTCCGGCCTGCCGGCGGTACAGGCGAGGAAGGGCGTGGCGGAGTGGCGCTGGACGGTCCCGCTCGACACCCAGGCCGGGCTCGCCCGCGTGACGGCTTCCTGCAAGGGCGCGGGTCGCGTCACCGCCAAGGTGCTCGTCGTCGGCCAGCTGATCCCGGTCAAGGTGGACGTCGTCAAGCGCGGCTTCTCGATCCGGCCGCTCCCGTACGGCGGCACGACCGTGAGCTACGGACTAATGCTGCACAACGAGTCGAAGAACCAGGATGCGCTCCAGGTGAACGTCCTGGTCAACTTCGTGATGGCCGACAACAAGCTGCTCGGGTCGGAGTCGTCGAACGTCGGCCTGATCCCGGCGGGCGGCGACTACGCCTACGGCGACGAGCTGACCTTCCCCGAGGGGGCGCCGATCGACCGGCTCGAGGTCGTCGTCCAGGTCGGCGCGCACGGCAAGCCCGGTGCGCTGCCGCCGGCGATCGCGAACCTGCGCGTCCTTCCCGATCCGTACGATCCGGGCTTCGTCGGCTCGGTCGAGGGCGAGCTGATCAACGACCAGCCCGCGCTCGAGCTCTGGAACGCGCGCCTCTCGACGGTGGTCTTCGACGCGGCCGGGAACATCCTCGGCGGCGGCACGGGCTACGCGTTCCAGACGCTTCCGCCGGGCACGCGCGAGTTCATCAAGCTGACGATGGGCCTCAAGGCGATCCCGATCACGCGGGCGGCTAGCGCGGTCGTGTCGGTCGATCCGAGCTGGCGCCAGCCAGGCTCCTGAGGCGCAGCCAGATCACAGCCGCGGTCGCGAGCGCCGGAGCGGCGAGCGCGACCGCGGCGGGCCGTACGCCGATCGCGCCTGCGATCGCGCCGTCGGCGAGGCTCGCGAGCGGTCGCAGGCCGAGGAACGCGATCGACCAGAGCGCCATGATCCGGCCGCGCTGCGTCTCGTCGACGCCGAGCTGGAGCTGCGTCGTCGCGCGCGTGTTCGACGCCAGGTAGCCGAAGCCGGCGGCGAACAGGAACGCGAAGCCGACCGCGAGCGAGGGCGCGACCGCGAAGCCGATCATCGCTCCGCCGAGGAGGGTCAGCGTCGCGACGGTGAGTTTCGGCGATCCGGCGCGGCCGGCGACGAGGAACGCGGCCGTCACCGCTCCGGCTCCGAACGCGCCGACGATCAGGCCGGCGAACGTGTCGTGGTGGCCGAACGCGTGGGCGAGCGCCGGAGACTCGGTGTTCACCGGGTCCGACCCGAACCCGGCGGCGAGGACGACCAGCAGCAGGAAGACGAGGCGCGGCTCGCGCCGGAGGAGCGCGAGGCTCTCGCGGAGGCGCGCCTCGCGCGTGCGCCGCTGGGCGCGCGGCCGGATCAGGACGAGCCCGCCGACGAACAGGAGGTACGAGCCGGAGTTGATCAGGAACGCGACCGGGATTCCGAAGGCGGCGATCGCGCCGGCCGCCGCGGTCGGGCCGGCCGCGCGGGCGATGTTGAACGTCATCGAGTTGAGCGCGATCGCGGACTGGAGGTGGTCGGGCGCGACGAGCGAGCTCACGAGCGCCTGCTGCGCAGGCGCCGAGAAGGCGCTCACGACCCCGAGGCCGAGCGCGAAGACGATCACGACCTGGACGCTGGCGGCGCCCGCGAGGGCGAGGATGCCGAGCGTCGCGCTGAGCAGCGTGGCGACCGACTGGCTGACGAGGAGCAGCCGCCGTCGGTCGTACCGGTCGGCCGCGCTGCCCGCCCACGGCGCGAGCAGGAGCACCGGGACGAACTGCGCGAAGTTGAGCACGCCGAGCAGGAACGGGGAGTGCGTGTGGCGGTAGACGAACAGCGCCGCGGCGAGGTTCTGGAACCACGTCCCGCTCGCCGAGAGCGCGTTGCCGGCGAAGTACGGCGCGAAATGGCGTTGGCGCAGGACGTGGAGGGCCGTGCGCGGCCCGGGCGCCGGGCGCGACGGTTCCGGCGGCGGCGGTCGTTCGAGCGCCGAGGTCATGTCGCGATTCCTACCTAGGTGGCGGCAGCCGACGCGTCGGCTGTGGGGCGATGCGCTCCCGCGCTCGTCGCCGCCGCGCGGCCGCAATCCCGCCTCGCGCCTGCAAGCGGCCCTTTCGCCATGTCTCCGACGGCCGCGTCTCGGTGGCAGCCACTGCGCGGACCCGTCCCCAGCGCTCGACCTTCGACGTGCCGCGTTACGCTCCGTCCGTGGCCGCCACGGACGAATCGGCCGAGACCACCGAGGCCAAGCTCGAGCAGCTGCGCTCGCTCCGCGACGAGGCGCGGCACGCGGGAAGCGCGAAGGCGGTCGAGCGGCAGCGCGCGCAGGGGAAGCTCCTCGCGCGCGAGCGGGCCGAGAAGCTCTGCGACCCCGGCTCGTTCGTCGAGCTCGACCGCTACGTCCGCCACCGCGAGTCGAACTTCGGGATGATGGAGCGGCGGCCCTACGGCGACGCGGTCGTCACCGGCTACGGGGCGATCTTCGGCCGCAAGGTCTTCGTCTTCTCGCAGGACTTCACGGTCTTCGGCGGCAGCCTGTCAGAGGTCTTCGCCGAGAAGATCTGCAAGGTCATGGACATGGCCGCGAAGTACGGGTGCCCGGTGATCGGGATCAACGACTCCGGCGGCGCGCGGATCCAGGAGGGCGTCGTCTCGCTCGCCGGCTACGCGGAGATCTTCTGGCGCAACGTCCAGTGCTCGGGCGTGATCCCGCAGATCAGCCTCGTCATGGGCCCTTGCGCCGGCGGCGCCGTCTACTCACCGGCCATAACGGACTTCATCCTCATGGTCGAGGGCTCTTCGTACATGTTCATCACGGGCCCCGACGTGGTGAAGACCGTGACGGGGGAGGAGGTCACCTTCGAGGAGCTCGGCGGTGCGGCCACGCACGCCTCGCGTTCCGGCGTCGCGCACTTCGTCGCGCCCGACGACGAGGCGTGCCTCGAGGACGCCCGCTACCTGCTCTCGTTCCTCCCACAGAACAACCTCGACCCGCCGCCGTACGCGCCTCCCGCGGACCCGGCCGACCGGGAGGACGCGGAGCTGGACACGCTCATCCCGGACACGCCGAACAAGCCGTACGACATGAAGGCCGTGATCGAGCGCGTCGTCGACGACGGCGAGTTCCTCGAGGTGCACGAGCGCTACGCGGAGAACATCGTCTGCGGCTTCGCGCGGCTGGGAGGGCACTCCGTCGGCGTCGTGGGCAACCAGCCAAGGTCCCTTGCCGGCGTGCTCGACATCGACTCGTCCACGAAGGCCGGTCGCTTCGTCCGCACGTGCGACGCCTTCAACATCCCGCTCGTCACGTTCGTCGACGTCCCCGGCTTCCTGCCCGGGACGGCGCAGGAGTGGGGCGGGATCATCCGTCACGGCGCGAAGCTCCTCTACGCCTACGCCGAGGCGACGGTGCCGAAGCTCGCGGTCATCACCCGAAAGGCGTACGGCGGGGCGTACGACGTCATGAGCTCGAAGCACATCCGCGCCGACTTCAACTTCGCCTGGCCGACGGCGGAGGTCGCGGTGATGGGGCCGGAGGGCGCCGTCAACATCGTCTTCCGTCGCGAGCTCGAGGACGCCGGCGATCCGGACGCGCGCCGCGCCGAGCTGATCGCCGACTACAAGGAGCGCTTCGCGAACCCGTACACCGCCGCCGAGCGCGGCTACGTCGACGAGGTGATCGAGCCGCGCCGAACCCGGCCCGTGCTGATCGACGCGCTCGAGACCGCACTCACGAAACGCGAGCCGCGGCCCAAGCGCAAGCACGGGAACATCCCACTGTAGTGCTCTTCGACCCGCCGAGCCACGAGCGCCTGACGGAGACGCCGTGGGACGAGACGCGGGCGCGCGCGGCGATCGCGGAGATCGTCGCCGACGCCGAGGAGGCGTTCGACGCGCGGACGCTCTGGCCGGTGCATCCGCTCGACGAGGTCGAGGAAGGGACGCCGCCGCTCTCGGGCCTCTACCTCGGCGCGAGCGGCGTGATCTGGGCGCTCGCCGAGCTCGGGCATCCTCGGCCGGAGACCGCCGTCGAGCTCTGCGACCGCTACCTCGCCGAGCCCGACGAGAGCGACGCGCCGATCCCGTCGCTCCTGGACGGCGAGGCCGGGATCCTGCTCGTCGCACACGGGCTCGCTCCCGCCGCCTGGCAGGAGGAGCGGCTGCTCGCGGCGGTCGAGGCGAACGCGACGAACCCCACTCGCGAGCTGCTCTGGGGCTCGCCCGGGACGATGCTCGCCGCGGCCGTGATGCACGAGCGGACGGGCGACGAGCGCTGGGCGGAGGCGTGGCGTCGGTCGGCCGAGTGGCTCTGGAACGAGTGGCGCGACGAGGTCTGGGAGCAGGAGATCGAGAAGGGGGGGAGGCGACGCTTCCTCGGCCCGGCGCACGGCTTCGCCGGCAACGTCTACGTCCTCGCGCGCGGCACCCTCCTCGACCCCGACCGGCGGGCGCAGCTCGAGCGCCGAGCCATCGACGTCACCGCGGCTCACGCGCAGCGTGAAGACGACCTCGCGCAGTGGCCGCCGCAACTCGATCGGTCCGACCCGGTGCGGACGCAGTGGTGCCACGGGGCGCCGGGGATGGTCGCGTCGCTCGCGCAGATCGCCCCGGACGACGACGGCCTGACCGAGCTCCTCGTCGCCGGCGGCGAGCTGACTTGGCACGCCGGCCCGCTCGCGAAGGGCGCCGGCCTCTGCCACGGCACCGCGGGGAACGGCTACGCGTTCCTGAAGCTCCTCGAGCGCACGGGCGACGAGCTCTGGCTCGACCGCGCTCGCGCGTTCGCGACGCACGCGATCGAGCAGGTCGAGCGCGCGCGGCGCGAGCACGGCCGCGGCCGGTACGCGCTCTTCACGGGCGACGTCGGCGCGGCGCTCTACCTGCGGAGCTGCATCGCCGCCGACGCGGCGTTTCCGACGCTCGACGTCTGGTAGGCCTGCACTCGGTTCTTCCCGTCGCGCTTCGCGCGGTAGAGGGCCGTGTCGGCGAGCCGACGGAGGTCGCTGCGAGCGACGCCCGCGCTCGCATACGTCGCGACCCCGGCCGAGAAGCAGACGCCGCGCCCGCGGTCGTGCTCGAGCCCGGCGAGCCGCGCGACCACCGTCTCCGCGATCGCGAGCGCCTCGTCCTCGCCGAGCCCGTGCAGGAGCAGCGCGAACTCGTCGCCGCCGAGCCGGAACGCCTCGCCGCCGTGCCGCAGGCAGTCGGCGACCTCGCGCAATACGGCATCGCCGACCGGGTGACCGAAGCTGTCGTTGATCCGCTTGAAGTCGTCGAGGTCGATCAGGCAGAGCGAGAGCGGCTCCCGGCGCGCCTCGGCCCGGTCGAGCTCGACCTCGAGCCGCTCGCCGAAGTGCCGGTGGTTCCCGAGCCCGGTCAGCGGGTCGGTCAGCGCGAGCCGCATCGCCACGAGCGCGCGGTGCACGGAACGCTGGTAGAGCACGATCGCGAGCAGCGGCCCGACGAGCGCCGCGGCGAGGAACGGCGAGCGCTCCCACAGCACGACGAGCATCAGGCTGACCGAGGCCATGATCGCGAAGGGCAGCGTCGTCGCCTGCGTCGTCCGGGCGAGGAGCGGGAGGAACGGCTCCCGCGCCCAGCGCGCGACCACGCCGCTGACGAGCACGATGTTCACGACGTAGAACGCGAACGCGCCGGCCAGGACGGCGAGGACGAGTCCCGAGGCGCCATCCTCGAACAGCGACGCGGCGCCGCCCGCGACCGCGCCGCCGAGCGAGTACGTCGCGCCGTTGTAGACCAGCCGAACGAGCGGCCGCCGCTGCCAGATCTCGAGCAGCGTTCGCGCGAAGAACGCGACGATCGTCGCCGCTGTCCAGCCGTACACGACGCCGGTCCCGACGACGAAGATGGCCACGAGCGAGACGTAGCCGGCCGGGAGGCTCTCCAGCGGGACGGGGAACGCCTCCGCGAGCGTCGCCGCGGCGAGCAGCGCGAGGACGCCGAGGATCGTCCGCCCGGACGGTTCCTCGTCGCCGAACCTGCGAAGCGCCGTGCCCAGCACAGCCGACCCCGCGACGACCACGGGCACGACCACAGGGAGAAGCCGGAGGACCGCGCCTTCGACGCGCTCCTCCGGCCTCGCCCCGTCCCCGTCGCGCTCGAGCGAGCGCGCGGGAGGCCTGTTCACGTCCGTTCTCTTCGCCACTCGGTGGCGCAGCTCTCCCGTCCTGCGCGGACTCACTCTGCGCCGCGCCGCGGCCCCGGTCATCCCCCCTTAGGACAAAGTTCGGGCGGGAGCTACTGGTTCCACTTGTCGGCCGTCTTCTTGCCGTGGCCGGTGCTCTTCGCGCGGACGTCGACGTCGTCCGGCACGCGCGGCGTAGAGCCCGCCTCGCCGACCGGCGCGCGGCCCGGCGGCTGGGGATGCTTCTCCGGATCGAGTCGCTCGGGATGCCGTCGCTGCTCTCGGTTCACCTGGCCCTCCTCGGTCGTTCCGAGGCGGGTCCTGCGCGGGGCCGAGCCGCCCTAAACCGCGACCGAGTCCGGCACGAGCCCGACCTCCTCGGCAAGCGCCGAGACGATCTCCGGGTCGAACTGCGTGCCGGCGCAGCGCTCGAGCTCGGCGAGCGCGTCGGCGGGCTCGAGGCGGCACCGGTAGACGCGCTCCGAGGTCATCGCGTCGAAGGCGTCCGCGACGAAGAGGATCCGCGCGCCGAGCGGGATCTGCTCGCCGGCCTTCCGGTCGGGATAGCCGCGGCCGTCCCAGCGCTCGTGGTGGTGCAGCACCCACTCCGCGACGGGCGTCACGCCGAGCCCTTCGAGCATCCGGAACCCGATCTCGGGGTGCCGCTGGAGGACCGCGCGCTCGTCGTCGGTGAGCGGGGCGGCCTTGCGCAGGAGGTCTTCGGAGATCGCGAGCTTCCCGAGGTCGTGGAGGCTCCCGGCCAGGCGGAGGAGCTCGATCTCCTCCTCGGCGACGCCCATTCGCGCGGCGATTCGGGCTGCCAGCTCGCCGACACGCTTCGAGTGGCTGCCGGTGTACGTGTCGCGAGCGTCGACGGCCTGCGCGAGGCCGGCGGCGGCGCGGTACCGCGCGGCGCGGTCGCGGCTCGCGCCGAGGCGCCTCAGCAGCGGGAGGTCGAGGACGTCCGGCCGGCTTACGTGGACGCGATCCTTGCCGTTCTCCTTCGCGCAGTAGAGCGAGCTGTCGGCGAGCCGGATCAGGTCGTCGGGAGTCGTCGCGTGCGTCGGGAAGGTCGCGACGCCGGCGCTCACGGTCAGGTCGCCGATCCGCTCCAGGTCGAGCACCCCGAGTCGCTGGACGATCGCCGTCGCGGTCGCCGGCGCAGCAGCCGCCCCGATCCCGGGCAGGACGACGGCGAACTCGTCGCCCCCGAGGCGGAAGGCCTCGCCGTTCTGCCGGAGCCGGGACGCCACCTGCGCGAGCACTCGGTCGCCCATCGGATGCCCGAAGCGGTCGTTCACGCGCTTGAAGTCGTCGATGTCGACGAGGCAGAGCGTCAGCTCGCGCCCGCGGTCGCGCGCGTCGTCCAGCTCCTGCCGCAGTCGCTCCTGGAAGTGGCGGTGGTTCCCGAGCCCGGTGAGCGGGTCGGTCAGCGCGAGCCGCATCGCCCGCAGCGCTCGGTGCGTCGAGCGCTGGTAGAGCGCGATCGCGAGCAGCGGCCCGGCGAGCGCGACCGACAGGCCCGGCGACCGCTGCCACAGCACGACGAGCATCAGCGACGCCGAGCCCATCAGCGAGAACGGCAGGATCGTCGCCTCGACGTTCGCGCGCAGGAGCGGCCGGAACGGCTTCCCGGTGCTCCCCGAGACGACCGCGGTGATCAGCGTCGCGTTCGCGACGTGCTGCGCGATCGCGCACAGCGCCACCTTGACGACGACCGCGCCCACGCTCCGCCCCCCGACGGGAGCGATCAGGAGCCCGCCGAGCGCGGCGGCGAGGCCATGGACCGACGCGTTGTAGGCGACCCGCACGCCGGGCCGGTGCTCGAGCAGCTGGCCGATCGCCGGAGCCGCGACGACCACGACCACGCCCGCGGCCCAGCCGAACAGCACCACCGACGCGACGCCGAACACGAACGCGAGCGAGACGCCCGTCACGTCGAGCCCCTCGAGCGGGACCGGGAAGCGGTCGGCGAGCATCATCCCGACGAGCAGCGCGCCCAGGCCGATCAGCGTGTCCGCAGAGTGGGGGCTCGTCGCGAAGCGCGTGCCGGCGGCCACGAAGACGGCGGCGCCCGCGACGCAGACGGGTGCGACCACGAACGGGCTTCGAGCCGGGCGGCGCCTAGAGCCGATCATCGTCGCGCTACCAGTCGAGATAGCTCGCGGTGATGCCGAGCGCGGCACCGCCGAGCGCGACGAACACCAGCACGAGCGTCGTAGCCAGCGCGACCAGACGCGGTTTCCACTGGAGCAATTCGATCCTCCCCTACCCAAGGAGACCGGAACGCGCTCGATTCTCCCGGCCGCTCAGCCGGGCGTCATCACCCGAAGGAGTGAACCCGCTTTTCGCGCGTCAGGAGCCGAGACCCGCCTCGGCGAGCGGCCTGCGCGCCCACGCGAACCGCTGCTTGTACCAGCCCGTGAGCGGCGTGAGCGTGACGCCCTGGCTCGACGAGTGGACGAACCAGCCGCCCCCGGTGTAGATGCCCATGTGGTCGACCTGCGCCGGCTTCGAGCGCGGGCCGCTTGCGCCGAAGAACACGACGTCGCCTGGCTGAAGGCGTGCGAACGGGATCCGCTTCGTCGCCGGCACCTCGCCGCTCATCGCGTAGGTCGTCCGGCCACGGAGCGTCTCGGCGAGGCTTGGCGCGTCCGGATACGGCTGGAGCTTGTAGACGCGCCACACGAAGCCCGAGCAGTCGAAGCCGCCCCGCGTCTTGCCGCCGAACGGGCTCTCGGCGCGCTCGCTCGTGCCGCCCCAGACGTACGGGAAGCCGACGAACGAGAACGCCGTCTGGAGCACCTGCGTCTGCCACGGGCCGAGCGCCGGGATCGTGAGCGTCGCGGCGGCGTCCTCGACCCGCTGCGCCTCGGAGCCGTCGAAGCGAAGGATCCGCGCGGCGGAGTGGGCAGCCTCGGCGCGCGTGGCGGGATCGGTGGGGAGGAGCTCGAGGTCGTCGTGCGCCGCGGGATGGTTGAAGCGAAGGCCGAGGAGCCGCGCGACGACCTCGGTGCCGAAGCGGGTCGGCGGCCTGAGCCCCGCGTCTCGCGCCGCCTGGAGGATCTGGGCTGCCGTCGGCGCAAGGCCGAGCGCTCGGACGAGCTTCGAGTCGAGGCCGGCGATCGTGACCGTCGCGGTCGGGTTCGAGACGGGGGCCGGCGGCTGCTGGGTGAGGCCCGCGACGAGGGTCGCGAGGTCGGCGCGGGTCAGCGGGTCCTGCGGGCGGAAAGTCGCGACGTCGGGGCCCATCAGGCCGTGCGCGACGACGGTGCGGATGTCGGCGGCGGCCCACGAGCTCGCTCCCGACGTCGCCGCGGGCCTGACGGTGGTGCCCGTTCCGGGCGGCGCGGGTGTGCCCGTTCCGGGCGGCGCCGGGGCGTTAGCGGCCACGGCGGCGGCGGGCGCGAGCGCGCACGCGGCGAGGAGGACGGCGAGGACGGAGCGGCGGAGCATCCTGCCGCTCGTATCGTCCGTCGCGCTCGGCGCCTTTAGGCTGCCGCGCGTGTCGCGTGCCGAGCGGGTGGAACCGAGGATCGAGCCGGAGCCGGACGACGCGGAGCGCCGCGCGATCCTCCTCGCCCTCGAGCGCGCTGTCCGGACCGCCGCTTCCGAGCCGGCGCTCGATCTGTACCGGAGCGCGTGGCGCGAGGCCGGGATCCGCGAGAGCCTCGATGCCTCCGAAGGGGGTTAACGTCCTCGGCCGTGGGCACGATCTTTGTGACATGTGCTGCATCCTCTGCCAGGAGCAGGAGGCGATGGTCCCGCGCGGCTTCTGCGCGACCTGCCTTCGTACGGCCCACACCGAGATCGAGATCGGATTCTTCCAGCTCGTCGAGTACCTGACGAAGTGGGCCGCGTTCACCGAGTGGTGCGAGACGCGCGGCCTCGCCGCGTGCTAGGGCCGGCCGACCGGCGCCGCTAAGCGACCGCGCGGCTGCGGAAGAGCTGCGGCGCGAGCCGTGCGTAGTCGAGGCCCGAGATCCACGTCAGCGCGACGGCGACTAGCAGCGCCCACCAGCCGGCGGTCTCGCTCCACGCGCCGGCCGCGGCGTAGCCGCCGATCGCCGCCGCAAGCGCCTGCGACCACGTCTTGAGCTTCCCGAGGTCGCGGGCGTGCAGCACGACTCCCCGCTCGAGGGCCGCCAGCCGCAAGCCCGAGACGAGCAGCTCGCGGACGACGATCGCCGCGACCATCCAGGCCGGCACGACGCCCTCGCCGATCAGCATGACGAGCGCCGCCAGGACGAGCACCTTGTCGGCCATCGGATCGAGCAGCGTCCCGAGCTGCGTCGTGTGCCCGCGCCGCCGCGCGATCCGCCCGTCGAACCAGTCGGTGGCCATCGCGACGACGAAGACCGTGGTCGCCCAGTAGTTGTGCCCGTCGAAGCTCCACGCATAGAGGAGCACCACTAGTGGGACGGCGGCGGCCCGCGCGACGGTCAGCTGGTCGGGCAGGCCCACGGCCGGGAGAATACGCAGATGGCGCCGTTCACGAAGGTGCTCGTGGCGAACCGCGGCGAGATCGCCGTTCGCGTCTTCCGCACGCTGCGCGAGCTCGGGATCGGCTGCGTCGCCGTCTACTCGGAGGCAGACCGCGGCGCGCTGCACGTCGCGTACGCGGACGAGGCCTACCTCGTCGGGCCCGGCCCCGCGTCGGAGAGCTACCTCCGGCAGGACCGGCTGCTCG